>Ga0209121_10002774_pt1 | contig 17444 bp, 16 predicted proteins | sample Cruoilmetagenom3_FD_187292 | JGI IMG/M metagenome (GOLD analysis project Ga0209121, IMG submission 187292) | Oil polluted marine microbial communities from Coal Oil Point, Santa Barbara, California, USA - Sample 3 (SPAdes) (version 2) | ecosystem: Environmental > Aquatic > Marine > Oil seeps ... | reverse complement strand
CGCCCGTCCGTGCCGCCGCTAAGGAAAACCCAGTCGCCGAGGTCCTCGGTTTCAGCGAGCGCTGCTACCCGCAAAGCCAGCTCCTGATTACGCCCACCGCGCCCGTCGCCTTGCAGAATAACGGTGGTTTCCCCACCAAAAAGCAAGGCCTTGGCGGGGTTCTGCTTGGCAGACTCAACAACAAATCGCGCAGCGTCGTTCACGTCACCGGTTAAAGCGTCGGAAACCACAACTCCGTCACCGGACGCGGCCCGCATGGCCTCGATACTGTGGCGGTTCGATCCGATCAGGGTGTTTTCCGTTTCAATCTGTTCAGGTTCTGAACCGTCAGACAGAAAATGCGCCTTGACCGAATCCGGCATAGCTTCGAAAACCCCGTGGCTCCGCAGCAATTCCGCCGCCCCCGCCCGTGTAGTAATCGGCGAAACCGTCGGTCCGCTGGCAATCGCCCGCAGATCGTCTCCGATAACGTCGGACAGAATAAAACTGTGCAACGCAGCAGGGGCCGCAAGCCGCGCCATACCGCCGCCCTTTAGGCGCGAAAGTTGCTGGCGGATCGCGTTCATCTCGTTGATGTCCACGCCCGCGCCCAGAAGAACACGGCTAACTTCGGCTTTGTCGGACAAGCTGATACCCTCGACCGGCGCTGGCAACAGCGCAGAACCGCCACCACTAATAAGCGCCAGCACGACGTCGGCGGCGGTCGCGGTTTCCAGCAAATCAATCACGGCGCGCCCCGCCTTGGCACCATTTTGGTCAGGCACGGGATGTCCCGCCGCCATAACCCGACAGCCAGCAATTGGACGCTCGTTCTCGTAATTCGTGACCGCGATCGCCTCGAACCTCGCGTCTTTCGGAAGATTGGCGATCGCTTCCTCGACCATGGCACAGGCTGCCTTCCCGACAGAAATCAGAAGGTATCGCCCATCGATGGCTGGCAATCCGGCCAGATGCGGCCGTAGCGCCAACGCCGGATCGGCGGCTTTCACCGCCGCTTCAAATAGATTGACCGCTCGATCACGCATCAGAAAAACGCCTGGAGACCTGTCTGCGCCCGCCCCAAAATCAGCGCGTGCACGTCATGCGCTCCCTCGTAGGTGTTCACCGTTTCAAGGTTCATCATATGGCGCATGATCTGGAATTCCTCGGAGATACCGTTACCACCATGCATATCCCGCGACATCCGTGCGATATCCAGCGCCTTGCCACAGTTGTTGCGTTTGACAATCGAGATCATCTCTGGCGCCGCGCGGCCTTCGTCCATCAGACGACCAACCCGAAGCGAGGCTTGCAGCCCCAGTGAAATCTCCGTCTGCATGTCGGCGAGTTTCTTCTGGAACAACTGCGTCTGCGCCAATGGTTTGTTGAATTGCTTCCGGTCCAACCCGTATTGCCGCGACGCATGCCAGCAGAACTCGGCCGCGCCCAGCACGCCCCAGCTAATGCCATAGCGGGCGCGGTTCAGGCAACCGAACGGGCCTTTCAGGCCTTCGACGTCCGGCAGGATCGCGTCGTCGGGGATTTCGACATTGTCCATAACAATCTCGCCGGTGATCGAAGCGCGCAGCGACAGCTTTCCAGCGATTTTCGGAGCGCTCAGGCCCTTCATACCTTTTTCCAGCACGAATCCGCGGATTTTGCCGTCATGGGCGTCGGATTTCGCCCATATGACAAACACATCGGCAATAGGCGAATTCGAAATCCACATTTTCGCGCCGTTCAACACATAGCCGCCTTGCACCTTAGTCGCGCGGGTTTTCATACCACCCGGGTCGGAACCCGCGTCGGGTTCAGTCAGACCGAAACAGCCGATCCATTCGCCCGATGCCAGCTTGGGCAGATACTTGCGGCGTTGTTCTTCGGAACCATAGGCGTAGATCGGGTACATCACCAAGGACGACTGCACCGACATCATCGAACGGTAACCGCTGTCCACGCGTTCGACTTCACGCGCCACCAGACCGTAGGCGGTGTAGCCTGCGCCAATACCGCCGTACTCCTCGGGGATAGTCACGCCGAGCAGACCCATTTCGCCCATCTCGGCAAAAATGTCAGGGTCGGTTTTTTCCTCGCGGTAGGCTTCGATCACACGCGGTTGCAGCTTTTCCTGTGCGTAAGCGGCCGCAGCATCGCGGAGCATGCGTTCTTCTTCGGTCAGCTGGTCTTCCAGCAAAAACGGGTCTTCCCAGTTGAAACTGGACAGAGAGGGCAGCTCTTTGGCTTTCAGGGGGGCTTTGATCATCTGGAAATTCCTTGGTTTGGGCCGTATTTGCGTGACATATTGGCCGGTATATTGCACCGCCGCAATAGTGTATGCAATCGCATCCAAAAAAGGTTTCCTATCGGAAACTTGTTTGATATGACGTCTGTGAAACGACTCAATTTGAGGATAGTCCCATGACTGAACCCCGCAAGACGCCGCTTTTCGATTTACATGTTGAGCTCGGCGGTAAGATGGTCGATTTTGCCGGCTGGATGATGCCGGTAAATTATGCGTTGGGCGTTGCTGGCGAACACAAGCAAGTGCGCGAGAAAGCCGGTTTGTTTGACGTATCGCATATGGGTCAGGTCGAGCTTCGCGGCGAGAATATCGCCGAAAAGCTGGAAACAATTGCGCCATCGAGCTTTACCAAACTACCCGATGGCAAAGCTCGCTACACGTTTTTCACCAATCCCGAGGGCGGGATTATGGACGATCTGATCGTCTCGAACGCGGGCGACCATTTCTTCGTCGTGGTAAACGCCTCGATGCGGGATCAGGACATTGGGCATATGCGTGCCAATCTTGACGGCATCGACGTGGTTGAGCTCGACCGTGCCTTGATCGCGATTCAAGGGCCGGCGGCCGAAACTATCGTTTCGGCGGTTGCGCCTGTGGCGGCGGACCTCAAATTCATGGAAACCACGGTTGCCGATCTGTTTGGCGCCGAGTGCCGGATATCGCGGCTGGGATATACCGGTGAAGACGGATACGAGATTTCGATCCCGGCCGATCGCGTCGTTGACGTCACCCGCGAGTTCCTGAAGCACGACGATCTGGAAATGGCCGGTCTAGGGGCGCGTGACAGTCTGCGTCTTGAGGCGGGCCTTTGTTTGTATGGAAATGACATCGACAACAGCACCTCGCCAGTCGAGGCGCAGTTGAACTGGGCGATGCAAAAGGCCCGTCGCGAGAATGGCGGTTTCCCCGGTGCGGAACGCATCCAGCGTGAATTGGCCGAAGGCCCGACACGCAAGCTTTGCGGCATAAAACCCGAAGGTCGCGCCCCCGCGCGTCGCGGTGTGGAAGTGGCGGACAAAAATGGTAACGTTATCGGGTCAATTTCTTCGGGCGGATTCGGTCCTACCTATGGCGGTCCGGTTTCAATGGGGTATATTGCGACAGAGTTCGCCGAACCCGGGACAGAGGTTGATCTGCTGATCCGCGGCAAGGCGATGCCCGCAACAATCATCAAGCTGCCTTTCGTGCAGCAGAACTACAAACGTTAGATAAAGGTGCGAATATGACAACGTATTATTCCGAAGAACACGAGTGGCTAGAAATTGACGGCGGGACTGCAACGCTCGGCATTACCAAGCACGCGGCCGAAGCCCTTGGCGAAGTTGTTTTCGTCGAGCTGAAAGAAGCAGGCGACACTTTCGACAAAGACGACGAAATCGGCGTTGTCGAAAGCGTTAAAGCAGCGTCCGAGTTGTATGCACCGCTCGCGGGTGAAATCCTCGAAGCCAATACGGCGCTCGAAGACAATCCGGGTTCTGTCAACGAAGACCCCGAGGGCAACGCCTGGTTCTACAAGATCAAGATTGACGATCTGGGTGAACTCGAGGCTTTGATGGACGAATCCGGCTATAAAGCCTTCATCGTCTAACCAAATTGACGCCCCGCCATCATAGCGGGGCGGTTGTTTTTTAAGGACCACAGCCATGACCTTCCAGCTGACCCCCTACCAGCCATATGATTTTGCCAATCGCCGCCATATTGGCCCGTCACCGACCGAAATGCAGGAAATGCTGGACGTGATCGGGGTTGGCTCGTTGGACGAGTTGATTGACGAAACCGTACCTGAAGCAATCCGCCAGACGGAGCCGCTGGTGTTGCAGGCCCCAATGTCCGAGCGCGATGTGCTGCACCACATGCGGCAGGTGATCAAGAAGAACAAGGTTCTGACCTCGCTGATCGGGCAAGGGTATTACGGGACGATGACTCCGCCGGTTATCCAGCGGAACATTCTGGAAAATCCGGCGTGGTACACGGCGTATACACCTTATCAGCCGGAAATCGCACAGGGTCGTCTTGAGGCGTTGTTGAACTTCCAGACCATGGTTTCGGATCTGACCGGTCTGGAAATCGCGAACGCGTCATTGCTGGACGAGGCGACGGCTGCGGCCGAGGCGATGACCATGGCGAAGCGCGCGGCCAAATCGAAAGCGACGGCGTTTTTCGTGGACGAGAACTGCCATCCGCAGACTATCGAAGTTATCAAGACCCGTGCCGAACCTTTGGGCATTGAAGTTATCGTGGCCAATCCTGAAACGGAAATGGACCCCGCCAGCGTCTTTGGCGCGATCTTCCAGTATCCGGGCACGTATGGCCGCGTTCGCGATTTCAGCCCGTGTATTGCGGCGCTGCACGAAGAAAAAGCGATTGCGATTATGGCGGCGGATATTCTGGCGCTGTGTCTGCTGAAAAGCCCCGGTGAAATGGGCGCGGATATTGCTGTTGGTTCCACACAACGATTTGGTGTGCCGATGGGTTATGGCGGCCCGCACGCGGCGTATATGTCGACGACGGACAAGCTGAAACGCTCCATGCCGGGGCGCATTATCGGGGTCTCGATCGATTCCCGTGGCAACAAGGCCTATCGTCTTTCGCTACAAACACGCGAGCAGCATATCCGGCGCGAGAAGGCGAATTCCAACGTCTGCACGGCGCAGGCTTTGCTGGCGGTCATGGCCTCGATGTATGCAGTGTTCTACGGTCCGGCTGGTCTGAAGGCGATTGCACAGTCGGTGCATCGCAAAACAGTGCGCATGGCTAAAGGTTTGGAAAGTCTTGGCTTCCAAGTAGAACCGGAAGCGTTTTTTGACACCATCACGATCAATGTCGGCGCGCTGCAGGGCGTTATCATGCAGGCTGCGGTCGCAAACGGTATCAACCTGCGCAAAGTCGACGATGATCGTATCGGCATCAGCCTTGACGAGCAGACCCGTGCAGAAACAATCGAAGCTGTCTGGCGCGCCTTTGGTGGCGACATGAAAGACGACAGCGCGGCAACGCGTGAATACCGTCTGCCCAGCGCCTTGTTGCGCGATAGTGAATACCTGACGCATCCGATATTCGACATGAACCGTTCCGAAGCCGAGATGACGCGTTACATGCGCCGTCTGGCCGACCGCGATCTGGCACTGGACCGTGCGATGATCCCGTTGGGGTCGTGCACGATGAAACTGAACGCAACGGCCGAGATGATCCCGCTGACGTGGTTCGGCATTGCCAACCTGCACCCGTTCGTGCCGCTGGATCAGGCTGCGGGCTATACCGAGCTGACCAACCAGTTGATGGAGCAACTTTGCGACATCACAGGCTATGACGCGATGTCTTTGCAGCCGAATTCGGGCGCGCAAGGGGAATATGCCGGGCTTCTGACGATCCGGAATTACCACAAGTCGCGCGGTGAGGGTGGGCGTAACATCTGCCTAATCCCGACCTCGGCGCACGGCACTAACCCTGCGTCTGCACAGATGGTGGGTTGGAAAGTCGTTGTAGTGAAATCCGCTGACAATGGTGACATTGATCTGGAGGATTTCCGCGCCAAGGCCGAGGCAGCCGGTGAAAATCTGGCGGCTTGTATGATTACCTATCCATCCACGCATGGTGTATTCGAGGAAACTGTCCGCGAAGTTTGCGACATCACCCACGAACACGGTGGTCAGGTTTATATCGATGGCGCCAACATGAACGCGATGTGCGGACTGGCGCAGCCGGGCAAGATTGGCGGCGACGTCAGCCACCTGAACTTGCACAAGACATTTGCCATCCCGCATGGTGGCGGTGGTCCGGGTATGGGGCCAATTGGCGTAGGTGCGCATCTTGAGCCGTTTCTGCCGGGACATCCTGAAAACGGTGGCGCAGTTGGGCCTGTATCGGCGGCCCCTATGGGTAGCGCCTCGATTCTGGTGGTTAGCTGGGCGTATATCCTGTTGATGGGCGGTTCCGGTCTGACACAAGCGACGAAGGTGGCGATTTTGAACGCCAACTACATCGCCAAGCGTTTGGAGGGTGCGTACAACGTACTGTTCACATCCAAGATCGGTCGCGTCGCGCACGAATGTATCCTCGATACACGCCCGCTGGCGGAAACCGCTGATGTAACTGTTGATGACATCGCCAAGCGCCTGATGGACTGCGGCTTCCATGCGCCGACAATGAGCTGGCCTGTTGCGGGCACGCTAATGGTTGAGCCAACGGAATCAGAGCCAAAAGCCGAGATCGACCGCTTTATCACCGCAATGCTGGCCATCCGTGCCGAAGCGCAAGACATCGAAGACGGCAAGATCGCCTATGATCAAAGCATGCTGCACAATGCGCCGCATACCGTTGAAGATCTGGTTGGCGAGTGGGACCGTGCCTATAGCCGCGAACAGGCTTGCTATCCTCCGGGCGCATTCCGCGTAGACAAATACTGGTCGCCGGTGAACCGTGTCGACAATGCCTACGGCGATCGCAATCTGATCTGCACCTGCCCACCGCTTGAGGCGTATGAGGACTAACGTCAATTGGTCAAAACACATTCCACTTGAGTGATATGTAGTATTCTGACACCATGAGGGTCGCTTTCGGGCGGCCCTTTTTAATTGTCGAAAGTCAAATCATGAAATTCCTTACCCTCGTCGCAGTTCTTTTCGCCCTTCCGGCACATGCCTTGGAGATCCAGCAGGTAACTGACAATGTTTACGCGATCGTCGGGCCGTTGGAGCAACGATCGACGGAGAATTTGGCGAATAATGCCACGTTTGGCGTTGTTGTAACTGCTGAGGGCGTGGTTCTGATCGATACCGGCGGTAGCTGGAACGGGGCGGAGGAAGTGCATAATGCGGTGCGCGAGATTACCGACCAGCCGGTGAAAATTGTGATTAATTCCGGCGGACAGGATCATCGCTGGATCGGGAACGACTATTGGCAACAGCAAGGGGCCGAGGTGATTGCTTCGGCGGCAGCGGTTGCAGACCATAAGGATCGCGGCTCGGTTCAGATGACGGGGCTGTCGGTTTTGCTGGGTGACGCGCTTGAAGGAACGGTTCCTGCCTATGCGGATACGGTTTTTGAAACCGGATATAGTTTCGAACTGGGCGGTATTTCATTTGAAATCACCCACGCGGGGCAGGCTCACACGCCGGGGGACAGTTTTATCTGGGTGCCATCTGAAAAGACTGTGTTTAGCGGTGATATTGTCTACATCGAACGGATCATAGGTGTCGGGGAGCAGTCACATTCCGGTTCTTGGATAGAGGTTTTCGAAACTATGGCCGCGCTAAACCCCGCGCATATTGTGCCCGGGCACGGTGATGTAACGACGTTGGAGCGGGCAACGGCAGATACATACGACTATCTCGTTAACCTGCGGACCCAGATGGGGGCGTTCATTGACGAGGGCGGGGACATTATTGATTCCGTGAACGTCGATCAGGCGGCGTGGTCGTATCTGGAAAACTTCGAGGGGCTAGCCAAACGCAATGCCCAGCAGGTATTTTCGGAAATGGAATGGGAGTGAGGCAGGGCTAAAACCTGTCTACTCTATAAGGTGTAATATCCTCATTTGTGCGGCGACCCGCAGCGATACCCGCCACCATCTTGCCTAGACGCGGACCAATCGTCAGACCTATATGCTGACCGCCGTAGGCGTGAATCACGTTCGGAGCGTTAGGGCTTTCGCCCAGTACAGGCATGCTGTCTGGCGTGGTCGGGCGACGGCCCATCCATTCATCGTCATATTCAAATTCCAGCGTCGGATAGACCTTCTTCATCTGTTTTCGCAGCAGGTTTATCGGCGCTTTCGAGGCTGACGCGTCCAGACCACCGAATTCGACCACTCCGGCTGCACGCAGGAAGCCCGCCATCGGGGTTAGAACAAATTTGGCGTCGGTTATCATATACGGATTAGGCGCGGTGAAGTTCGGGTTAAACATGGAGACATGGTAGCCACGCTCGGCTTCAAGTTTGACTTTGAGGTCGAGCTTTTTGGTTAGCCGGCTGGACCACGCGCCAGCCGCCAAAACGACCTTGTCCGCCGTAATCGTCTCGCCGCCGTTCAATGTAACGGTCGGGGCTTCGCCTGCGGTTATGTCGACCACTTCGCCACGCTTGAATTTACCACCTTGGGATTGATAGTGGCCAAACAGCGCCGCCATGTAATCGCCCGGCGACGATAGCCAGCCGTAATCTTTGTATACGACACCGAAAGTGTAGTCTGGGCCGATGTTCGGATCACGCGCGAGTATTTCGGAACGGTTGATATGGTCAGGATCAAAGCCATGCTTTTTGCGCAGAGCGGACGATAGGGGGTCTGCGTCGTAGTCGGATTTGCTTGGGTATAAGTTCACGTAATCGCCGGTGACGATATAACCGGCGGCGGGGGTTCCGGCGGAAATTGCCTGATGTTGGTCGACGGAATCATCGGTCAGGGCCGCAAGCCCTGCTGCGATTTCAGTAACCTTGTCGACGGAGCCATTGCCTAGGAACGGCACCAGCCAAGGGAGCAACTTTGGCAGGTAAGACCAGCGCAGATAGAGTGGCGAATTAGGGTCGAGTAGCATGGCGGGCGCTTTGGCGAACAGGCCGGGGACAGACACAGGTATAATCGCCCCGCGCGCGAGCAGGCCGGCATTGCCAAACGACGTTTGTTCGGGGCTACCGGGTTCGATACGGTCAATCAGCGTGACCTCCCAGCCATCACGACGTAGCCATTCGGCAGCGGAAACGCCGGTTATACCAGCACCTACGACGAGAATGGTTTTGGTCATGTTGGGCTCCTGTCTTCCAATATGGACTTATACTCCGAGCAACTTTTTGACCCGATTAAGGTGAACTTTAACCGCAGCTGCATCGCCACGAGTTTCGATGTTCAAACGCACCAGCGGTTCGGTGCTGGAGGAGCGTAAATTCATCCTCCAGTCGCCAAAGTCCATGCTGAGGCCGTCGAAAAACTCAATCTGAATCGCTTCGGATTGTAAGGCTGTTTCAACAGCTTTCAACGCGGCCGCCGGATCTTCGATCTTAAAGTTTTGCTCGCCCGAAGCGGGAAATTTGGCTTTGCGATCGGCGACCAGTTCGGCAAGCGGTTGGCCTTTGCTGGATACCAGTTCGGCAACCATCAGCCACGGGATCATGCCGCTGTCGCAGTACATGAAGTCGCGGAAATAATGGTGGGCGCTCATTTCACCGCCATAAATCGCGCTATGTTCCCGCATGGCGGATTTCTGGAAGGCATGGCCTGTGCGAGCCTGCACAGAAGTGCCGCCCATTTCGGCGACAATTTCGCGCGTATTCCAGATCATACGGGGATCGTGGATGATTGTTGCGCCCTCGTTCGCACCCAAGGCTTGTTCTGCAAGCAAACCGACGATGTAATAGCCGTCGATGAATGTGCCTGTGTGGTCGAAGAAGAAACAGCGGTCAAAGTCGCCATCCCATGCCACGCCAAAATCCGCATTGTGTTCGCGAACAGCGGCGGCGGTGCGTGGCTGGTTTTTTTCGAGCAGCGGATTGGGGATACCGTTCGGAAAGCTCGGGTCAGGCTCGTGATCCATCCGAACGAACGAAACCGGTGCACCCTTTGCCGCCAGCTGTCGGGCGATTTCGTCAAAGGCAGGGCCAGCGGCACCGTTGCCAGCGTTTACGAGTATCTTCAGCGGTTTCAGTTTCGATGGTTCAATAAAAGAACAAACCTTCGCGCCGTAAGGCTGGCGGATATCGACCTGTGTCAGGCTGCCCTGACGTTCGGGGAGGTCAAACGCCCGCCGTTCGGCCGCTTCACGTATAGCCACCATTTCAGTTGCCGGATCCAGCGGGCGGGAGCCCTGCCCGACCATCTTCATACCATTATAATCTATCGGATTATGCGAGGCCGTGACCTCGATCCCCGCGTCTGCGTTCAGGTGATCGGTTGCGAAATACACCTCTTCGGTGCCGCACATGCCGATATCCAGAACGTCGACGCCCATGTCCAGCAAACCACGCGCAACGGCGGCTTTCAGGGAATCGCTGGTTTCACGACAATCGCCACCTAGAACAACGACCCGCGGCTCCAAAATCTGAGCGAGGGCGGCACCGATGTCATAAGCAATTTCCTCGTTGAGTTCATCGCCGAGTTTTCCACGAATATCGTAGGCTTTAAAACAATCTAGTTGGCGCATGAAATTTACCTTAATGAAACGAATCTTTTCGAGCGTTGTAGTGCGAATACCTTCAGCAATCCATAAAACAAAGCGGAAGCCCGCCGAAGTGGGTTCCTCACCGTATCGTGATGACAATATCAGGGCATAATTGACGCATATCAAGGCATTGATTTCGGGTGGCGTTTATGTGCACCATCAGACCGTAAATTATGGAAAGGCAGACTTATGAAATTGACAACTTACGCCCAAATCGGGGCTTTATTGCTGGCATCTACGACCGCTTTCGCGGACTCCCATGAAGCCGCCTCCGAAGAGGACGCGCAGTTGATGATCGTCGAAGCTGCGCTTGCAGGTGGTGACGCTGCAGCTGGCGAGAAAATTTTCAAGAAATGCAAGGCGTGCCACATGATTGGCGAAGGCGCCAAGGCACGTACTGGCCCTGCGTTGAACAACGTCGTTGGTGCCGAAATCGGCGATTTTGAAGGCTTCAAGTATTCCGCCGGCATGGTTGCGTTGGCTGAAGCAGACGAAATCTGGACGATCGAAAATCTGAACGCTTTGTTGATCAAACCAAGAGATTTCGTAGCGAAAACCAAGATGTCATTCGCAGGCTTGAAAGACGAACAGGACCGCGCGGATTTGATCGCATATCTTGCGGGCTTCACAACGGTTGAAGCTGACGACTAATCCTGATCTAGTAGATTGAACATTTGGCGGCCTCCGAGTGACTCGGGGGCTGCTTTCGTTTTGAGTAAAAGGTTTGGCATGAAGACTCTATCCGGTATTCTTTCGTCGGCTCTGGCTTTGACCGGCTTTGGTAACGTGTCCAAATTCGGCCCTCTCGAAGTTACCGGCAATCTCGACCAACCCGAAGCGGGGCAACAGATTAGTGTCACGACATGGAATGTCGGATACGGCGCGCTTGGAGCGGGTGCGGATTTTGTTGCCGACGGCGGCACCAGCTTTCGGGCGCTAGATGTAGGTGAAATTCGGACAGCTGTGGCAGAAATCGCACGCGAAGTTGATGGCTTCGATTCGCAGTTTGTTTTGTTGCAGGAATTGGCAAACGATAGCTACCTGACCCGAAACACGCCCGTTCGCGCCGATATCGAACGAAACCTCACGGATTATTCGGCGGTTTACTGGGAGGATCTGGGAGTTCACACCGCGCCGAAGTCTTTACGGGTTTCCCACGGAATGGGCGTTTATGCGCTGAATGAAGTCGAGGTTAGCAAGGCGTATGAACTGCCGCAGCCTGACGGTTATACTTTTCTGAGGGTAAAGCGGTATTACGCTGCAATCGTATCCGAGGTTCCAATTCGCGACAGTGACCGGAAGTGGGTGGTGATAAATGTGCACCTATCGGCCTTTGACGAAGGTGCCGACGTGCGGCGCGCGCAGATCAAGGCGCTGTTCGACTTTGCTGAAAGCGAATACCGTAAAGGTAATTATGTAGTGCTTGGCGGTGACTGGAATATGCGGATCGCTGATACGGAATTCCCGCATACGACGGCCGAGGAACATCTATTCTGGCTTTATGACTTCCCCCCCAAAATGCTACCGGCAGGTTGGCGCTTCGGGGTGGATCGTGCAACGCCGACGGTGCGAACGTTGCACAAGCCCTATGTCAAAGGCGAGAATTACACCACAATCATCGACGGTTTTGCCTATTCGCCAAACGTAAATCTTCGGCATGTTTCAACCACAGATCTGGAGTTTGCGCATAGCGACCACCACCCTGTGACGGCCGTTTTTACCAAACGTTAACGGTTTTCCTGTAACCAGAAGAACGCGCAGAACGCGCCGAGGATTGCCCAGCTTATTGCACCGACGACCAAACTTCGGCTCGCGAATTCGGCGGCCAGTTCTGGTGGAACGACCCCGCCATAGACTTCGGGATGTGGGGCACCGATTATATGCGGCAGTGCAAGTATCAACGCCCCTGCGCCCCACTGAAGGCGGTCCTTACCGAAAACGATAGCCGCTAGGCCAGCCAATGTGGCAGCCACGGTTCCAAACCACCATATCTGTCGTGGCGCTAGGTCAGCGGCAATCATGCCGGGAAGCTCCGGTGCCAAACCAAGGGATGGTGCGAACTGGAATGCGGTGTACCCTGCCAGCCCCCAAAGAATACCGGTGCGGGTTGTGACAGCGACGCCCTTTAGCTGCGCAAAAGCGATGGCCGCGATCAAAACGAAGGCAAAACCGATGTAAACAGTGGCTGTGAACAGGATCGTCAACCCATTTCGCGCCCAATTCTGCTCGAGCTCGATATCGGGCATTGGGGCGGCGACGTCGGCGAAATGGATCAGCTGACCGGTTTCGTACAGCTCCGCTTCCTGCACCAATGGCACAAGCAGAAGTATTTGCAGCGCGGCGGCAATCAGCCCCGCTGCAAGTCCAGCGAACAACGCGCTGAAAGTCAGATTTTTAATCATGGTTTAGTGACAGGCGAAGCCTATGGAGTGACGCGTGTCATGTGCAGATTCATGCAGCGTCGCTGAGTTGGCGAAACCGGCGATGAACAGGATCGTTAGACCCATGAATGCCGCGAATGCGATCGAGATCAGGCTTGTGTCCGCTTTTGCGGCTGTTTGTGTAGCTGTAGTCATTTTCGTTCTCCTTACCGTCTTCCCCGACGGCGATTGTTGACACCATTGCAAGGCCGGTCTCCTGGCTTGTGGATCAATGCGGGGCATCGCCTTCCCGGTTTTCACCAGTGGCATATGATGCCCGCTAACCACATACAGTCGCGGGGGCGGCTGCGGCTTTGGGCCCCGATATGGGTAGTCCCTCAACGCATTCCCGTTTCATCCCCGAATGTTGAAACATCCTAGTGGGGAACCATGCAGTATCAGCTTTCATGGAATAAAGGGGTTGAGTCAAGTAGTATCCCGCGCTCAGGTCTATTCAACACGGACTTTGATTTCGGTATACCCTTGAAAAATACAGAATCGTTGTCAAATAACGTGTTTATATTCTAATATACGAATGAATAAACAACCTGCGTCGACAATCGGCACAAATCAAATGGGGGAATAATGGCGGATTTAATCACAGACCGGATACTGGGCGAACTATCCCAGATTGCGGTCGAAGGTCTTAACGGAGACCTCGTGTCGCTTGGACTCGTGTCCGAAATCACTGAAACCGAAGGCAAGGTAATCTTCTCGATTACGGTGCCGGATGCATTCCGCGGGAACTTCGATCCGATCCGTGACGACGCGCAAGCGCGTGTCGAAGCGTTGGATGGCATTGAAACGGCGCTGATCGTGCTGACTGCTGCCGTCGATGCGCCGACTGCAGCCGAGCAGCCTCCGCAGCTGAAAACTTCGAAACCTGTTGGCCGCGACATGCGCCCGATGGCGGGTGCTATTCCGGGCATTGGCGCGGTTCTGGCCGTTGCCTCCGGTAAAGGTGGTGTGGGTAAATCGACCACTTCGGCCAACATCGCGCTGGCACTTGCATCACTTGGTTTGCGCGTTGGTTTGCTGGACGCCGATATCTACGGCCCTTCGATGCCGCGCCTGATGGGTGCGTCCGAGGGTCAGCTGGATATCGTTGGCGAAAAGATCATGCCTAAGATCGCGCATGGCATCAAAGTGATGTCGATGGGCTTCATGATGGAAGAGGACAATCCGGTTATCTGGCGTGGCCCGATGATTGTGTCTGCCCTGATGCAGATGGTCAACGAAGTGAACTGGGGCACGCTTGATGTGCTGGTTCTGGATATGCCTCCGGGAACGGGTGACGCGCAGTTGACTATGGCGCAGCAGGTTCCGCTGGCTGGCGCGGTTATCGTTTCGACGCCGCAGGATCTGGCGCTGATTGACGCGCGCAAGGGTCTGAAGATGTTCCAGAACGTTGATGTGCCGATCCTCGGTATTATCGAGAACATGAGCAACTTCATCTGCCCGCATTGTGGCGAGACTTCCGACATCTTTGGTCATGGTGGCGCGAAAGACGAGGCGATCAAGCTCGGCGTACCGTTCCTTGGCGCGATCCCGTTGCATATGGATATCCGGAAACACTCGGACGAAGGCAACCCGACAGTGGTAGCCGATCCGAACGGACCGCACACCAAGATCTATAAAGCGATTGCGTTGAATATTGCGACGCAGCTACGCGACGACGAATAAATGCTTCGGCCCCTGCCTAACAGCAGGGGCCGAATGCTTTAAGCTTCTTTCATCAACAGATATTCGAAGTATTTCATGCCGGCGATGCCGCCAAGCACGATAAATACGAACGTGATGTAAGACCCGAGCGCCATCGTAGATGCGCCCGAAACTGCCTGACCAACCGTACAACCCAACGCTACAACGCCGCCGATACCCATTAGCGCTGCGCCGAATAGATTGCGGGTGGTGTCTTTGCTATCTGCAAAGGTTGCAATGTGGAATTTGCCTTGGCTAACCGCGCCAATAAACCCGCCGAGCAATGCGCCAAATGTCGTGACAACAGCGAAGCTCGGTGTTGCGTAAGCAGTGAAGCGCATCAGGTAGTCGAGTGTGTCACCCGATGGACGGACGTAAGTTAGCGATGCCAATTGCACCGGAACATCCGCGAAATCATCGATCGCGAGGCCGGTCAGGAACCAACCGGCAGTTACACATAGACCGATGCCAACACCGGCAACGATATGTACCGGCGAGCTGCGGAAGCCTTTGTCTTTGAAAACATACCCAAGGAATCCGAGCAATACGACGGCCAAAGTGAGATAGTGGGCAACGCTGGTATCAAGACCGGTGAGCGCCGAGAGAATGTCACCGCTGCGCTGGGACTCCAGCCCGTAGTTGGCCAAATTAACCGTGGTTGGTTCAAATATCATGACACGTAGCGGACCGAGCAAGCCGCCAATTGTCATATATCCGAATATACCGACGACGATCAATACGACCAGTGAACGTAAATCTCCACCACCCGCGCGAACCAGATTGCGGCTTGTGCAGCCTCCGGCGAAAACCATTCCGAAACCGAATATCAAGCCGCCGACGATGTTGCCAAGCCAGTTGAAGCTGGGTGTTAGATAAATTGAACCCGTCAGATCAGCGACGCCGAATGCTTCAATCGCGGTGGCACCAATGATCGCGGTTGCCGTGGCCAAAAGCCACGAACGGAACCGACGATAATCGCCGAAGTTCATGATGTCTGAAATCGACCCCATCGTACAAAAGTTGGTGCGAAAAACGATGTAACCGAAAACGATTCCGATTAACAAACCACCAAACCCTACATATAGCCCGGGGGACTCTATGACTAATTCTCTTAATGCGTCGATCATAATACTTCCCTCTGTGTCTCAACTTTCCCAAACTCTGCGATTTTATTCACATGTGTTTTGGGTGCCCGCAATCATACAACATCATATGCTGATATGATAGTCTGTCTATGCGAAGAGGGTTCGCTGGCGGTACAGCAACCGCAAAGTGTTGTTATTAAACGGCCTTTGACAGGTCAGTATTTTCGCCTGCTGTAGGAACAATACAATATATCTCGTAAAGAGTGCCCAAAAGGCGTTCAGCCTCGGCGCTGGCAATCGAATAATAAATCGATTGCGCTTCGCGTCTCGTGGACACCAAGCCTTCGTAGCGCAGGATGGCGAGATGCTGGGATAACGCTGATTGACCAAGGCCGACAAGCTTTTGCAACTCTTGAACCGAATGCTCGCCTTGCGCGAGATTGCACAGGATTAGAAGACGCCACTGGTTCGACATTACCCGCAAAAGACCGCTTACTTCAGCTGCTTTGCCTTCTAGTTCTGCTAGTTCCATGGCGTTGCTCAACTCAAAATCCCTTTGTATATGAAACCCATAATATACAAATTTGATAATTTTGCAACCGTGAACACGCGGAAAACAACCATATGTTACCGACATAATCCCTTGTTTTCTTGACTCTCGTTGAATTTTAGTATTCATTCATGCTAATAAACGAATTAACAATATAACCACTAGGGAGGAACCAGCCATGCTGGACAATGCAAACGACGGAAGCAATTCCAAGAGCATGTCGATTATCGCGACCAAAGGTTCGCTGGACTGGGCTTATCCGCCGTTCATTCTGGGTACTACAGCAGCGGCTATGGACATGGAAGTTACTATGTTTTTCACATTCTACGGCCTTGAGTTGCTGAAGAAAGACATGAACTTGCAGATATCGACACTCGGCAACCCTGCTATGAAATTCCCTATGATGGGCATGCATGTTGGTATGCCGAACATCGTTGGCGCAATTCCCGGTGTTGACGCTGGTGCATCCGCAATGATGAACAACCTGATGAAGAAAAAAGGTGTAGCGTCCATCGCTGACCTTCGCGAAGCAGCGATTGAATCCGACGTTCGTATGATTGCGTGTCAGATGACACTCGATCTATTCGAAATCAAAGATACCGACCTGATTGACGGTGTCGAAATTGGTGGCGCTGCTACTGCGATCGAAGTCGCTGGCAAATCCGACATCAACTACTTCATGTAATCCTGAATACTTAAACTAACGAAAGGTGCTATTTCAAAATGGCCGACCAAACACTAGACGCAAAAGGGTTGAACTGCCCACTTCCTATCATCAAAGCTAAAAAGGCGCTTAAAGGCATGACTCCGGGTCAGAGCCTCGCCATTGAATCCACTGATCCGGGTTCGGTTGCCGATTTCGCAGCTTTCTGCCGTCAAACTGGCAACGAGCTGGTAAGCTCCGACCAAGCTGGCGACGTTTACAATTTCGAGATCAAAAAAGTCTGATCCGATTGTAATCTAAAAAGGAACCCCGTCTTTTCAGGCGGGGTTTTTTCTTGCCTTGCAGCTAAGAACATGGCGTAAGAACCGCTCCACCCACGGGTTCGAGGCGGTGTTTCGCATGTGGCAAAAGCCGGCCATCAGGTTATTGATCACGATACCATCGTGAGCACCCGAAATTCCGGCTCCGCGCTTAACGTCGAATCCGAATTTGGTATCAGTGGGCAGGTTATCGACCTTGGCGTAATGGAATTCATGCGCTTTGATGACGCCGTCATTTATCTGCCAAGGACAATCCGCCGAAGCGCTAAGCTG
>Ga0209121_10002771_pt1 | contig 17461 bp, 14 predicted proteins | sample Cruoilmetagenom3_FD_187292 | JGI IMG/M metagenome (GOLD analysis project Ga0209121, IMG submission 187292) | Oil polluted marine microbial communities from Coal Oil Point, Santa Barbara, California, USA - Sample 3 (SPAdes) (version 2) | ecosystem: Environmental > Aquatic > Marine > Oil seeps ... | reverse complement strand
CCCTGAAAACAATTTAGCATTAAAAGCTAATGACAAAATCATAGTATTTAGCCGCTTTGAAGAAAAAGAAGCTGAAAAATCAGCACTTGCTAATATGGCGTTGAGTCAAGAGCAGCAAGAGCAGCAGCTTAAAGCTGAGCAATGGCATACGTATCAGCAAAAAGAGTTTGAAAAATACATCGGCATAAACCAAGAAGAAGAGGAATTTATTTTTGAAGAAAATAAAGCCCTTACTATCGCCGAAATTTCAAAACGTAAAGCAAAAGAAGAAGCCGAGCTAGAGTTAAAGCCTGAAGATTACGCTTTATTTAGCCGTCATAACCTTTTAGCACCAATTATTGCCAAATTTAAGCAACAAGCTTCTGTTGAGCAGGCTATGCAGCTAGTAGAAATTAGCGGCAACGTTACATTCCCAGGTGTTTACCCTTTAATGGTAGGTGGTGATGTACGTGATTTAGTAACCGCTGCAGGTGGCTTGCTAGAATCAGCCTACGTAAAACAAGCCGAAATTACGCGTATTGTTGCAAGCGACGCGTCTAAAATAGAACACTTACGTTTAGACCTTGAAAGTGCGATGCGTGGAGATTTACAAAGCAACATTACATTGCAAAGTAAAGACAGCATTAACGTATTCGCTATCCCAAATTGGCAAGAAAACGTAAAAGTAGAGCTTAAAGGTGAGCTAAGGTTCCCTGGTACATACACAATACGCCGCGGCGAAACACTAACAGAACTATTAGAGCGCGCTGGAGGCTTTTCTGAGTTTGCTGAACAAAAAGCCGCTGTATTCACCCGCGCTTCAATTAAAGAACAAGAGCAACAACAGCTAGCCCGCTTATCAACCGAGTTACGCCGTGACATTGCATCAAAAAGCTTTCAGAACTCTGTAAGTAGTAACACGCTTACATATGATGAAATGAATAAGTTATTAAATGACCTAGCAAGTGTTGAAGCGGTGGGGCGTTTAGTTATCGATTTACCACTGATTGTTGAAAACAAGCAAAACCTAGTCCTTCAAGACGGAGATGTTTTATATGTACCCAGCAAGCGCGATTCAATTAGCGTAATAGGTGAAGTTAATTACTCTACCTCTCATTTATATAAAGCCGGTATAAGTGTTGATGAGTACATTGATTTAAGTGGTGGCTTAAAAGATCGCGCTGATGAAGACAGTATTTACATAATTAAAGCAAATGGCTCAGTAAAAATACCAAACACCGGTGGCTGGTTTGCTGCTAATAACTCAGAGCAGCTAGAACCTGGCGATACAATAGTAATACCTATGGATGCAAGTCATATGGACAAACTAACGCTTTGGAGTACTGCAACGCAAATTGTATATCAATTAGGTGTGGCAGTAGCGGCTATAAGCGGTATCTAATATTGATAGAGGCGTCTGGAATATTCTTCCTAACGCTTCGGTATACTCTCGTGTTTAAAGCGCACCTGTAGACGTAGTATTAAACCGCTTAAGTGCAACGGTAGGCGGTCTATTTGTTGTTATTGGGGTCGGGTAGCACGAAAAGCTCCTAGCTCTAAAACACTAACTAGAAGTAATATTCATTTTGTACAATTTTGATAGCTAAACTTATGAGATTTAGATGGAAAACAACTCAAATAACCTAAAGCAAGCAAATGGTTCAGTGACTGATAATATTGCCAATGATGAAATAGACCTTCGTGAACTATTTACCGTTATTTGGCAAGGCAAGTTGATAGTTATTGCTTTAACTATTTTATTTGCTGTGGCATCAGTTTTTTACGCTATTAGTCTTCCGAATGTTTATAAATCTGAAGCGTTATTGGCACCAGCAGAAGCTCAGCAGCAAGGTGGTTTAGGCGCATTAGCAAGCCAGTTTGGCGGTTTGGCAAGTTTAGCTGGGGGAAATTTGGGGGGCGGCTCAATAAATAAAGCACAGCTTGCGCTAGAGGTGATTAAATCACGACAGTTCGCAGCCAATTTTATAAAAAAGCATAAAATCTTACCAGATTTAATGGCTATTAATGAGTGGCAACATAAAAATAATACCATCACTTATGACGATGAACTTTATGATAAAGCCAGCGATAAATGGGTTCGTGAAGTTAAAGCTCCTTACCAGTCAAAACCATCAATGCAAGAAGCTTTTAGTGTCTTTGGCGAAGTAATGAGAGCTAATGCAGACGAAAAGACTGGAATGTTCATCATATCAGTAGAACATCAATCTCCTTTTATCGCAAAGCAATGGGTCAGTTGGCTAATCGAAGATATTAATTTAGAAATGAAAACCCGTGATGTTGAAGAAGCTAATCGAAGTACTGAATTTTTAATGCGTCAATTAAAGCAAACCCAAGTCGCAGATATACGTACAGTTTTATATAACTTGATAGAAGAACAAGCAAAAACAATTATGTTCGCTAATGTACGTGATGAATATGTATTTAAAACTATTGACCCAGCTATAGTACCCGAGAAAAAATCAGCGCCTCAACGCGCACTCATTTGTATATTAGGTGCTCTTTTAGGCGGTTTTTTTGGAGTCATCATAGTGCTTATTAGATTTTATATTCCTAAAAGCAAATAAAGTGATCGAATCATCTTGTAATTAGAATCTAAAAACGAGTAATTACAATAAGGAGAGTTTAGTTGGCTATATCATTTAGCATAAATGGCTCTCCAACTTGGTAAGTATAAAGTTAAGTACGTCTAAATATTATTAGCCTGGAGTGTTTTCAAGGTAACTTCAGTGATAAATCTAATCAAGGATATTAAATGAACAATATATTACCACTTATAGGTCGTAAAGAGGCTTTGTTTTCTGAAGATATTAGTAAGCATGAAGAAGAGCTTAGTAATATAGTTTCAAGCTCACGCTTTCTAGTTTTAGGTGGTGCAGGTTCTATTGGTCAAGCTGTTACCAAAGAAATATTTAAGCGTAAGCCCGCCAAGCTTCATGTTGTTGATATTAGTGAAAATAACATGGTTGAGTTGGTTCGTGATGTTCGTAGTTCGTTTGGCTACATTGATGGGGATTTCCAGACATTTGCACTTGATATCGGTTCGGTTGAGTATGATGCGTTTATAAAAGCAGATGGCCAATATGACTATGTATTGAACTTATCGGCACTTAAACATGTACGCAGTGAAAAAGACCCATTTACATTAATGCGCATGATCGACGTAAATGTATTTAATACTGATAAAACAATTCAACAATCAATTGATTGTGGTGCAAAAAAATATTTTTGTGTATCTACCGATAAAGCAGCAAACCCAGTAAATATGATGGGAGCATCTAAACGTATTATGGAAATGTTTTTAATGCGTAAAAGTGAAAGCATAGCAATTTCAACTGCCCGCTTTGCAAACGTCGCTTTTTCAGATGGCTCATTATTGCATGGCTTTAACCAGCGTATACAAAAGCAGCAACCAATAGTTGCTCCTAGTGATATAAAACGCTATTTTGTTACACCTCAAGAGTCTGGTGAACTTTGTTTAATGTCATGTGTTTTTGGTGAAAATAGAGACATTTTCTTTCCAAAACTAAGTGAAGCTTTACACTTAATTACCTTTGCAGATATTGCTGTAAAATACCTTCAAGATCGTGGTTACGAACCTTTCTTATGTACAACTGAAGACGAAGCACGTGAGCTAGTAAAAACGCTACCCGCTCAAGGTAAGTGGCCGTGTTTATTTACTGAAAGTGACACCACCGGCGAAAAAGACTTTGAAGAATTTTTTACCGACAATGAAACACTAGATATGGAACGTTTTGAAAATTTAGGCATTATTAAAAATGACGCTATTTTCGAACAAACTTTGTTAGCCGAATTTGAAGAAGCAATTACTCAAATGAAAACTAATAAATCTTGGACAAAAGACGAAATTGTGTCGCTTTTCTTTAAAATGCTACCTGACTTTGGGCATAAAGAAACGGGCAAATACCTTGATGGTAAAATGTAATTAGGCAAATATATCATGACTAAACAGCTTGTTTCATTTGTGAAAGAGCTCTACCAAACCAACGAGTTCATTCCTTTACACGCACCAACGTTTTCAGGGAATGAACAACAATATGTATCTGAAACGATAAGCAGTACATTTGTATCTAGTGTTGGTAAATTTGTAGATGACTTTGAAGCCCACATTGAAAATTACACCGGAACCGCAAAAGCTGTTGCTACTGTAAATGGTACCGCAGCGTTGCATACAGCTCTGTATATGGTGGGAGTTAAAAATAACGATATCGTTATTACTCAAGCCCTTACTTTTGTAGCAACTTGTAATGCATTGCATCATATGGGAGCAGAGCCAGCATTTGTAGACGTATCACCCGTTAGCTTGGGGTTATGCCCTAAAGCTTTGTCTGCTTTTTTAGAGCAACATGCAGTATTAACCGAATCGGGTCCCGTGCATAAAACCACAAAGCAGCGCTTTCAGGCAGTGGTTCCAATGCATACATTTGGTCACCCTGTTGAGCTTGATGAGCTAATTAGTGTGTGTAACGAATGGCAAATCGCTTTAGTAGAAGATGCTGCAGAAAGTCTTGGATCTTTTTACAAAGGTAAGCATACCGGTACCTTAGGTGATTTTGGTGCAATTAGTTTTAATGGAAATAAAATAATTACCACCGGTGGTGGCGGTATGGTTTTATGCAAAACCTTAGCGCCGGGGCAGCACACCAAACACATAACTACCACAGCTAAAGTGCCTCATCCGTATGAATTTTTTCATGATGAAGCTGGCTTTAATTATCGCATGCCTAACTTAAACGCTGCACTTGGTTGCGCGCAAATGGAAAGCTTGGCCGCATTTATCGACAATAAACGCCATCTCGCGAATTTATATATAGACTTTTTTAATGGGTCTGATTTTAAATTTGTCACTGAGCCTAATTATGCAAAATCAAATTATTGGTTAAACGCCATTATTTGTCCAAATCAAAGTGAACGAGAAAAACTATTAAAACAGACAAATGCTGATGGTGTAATGACTCGACCAGTATGGCAATTAATGCATCGTTTACCTATGTTCGAAAAGGCAATGAGAGGCGATTTAAGCCATTCAGAGTTTATTGAAGCTCATTTAGTTAATATACCAAGCTCTCCAGTTAATAGTTTAGGCAAATTGTAATGACAAAAAAAATAGCTGTATTTACAGGTACTCGAGCAGAGTATGGGCTGCTGTACTGGCTAATAAAAGATATCCAAAGTGACCCAGAGCTTACATTACAGCTATTAGTTTCAGGCATGCATTTATCATCTGAATTTGGTGAAACTTATAAACAAATAGAGCAAGATGGTTTTACCATAGATGAAAAAATAGAAATTTTACTCTCATCAGATACGGCCGTCGGTACCGCTAAAAGTATGGGGCTGGGTGTACTTGGATTTACAGATGCGTTAAGTCGATTGAAGCCCGATGCATTGGTTATTTTAGGTGACCGCTTTGAAGCACTTGCAGCCGCTCAAACTGCGATGATAATGCGCATCCCTATTATGCACCTACATGGTGGAGAAATCACCGAAGGTGCTTATGATGATGCTATTCGTCATGCCATTACTAAGCTGAGCTATTTACACGGAACCTCTACCGAGGAGTATCGCAAACGTGTAATACAGCTAGGTGAAGCACCTGAACGGGTTAAAAACATTGGCGCAATTGGCCTTGACCATTTAGCACGTAGTGACTTTATGAGCGTAAATGAAATTGGCAACTCATTAAGTTTTAATTTGAAACAGCCTTACTTTCTTGTTACCTATCATCCGGTAACGCTAGGTGAAGAGCCTCCAGAGCAAAGCTTTATAGCATTACTAGATGCGTTAGATGAGTTTCAAGATCATCAAATTATTTTAACCTATCCAAATGCCGATGATGGTGGGCGCCGTATCATACCAATACTTGAAAACTATGCTAAACAACATCCTAATAGAGTTTGTGCAATACCTTCGTTGGGACAAAAGCGCTACCTAAGCACGGTAAAAAACGCCGCTGTTGTTATTGGCAACTCATCAAGTGGGATCATTGAAGTACCCGCATTTAATGTGCCTACAGTTAATATAGGCGTAAGGCAAAAAGGCCGTTTAGCTGCTAAAAGTGTACTTAATTGCATAGCAACAAAAGCCGCTATTTCTGCAGCAATAACGACTGCTGTTACTGGTAGTTATAAAATCCCAGGCGAAACAATAATAAATCCATATGGCGCTGGTAATGCAAGTGCTCAAGCAATTCAAATGCTCAAATCTTTAGAGTTTGAGCCGAGCAAACCTTTTTACGATTTAAAGTGAGAACTCTATGACATTAATTATTGCAGAAGCTGGTGTTAATCATAATGGCAGTGACGATTTAGCTTTTTCACTTGTTGACGCGGCTCATCAAGCTGGTGCCGATATAGTTAAATTTCAAACATTTAAAGCTAAAAACTTAGTGACTGAAGATGCACAGCAAGCAGAGTACCAAATCACTAATAGTGGTCAAAAAGAGTCTCAGTACTCAATGCTAAAGCGATTAGAGTTAAGCTACGAAACACATCATAAGCTAGTTAAATATTGTAATGATTTAGGCATTGAGTTTTTATCTACAGCGTTTGATTCAGAAAGCCTTTCGTTTTTAGTTGATGATTTGGGAATAACGCGCCTTAAGTTGCCATCGGGTGAAATTACAAACGCGCCATTAGTACTCGAACATGCTAGAACCGGCTGCGATTTAATCGTATCAACAGGAATGGCAACTCTTTCTGAAATAGAGCAAGTACTATCAGTCATTGCCTTTGGTTATATAAACCCAGAAGGTAATCCAACAGATGAAGCATTACAAACTGCATACTTTTCTGAACAAGGTAAACAATTACTAAAAGAGAAGGTTACACTTTTACATTGTACTACCGAATACCCAGCACCATTTAATGATATTAATTTAAATGCCATGGACACCATGAAAGATGCCTTTAAGCTAGAAGCAGGTTACTCAGATCATAGTGCCGGAATTGTAGTACCTATTGCTGCTGTCGCAAAAGGGGCTGTTTTAATTGAAAAGCATTTTACAGTCGATAAAGCACTACCAGGCCCAGATCATAAAGCCTCTCTTGATCCTATCGAATTAAAAGAAATGGTTGATGGTATTCGCATTGTAGAAAAAATATTAGGTGATGGCATTAAAGGGCCACGGCCTTCTGAAGTTAAAAATAAAGCTGTTGCGCGTAAAAGTTTAGTTGCGGCTCAAGCGATTAAAAAAGGGGATGTATTAACAGCTGAGAATATGTCAGTGAAGCGTCCTGGTGGTGGAATAGAGCCAATCAATTATTGGAATTTACTAAATTCCCAAGTAACTAAAGATTACTCAATAGGGCAGTTGCTCGATGAAAAATAAGCCACTTATTATAATTGGCGGAGGGGGGCATGCAGCGGTATTAGCTGAGATCCTCCTTAAGCAAAATAAAAAAATAGTGAGTGTAGTTGCACCTGAGTTAATAGCGGCCGGTAATCTCTTTGATAATATAGAATTACTTCATAACGATGATGATATTCTTAAATTTAACCCTCAAGAAGTTTTGTTAGTTAACGGTATAGGCTCGATGCCTTCCAAATCGGTAAGAGAGGCGATTTATAATCGCTTTAAAAAACTAGGCTATGAGTTTGCAACAGTCATTGCTGATTCAGCCATAGTGTCAGATTATTCTATGATAGGTTGCGGTGTTCAAGTAATGAATAATTGCGTGGTTAATATCGGCACTGTAGTTGGAGAAAACACGATTATAAATACCTCGTCATCAATAGACCATGATTGCAGTATTGGTGCACACTGTCATTTAGCTCCAGGATCTACATTAAGTGGCCAGGTTGTAATAGAAAATAATGTTCACATAGCTACGGGTAGCAATTTAATTAATGATATTACTATTGGCAGAAATAGTATAATTGGTGTTGGCGCAAATATAACAAAATCAATTCCAGCGAACTCAATTGTTTATGGTGCGCGAGCAATAGTTAAAGGATTAGAAAGTAATGACAGTTAATTGGCAAAAAGTAGTAATTGAGCCTTCAGTTTCAATCAAAGAAGCGTTAAGAGTTATTGATAAAGAGGCCTTAAGGGTCGCTTTGGTTGTTGATAACAATAAGTTGATTGGTATGGTAACAGATGGTGATATTCGTAGAGGGATATTACAAGGAGTAGAGCTTTCTGCGCCAGTAAGCGAAATAATGAATACTAATCCAGTAAGTGCTAACGATTCATTAAGTAGCCATGATTTAAAAGTCCTGATGCAGTCGCGCAAGATATTATCACTACCAATCGTTAATGATGATAAGCAACTCGTTGGATTAAAAACATTATACGATACTCTTGTAATTGAAAAACGTGAGAACCCAGTTTTTATAATGGCAGGTGGGTTTGGAACCCGATTACGCCCACTCACTGATAATTGCCCAAAGCCAATGCTACAGGTGGGCGACAAGCCAATGCTTGAAACATTAATTAATAATTTTAAAAATCATGGCTTCTACAAGTTTTATATTTCTACACACTACTTGCCAGAGGTAATCATGGATTACTTTGGAAACGGCGATAATTTTGACGTTGAAATTACATATGTGCATGAAGAAACGCCACTTGGTACAGGGGGCGCGCTCTCACTACTGCCTGATGATTTACCGAAAGAACCATTAATTATGATTAATGGCGATATCTTAACGAATGTTGATTTTTCTAAAGTGCTAGACTTTCATGTTAAAAAGGCTAGCGATGCCACAATGTGTGTGCGTGACTATGAGGTTAAAATTCCCTTTGGAGTAATTGAAGGTGAAGGGCATCAAATTACAGGCATGGTAGAAAAGCCAACATACCGTTACTTTGTTAATGCTGGTATTTATGTGATTTCGCATAATATTATTAATTCACTTCCAAAGAATCAGCACTTAGATATGCCAAGCTTGTTTGAGATAAAGCAAAAAGAAGGCTTAAAAACTTTAAAGTTTCCGATACATGAATATTGGCTAGATGTTGGCCGTCATGATGACTTTCAAAAAGCACAAGTAGATATTCATACGTTAGGAATTAATAATGATTAATGGTAAAAAAGTTTTGGCAGTAATTCCAGCCCGAGGTGGGAGTAAAAGGCTACCAAGAAAAAATATATTAAACTTAGCTGGAAAGCCTTTAATTGCTTGGAGTATAGAGGCAGGCCTAAACAGTAAATATGTTGATAAAGTTATTGTTACTAGTGACGACAATGAAATATTAAACATATCTAAAAGTCACGGTGCAGATACCATCAAGAGGCCTGAGGTACTGGCTTCTGATATTGCTACTACTTTCGATGCGATAAAGCATGTTATTGATAATACACAATCTTATGATTATATCATTTTATTGCAAGCTACAAGCCCTCTTAGAAATGAAACACATTTAGATAGTGCAGTAGAGTTATTAGTTAAAAAACAAGCCGATTCTATAGTTAGTGTATGCGAAATGAACCATTCACCTTTGTGGTCTAATACTTTGGATAGTGATTTATCGATGGATGGCTTTTTAAATGAAGAAGTGCTAAATAAGCGTAGTCAAGATCTGGAAAAGTACTATAGGTTAAACGGTGCAATTTATATTTGTAAGATAGACAAGCTATTAGCTGCAGGTAGCTTTATGCTAAAAGCTAATATTTTTGCTTATTTAATGGATAGCAAAAGCTCTATCGATATAGATGAAGAAATCGACTTCAAGATAGCAGAGACTTATTTAAATACAGGAGAGCAAAGTATATCGACTGGTGAAGTAAGTAGTAACTATGAGTAAAAAGTTTAATTTGTTTTTTGTACAAAGCCCTCTCCAATTAGAATCTGCAACCCAAGCTCGTGACAGCTTAGAAATTTCTAATTCAATTATTTTTATAGATATCTATGGAAAAAACTATAAAAACTACAGTCAAATAATGAATGCATTGGATAATAAATGGGACAAGGCTTATATATCTCATAGTAAAAATATTTTATTGATGTATACCTCCTATATATTTTTCCTATTAAAAATATGGTTTAAATATAGACAAAAAGTTGAACGCTTTTTTTACGGCGATTATAGAAGCCCTGATTACGCTATTTATGAATCGATTATTAGCCCTCGCGAATCCATCCTATTAGATGATGGAGCTGTAACTATAGCAATGCAAAAAGCTTTCATAAAAAGAAAGAAAAGTGTGTTTGAAATTAAAACATTAAAACACAAAGTTTTCAAAAAAATATTGGCAAAGTCAAGAGTGCCAAATTTGTTCACATTCTTTGAAGTTGATATGTTTATGCTACCTAATCAAGTTAATTACTATAAAAATAAAAATGAGCATCGGGTAATATCAACTACTTCATCTTATTATTACTTCATAGGAACTAAGCTTTCAGAAGCTGATTATATGAAAGAAAGTGATGAATTACGTATTCTTAATGTTGTATTTAATGAATACCGTAATAAAAAATTGCTTTACATACCCCATAGAGGGGAGTCAGAGGAAAAGCTTAATAAAATTAAAGGTATAGGGTTTGAAATTAAAAACTTAAATCAACCTTTAGAGACCTATTATAGTACAACTAATGTTATGCCAGGAAAAGTACTGTCTTATTACTCCACTGCACTTTATACATGTTACTTAAAATTTAACTCGCAAGTAGATTTGATTGCGTTTGATATTCGCCAATATTTAACTCCCAAAGTCTCGTTAGAAAATATTAATATCGTTTATGATTACTATGAAGATTTAGGAATAGAAGTAAAAGCAATTAGCTTATAGGTTTATAATAACTATTGGTTTTAAATAGCCCTTGCTAAAGTGATATTATCCCAAATTGAAGGAATTGCTTTGTTAAAAAATACTCTTATATATTCATTTAGCTCGATTGCAAGTGCTGCGATCCCATTTATATTGTTACCTGTTTTAACGCGGTATCTGACGCCTGCTGAATATGGCCAGATAGCAATGTTTACTATCTTTACCACCGCATTGGCCTCTGTGGTAGGATTAAGTGTTCAAGGGGCAGCTAATAGACGTTTTTTTGATGACAATACATCTTCACTAGAATTAGCTAAGTTTAATGGTAATTGCTTTTTTATTTTACTTGTGAGTACTAGTTTTGCCCTATCATTTTTATTTTTAGTAGATACTTTATTAGCTGAATACTTAGGCATCCCATCTAGCTGGATTTATCTCGGGGTAATAAGTGTTTTTTTTAGTTTTGTAATCAACATACGCTTAGGGCAATGGCAAGTAAGGGGTAAGGCTAAAGCATACGGGATATTGCAAATAACATATGCATTTATCGTTTTATTATTGAGTTTATTGTTTGTTATCTCACTACAGCTAGGCCCTGATGGTAGGGTTTATGGGATCGTTTTAGCAAGTGCTGTGATTGGAACTATTGCCTACAGAGCATTACACAAAGACAAGCTTGTTTTATTGAAATACTGCCGCACAGATATTAATTATGCATTATCATTTGGCTTACCATTGATACCCCATGTCCTAGGGGGATTTTTGTTATTATCGCTAGATAGGCTTGTTATTAATAAAGAGCTTGGATTGGGAATGACAGGCATTTACATGGTAGCTGTTAATTTAGGCAGCGCTTTGAATATTATTTTCAATAGTATTAATAAGGCTTATGTCCCGTGGTTGTTTGAGCAGCTAAAAAAAGCCGATGACAAAAATAAGTTATCTATTGTTAAAAAAACGTATATATATTTTATGCTTTTAATGATTATGGCGGCATTATCATTTTTAATTGCGCCGCCTATATTAGAGGTGATCGTTGGTGAAGAATATCGTGAAGCGGCCAATATTTTACCATTGATACTAACGGGGCAAGTTTTTATGGGTATGTATTATATGGTTACTAATTATATTTTTTATATTAAGAAAACCAAGTACCTATCATATGTAACTATTTCATCTGGTATAATAAATATCATATTGTTACTAGTGTTAGTCCCTACGTACGGAATATCTGGAGCGGCTTTTGCATTTTTAATTGCAAATATGGTTAGGTTTATATTCACGTGGGCTGTTAGTGCCTATTTATATAAAATGCCATGGGCTTTGAGAATAGTTAAGTAAGCTATTCAGTATGGGAATTTTGTCGCGCTAATTATATTGTATAATTACCCTTCAATAACTTCTTATTTATTTTCTGCACCGAGCATTTTTTGCTTTGTGTTACTTTTTCGGTATTGAAAGGTTAGAAATGCTTATTTACGCTTTATTATTTTTGTTTCTTTGTAGTTTTATCTATATAGAAAACATTAAAATAGACAAAACAAGAACATTGAGCCTAGGTGTCAAAAGTACTCTTTCACTAGTAATAGCAACATGTTTAATTGTTATATCAGCTGTTCGTTGGCATACAGGACAAGACTTTGCTACGTACTTAGCTATTTACAATTATATTCCTTCCATATTGAGTGGAGATGATATCTTCCGTGGATATGGCAACATAGAACCGGGTTTTAAACTCTTAACTGCGGTAGCAAAAGCATTTGATTCGCACGTGGTTTATTTTGCTCTATGTGCCGCTTTAAGCTTAATTCCGTTATGCTTAGGGCTAAAAAAATTCAATAAATATCATCAGATTACATTGTCTTATGGGATTTTAATTTATTTTTGTTTCTTTTATATAAATTATAACTTTAACGCCATGAGGCAAGCTATTACTATGGGGTTCTTTATTTATAGCATTCCCTATATATATGAAAATAAATCGCTAAAAGTTTTTTTTATATCCATATTTTCAGCACTCTTTCATTCTACTGGCCTTATCATACTGATTGGCTACATTGGTAGTCGCTTCTTTTTGATCAACTCTTATAAGAAGTTCTCACTTGTTATTTTGTTATCTTTTATAGCTTATAAAATTGATATCTTGACTCGTATTTTCATGATGGTGGGTGTTAATGTAACTCGCTGGCAAGATTTATGGGGCGGGGTTAGCTTATCTTCTATTATACTACGATTGATAATAATAGGTGTGCTTATCTTTCCTAAGCCTATATTTAAACAAGGAAGGTTAGCAGCTCTATTATTTACACTATATATGTTTGGCTTTTTTATATATATGGCGTTAGGTAGTGTGGATATGATGGCCGCTAGATTTAATATGTTCTTTAGAGTGCTAGAGGTGCTTTTGATTCCGTTATTAATTGCTAGCTATAATTTTAAAATTAATAAATATTTTCAATTTTTATTTTTATTAACTATATATGTTTTAGTTTTGTATGTAACAGCTTCAACAGAAATAAATAATTATAAATTTTACTTTTAAGTTATTAAAAAGGTCAAACACAGAGGGTTATCATGGTATCAGTTATTATTACCACCAAGGATAGAGTTGAATTTTTAAAGAGAGCCGTTAAAAGCGTTGTAGATAATGATAAAAAACCAGATGAAATAATTATAGTTAACGATGGGGGGGCTACTATTGATCTCTCTATGCTAAATATAGATGATAGCGCTGAGATAGACTTTACTATCATTAACCATTCTAAAAGCTTAGGCGGTAATGTTGCTAGAAATAAAGGGGCAGAAGTATCAAAAGGAGAGTTCTTATTTTTCTTAGATGATGACGATGCATATACTCACGATAGTATCAGAACAAGATTAGAGCAGTTTAATAACCAAGATGTTGGGCTGGTCTATACAGGTAAAAAATTCGTTTATAGTGACGATTTAACTTCTATTATTAGAGAAAATCAGCCAAAACATAAAGGCTCGTGCTTCGAAAGTCTTCTAAAATTAGGTAATATTATTGGTTCGACTTCGTGTGTGTCTGTTAGAAGAAAATGTTTTATTGAAGCCGGTATGTTTGACGAGAAGCTGAAGGCTTCGCAAGATTATGATTTATGGATAAGAATAGCCAGGCTATCTCTAGTGGCTCACAATAATGCTTCATCTTTATTGTACACAATACATAAAAGCAATACTCAAATAAGTGGCAATTATATGAAATACTTAGAGGTCAGCGATTATTTAGCAAATAAATATGCAGCTTCTTTAACAAGCTTAAATTTATATGATTCTTTTTTAGCAGCTAGATATTTAAGAGTTTCTCTTGCGGCATCAAGGAAAAAACCCTTAATTAGGTTTAAATATGCCGTAAAATCATTTGTTAAAAGACCCTCTCTTAAAGCCGCTTTTATGTTACTACCAGTATCAATTACTAGTTACTTTTATAAGTTATCTTGATAATAACGCTAAAGCAATGCTTTATATAAATTGTTATGATCAACATAATATATAAGATTAAATTACTATTTTTGGCAAAGGTTGTTCAAAAATCCATCAAGTTGAAAATGCCGTCTTACTACACACTAATTAAGAGTTAAATATGCAACTTATCTCAATTATTACAGCGACTTATAATTCTAGTTCAGAATTGCTCGAAACCTATAAGTCTATATCCTCACAAACGCTAGATAATTGGGAATGGTTAGTAACTGATGATTGCTCATCTGACTCAACATACCAATTGCTGCAAGAGATATCAGAAAAAGACCAAAGAGTAAAAGTCTTTAAAAATGCGGTTAATTCAGGTGCTGCTGTCGCTCGTAATAGTTCATTGAGCCATGCTAAAGGTGACTTTATAGCGTTTATTGATAGTGATGACTGTTGGCTTCCTAATAAGCTTGAAAAGCAGGTGGCTTTTATGGGAAATAACATCGATTTTTCTTTTACTGCTTATACCTTAATTGATCATTGTGGTGATTCAATAGGTAAAACAGTAGATACAACGCAAACTGGCTTTTTTACATATGAAGACATGCTAAGAAAAAAAGCAACCTTAGGTTGTTCTACTGTGATGTTAAGACGTAATGCTTTTTCTGATATTAGTATGCCATCACTGAGAACAGGGCAAGATTATGCAACATGGCTAAAGTTATTAAAGTCAGGGAAACACGCTTACCTATTAAATGAGGTACTAACGTGTTACAGAATAATGCCTAACTCAATTTCAAGGAACAAAATAAAAAAGGCAAAGCGGCAGTGGCAAATTTATCGTGAAGTTGAAAAGCTCCCTTTTATAAAAACTGTAATTTGTTTTACATTTTATGCATGGAGAGCTGTATTTCGTACAGCGTGACTCCCGTAAAGCTCCAGCGATTAAATTTTAACTCGTGGAATAGACCTTCAGTTCTCACTTATATTCAATGCGTGTTCAGAGTTCAGCTTTAGAATAGTGAAGCACTGTATTGCTAAACTTATAAATGAATAATAAAATCTACCTAATATGTGTTCGTATCAAGGCACAACTATTTAATTTTACTCATTATTGTTTAGAAAGGTTCTAAATAAACCAAATTACTTAGATGCGTTAGTAGTTAATTTAAAGTTGTTTTAATTCAATGTTTTATATTAAGTTAAAAAGTGTACATACGAGCGTATTTAGGGAAATTCTTACTTTAGCTGTAATTATTTAAAAATTCAGAAAGCACATTTTTAAAGTGTTTTAATCAACTGAAATAACCAGATTAGGTTAACTTAGCTAGTTAACACGGAACTTTATATGATTTTAGATCTTCTATTTACTTTTGTTATAGCATTCGCAATGCTATTTCTGATGCGTAAAGTGGCGCGTAATATTGGCCTTGTAGACATACCCTCTGGTAGAAAGGCCCATACCGGTAATATCCCTTTAGTGGGTGGCGTGGCGATATGTATTACTATTGTACATTATATTTATTCACACCCCGGAATGATCAACCACGAAAACTTATTTATGTTATGTATAACCGCATTAACAGCAATAGGTGTGCTCGATGATAAGTACGATCTGAGTGTAAAGTTTAGAATGGCCGTTCAAACGGGTATTTCAATTATTATGATTTACTTTGCTGAAGCGCAAATGCAGACATTAGGCAATATGTTTGGGCTTGGAGAAGTTAATTTATCTTGGGTTGGGCCAATAATTACAGTATTTGCTGTTATTGGTTGTATCAATGCGTTTAATATGGTTGATGGTATAGACGGGCTTTTAGGGGGCTTGTCTATCGTAACATTTGGCAGTATCGCTATTTTATTATTCTTTACCGGTGAACAAAAGTTAAGTTATCTTTGCATGCTGTTAGTAGTAACTATGATCCCCTACATTATAATGAACCTAGGTCTATTCGGACGTGCTAGAAAAGTATTTATGGGTGATGCAGGAAGCATGATGATCGGCTTTACTGTAATTTGGCTGTTGATTGGTGCCAGCCAAAATCCAGGTAGTCCAATGATTCGCCCCGTAACAGCTCTTTGGTTAATAGCAGTGCCATTAATGGATATGGTCGCTATAATGGTGCGACGCGTAAAGCAAAAAAAGTCTCCATTTAAACCAGATAGAGAACATTTACATCATATCTGTCAGAGAATCGGTTGCTCTCCAATGCAAACATTGGCATTAATTTGTTTGATCGCTTCAATCTTTGCTGGAGTTGGGATGATCGGAGAAGTCTATAATATTCCAGAGTATTATATGTTTTATAGCTTTCTTGCTGTATTTAGCCTTTATTTATACGCACTTGCAAACTACTGTAAAGTAATTAACTTTATAAGGTGCAAGTTAGGTCTACCTAAGCTTACAATTCAACAATAACTTCTTTTTTGTCCAGTAGAGTAATAGCCTTATAAGTAACTTTTATTACCACAGAGAACATAGAGAACTGAAGGAGAAGAATTTATGTTTTTTCTCTGAAGCGCGTAGCGCCTCTGTGTTTTCGGTGGTAAAAGTGTTTTGTATTAAGCTATCTTCCAACCTCAATTTTTACATCACTACCCAGCACCTCTTTATACTTACTTGCTAAAGCGCGCTTTGCATCTTCATCGCCGTGTACAATTTTTATATGGCTTGGCTTTTTACGCATGCCGGTTACAAATTTAACTAATCCGTTTTGATCGGCATGCGCGCTGTAACCGTTAATGGTATGCACCTGTGCGTTAATTGTAATACGCGTATCGTTTATAAAAACATACCCATTGCGGGGGCCATATTTTTGTATATCGCGCCCCAACGTGCCGCGGCCTTGGTAGCCAACAAACAATACATCGGTTGTTTTGTCAGGTAAAAAGCGCTCAAGGTAATTAACTATTCGCCCGCCACTGCACATGCCGCTAGCAGCTAAAATAATGGCAGGTGTTTGGCGCGAGGCTAAATAATTAATAATAGCGATATGCTCACTATGAGTATCAACCGTGGTTAGGTTTTCAAAGTCTAGCGGATGGCGGCCTTTGGCTACTTTACGTTTAGCCTCTGCATCCCATAAATGTTTAAATTTAATATATTGCTCTGTAAAATTGGCAGCCATGGGGGAGTCTAAAATTACATGAATACTTCGCCAAGGCGAACCTTTAGCTGATTGATGTATTAGCTGCTCTAGCTCGTAAAGTAGCTCTTGTGTGCGGCCAATACTAAATGCCGGCACTAACACTACGCCGTTATCTGCTACTGCGCGTTCAATTACATTTTTTAGTGTTTG
>Ga0209121_10002770_pt1 | contig 17463 bp, 16 predicted proteins | sample Cruoilmetagenom3_FD_187292 | JGI IMG/M metagenome (GOLD analysis project Ga0209121, IMG submission 187292) | Oil polluted marine microbial communities from Coal Oil Point, Santa Barbara, California, USA - Sample 3 (SPAdes) (version 2) | ecosystem: Environmental > Aquatic > Marine > Oil seeps ... | reverse complement strand
GCGTCAGCTCCGTACTCAACTCCTCATGTAGCCCTTCTACACTGCGGGTTTCCGTGCGGTGCTTCCTTGCTCTCGAATAAAAATTCTAATTTTTAGAGACGCCCTTAATATCGAACACATTAGGGCGCCACTGAAACACCATCAGCGTGTTCCTTGGCGACCTTAACAACAAGGCTGTTCAATACGCTCGTGCCTGATAGCGGGTCGAAATCATGACTCGATGTTAAGTCATTAAAACTTGTTCCTGAACACCTTTCAACCACCCCCGCTTCCTCGACAAAACCCTGACCGCTCCAACCGTGAGGTAGGGAAATAACGCCCTTCATCATCGACGAGCACAACGCAACATGGGCAATAATGTGGTGTTGGTCCGACGCCACGCGCACCTTATTGCCTTCACTTACGCTTAAAGAATGGGCATCTTCCGGATTCATCAATAAGGTATTGGAGGGTTTCCCCTTCGTTAATCTATCGACACGATTTAACCATGAGTTCATTGAGCGCGGTGTCCGCCTGCCAATAAGATAAAATTCACCCTCTGCTAAAGGAGCTATTCCCTCTGACACCTTGCTCACTTTCTCAAGCTCCGAAAGGTATATATCGGGTGCAAGGTGTACAGCTTTATCAGCGGTCAATAACCTGTCAGGCAGGCTTGAGATCATCGCACCCAGGTCCAAACCATTTGGATTACGTTTTAGATTCTTCAATGTTAAAGGAAGGCGTTTATTTTTTAAATCTTTCTCGCCAGTCCCGATCATTCGTTTTGAAAACGGCGAAACCTTAAAGAGCATCAGCAATTTGTACTGGTACCGACCAAGAAAATTAGCGCTCGGAGAAGACAAAGGATTGTTTGGATTTTCGTGTGTGTTGAATATATTACTCAGGCGGTTTTTCCTGAATGTAATGCCATAAGGGCCAAGCTTTAACATAAAATCCAGCACACCATCTGGCCCGAGTGTTTTGAATATAAAACTAAGCAAGCGAAGAGAGAAAGAGCGCAGAGAATACTTCCGATTCAAAATATCACTCAGCTGCAGAAGTATTTGCCAATCATGTTTCGCCCCATGCGCAGGAGAGAATAAGGGCTTTGAATAACGGGCATTATTACGCACGGCGGTGAGATTGCAGGTCATATTATATTGCGACCTTTCAAGGGCACTCGTGGGGGGCAAAACAATATTGGCAAAGCGGCTCGTTTCATTGATAAAGGAATCCACCGCCACCATAAAATCCAGCTGTCCAAGAGCCGCCTCAAGTTTTTTCCCGTCGGGAGTAGATAATACAGGGTTACCCGAAACATTAATAAAAGCCTTGATGGCGTCAGGCTGATTCGACAGCATTGCATCTGCCATTTCTACAACGGGTATCTCCGCATCAAAAGAAGGTAACTGTCTTTGTTGGCTTTGAAACGCGTCAAACTCCCCGTTTTCATTGATGATCGCCGATAATAAGGCCAGGTCTACCGCAGGCGTGGGGAACATTAAACCACCCTCTTGGTCGAGATTACCTGTGATAATATTCAGTACGTATAACAACCAAGCGTTAATCGCGCCATGTTTTTGTGTACAAATACCAAAACGCCCATAAGCCACCGCACGTTTAGCCGTAGCAAACTCAAACGCAAGGGTTTCAATCATACCTCGCGCTACACCCGTTTGTTTGGCCACTTTCTCGATATCGAAGGTTTGGATTATTTTTTTAAAGCTCTCCACACCGGTGGTGTAAGCCTGCCATTCACCCTGAGCCAGCCATTCATTTTCAAAAATAAAATGAATCAACGCTACTAATAGAAAAACATCCTGACCGGGATAAATAAAAACATGCCTGTTTGCCAACTCAGCTGTTTCTGTCTTCCGAGGATCTATAGTGATGATTTTCCCACCACGACTCTGTAGGGCTTTGAGGCGTTTTTTAATATAGGGCGCACTCATAAGACTTCCGTTAGATACAACGGGGTTAGCGCCAAAACAAAGAAGGTAGTCCGTACGATCAATATCGGGCACAGGCAGTAGTGCCATATGACCAAATAATTGATATGCGGCCAGCATATGAGGCAAGTGATCAGAAGAGGCAACACTAAAGCAGTTTTTACTGTTTAATGATTTTCGAAGCAGAATACTGGTGAGCAAACTACCATGATGATGGATACGGGGGTTGCCTAAGTATAAGGCGACACTGTTATCACCGTATTTCTTTTTAGCGGTCTCCAGTTCTTTTGCTATATCCTCGAATGCAGTTTCCCAAGATATCGTCTCCCACCCTTGAGGGGTTCGTCGAACCGGCTGCCGCAGGCGATCTTTGTGCTCGTGAATATCCTTTAAGGCCAATGCTTTTGCACACATATGGCCCTTGCTAAACGGGTCATCGGGGTTACCTTTTATGCTGGTAACCTTGCCATGATGGGTTTGGATTTTCAGGCCACACATGGCCTCGCAAAGATTGCAAATTTGAATATGGGTATGAGTGTTGTTTGTCACAAGTGCTATTTCACCGTCAAAAATAGACGCTACCCATTAGAATTCACCCAAAAAACTATAAGGCTTTTTTAAAAAAAAGCGTGACCATTTATTTAAGCGCGATCACGCTTTACTTAACCCGACACTTATCGCGCTCGGCGTAAACTTGCCTGAGAAAAGTCATCCGCCGTTTTATTTTCCTGAAACAAATACTCACTCATAATCAAATCTGTACTTCTACCATCCGTCTGATTAACCATATTCAAATGATGTGCCCGCCAGTATTTGTCGAGATAGAGTTTATAATTGGAAATCGTTAGGCGTTTGGCATGGCTGTCTTTGCGGTCATAAAAGTCAGCCTGGAAAATACGATACTCTTTTTTATCAACCCACATTATTTGACGGGTATAGCCAGAATCAGTGCTTTTTGGAATTCTTTCAACTACAAACATTTCTGCACCCGCCAAGTTTTCATCGCGCAGGTATTTGTAGCGATAATCATCCACCTCCTGCGGTGCCAGATCTTCATAAGCAAACTCACTACCCAAGAAGGACCCTGCTTTTGATGAACCGCTAATGCGCTTTACACGGCCCAATTTTGGCAAATATAACCATTGATCATCCTCTCGCTCGCCATGAGCGTGGGTCAGCAAGGCCGTACCACGTACCTTTTTTGGTTCTCGAAAAATAATCAGTGTTTTATCACCCTCAGTATTATCCTCCAAAACACTCTGATCCATAATACGGCGGCTTTCCTGACCCGATGCATTGCGTAGAATCATTTCTTGACGCGCACTAAAGTCTTTGAAGCCCATATCTCGGCTATCCATTTCAACAAAAATGTTACGGCCTATCTCTTCTGGCGTTTCGGCTATCACTTGCGATGCGAAAAATAAACTCGGTAGAAAAAATAAGCTTAGACTTAATTTACGTAACATCATTTTCTTTATCCTTCTGAATTATGAGTAACAAGCTTGGCAGAATAAAATAGGTAATGCCAAGAGAAATAGCCAAGGCGATGGCAGTCATCTCTCCTAAAAATTGATTCGGTTTTAAGGCTGAAAATGCCAGCACAATAAAACCCAAGGTCAAAATGCTTGAGGTCACCCCAAGTGCGGTACCAACACGTTGGAATGAGTAGTAGATAGCCTCCCTCGCACTAAGATTCTTTTCATTTTTAGCACGGAGATATTTGCTGAGAAAATGGATGGTGTTGTCGACCACAATACCAAAAGCCACCACCACGGCCGGCGCGGCGGCAATACCTAAATACCCATTAAACATCCCCCAAAGACCAAAACCAATAACACCTGGCGCGAGATTCGGTATCAAGCTTAGCAAACCCAGTTTTATATTGCGTAATGCTAGCGCGATAATAATGGAAATAAGTCCTATAGCCAGCAAACCGCCAATGATCATAGATTGCCCATTACGTTTCCCTGCATGGCCCATCATAACGGATGGCCCGACACCCTCTACCACACGCAGTGCAGGCAAGTTTTTCTTGGCAAACACCAAAGCGCGGGTATCCAAATCAGCAATGGCCTGAGATTCCACATTGCCCATTGTCACCGTAACACGTGTCATGCTTTGGTTGATGTTCACCAAGTTAGTCACATCAAGGCCATAGGGAAGCGACATTTCGTACAACAGGTGATACTGGGCCGCTAATTCAGAATCCCGTGGCGGCTGGTAGTACAGCTCATCCCCACCGTGCATGGTGCGATTCAAACGCCGCATAATGTCACTATAGGATTCCACATGAACGACCCCAGGCTGGGCTTTATACCACTGAGTCAGTTGATCTAACTGGCGCAAGTAGTCCGGCTCAAAAATACCTTCTTCACTACCCGAGTCCACCGCATGGTGCACCAGCATCACACCGGTAAGGTGGTCGCGAATAAAGTCCGTATCCTGGCGAAATTGCATCTTCGGGCCAAACATCTCCTGAAACAGATCATTAAACTGATTCAAGGTTAAGCCATGGGCGGTAAACACCAGAACAAGAACAAAGACCACACTGAACTCGTTTCGACGCCGAATAGCCAAGTCGGCAACTTTATCCATAAAACCCTGACTCTTCACCGCTGGGCTATTGGCTTTTAAAGGGAAAAAACTCAACAAGGCTGGCAGGCTGACCACCGAAAAAAAGAAAGCAAACACAATGCCCATAGAAACGATGTTACCCAGAGCATGAAAAGGAGGTGACTCACTCGTGTTCAATGATAAAAAGCCAATACCCGTAGTGAGGCTGGTAAGAAAGATTGGCTTCATATTCACTTCGAGAGATTCAATAATCGCCTCATGGCGACTTTTTCCTGCCCGAATTTCCTGAAACATTGTCACTAATATATGCACGCTATCAGCCACCGCCAAGGTCAAAATAACCACCGGCGCGGTACCCGTCATCAAGCTTTGCTCTATCTGCAAATACCCAGACATCCCTAGGGCAGACAACACGGATAATATAATAACCACAGTAACGCCGATGACCGCCCAAAATGAGCGCAGAAAAAAATAGGTGACCAATAAGATTAACGCAAACATAATTGGGAACAGGGTTTTCGCGTCCACCGCCCCCCCTTCCATAAAGGACTGCCCCATCATGATTTCACCCGTAAGGTAGGTTTTCAGATGCGGGTACTTCGCTTGGGTTTGCTTCATCAAATCGCGAACGTAAGCCACTGCACTGCCCTGCTCATGGGAACCGGCCTGAGGCAAGTGCATGGTGATATTCACTGCTGCAACAGAGGCATCACTCGCAACAATACGGTCGACAATTAAAGGCTCACTAAGGGCGATATGACGCGCTTGTTTTATCTCGCTATCAGTGAGACTGGCAGCATTCTCTACCAGGGGTTTTACCAGCAGGTCATCCCCCGTGGCATAGGTATCCTGGAAATTGGTTAGTGAATCTACCCGCTTCGAATAGGGAGTTTTCCAGGCAAGTGCCGTTAACCACTCAATGGCCTCCAGGGTTTCACGGCTAAACACACTTTCGTTTTCTGGCGCCAGCACAATCATTATATTATCGCGCTGACCAAATATATTCTGCATCGCATCAAAAGCGATTAGCTGAGGATAGTCTTCACTGAACATGACTCGATAATCAGCCGTCACCTTGATTTTCGGTAAACCCATCGCGCAGGCAACAGCAATCAGAACAGAGGCGAGTAACACCAAATAGCGAAAACGAAGAATAAACTCTGCGAAATAACGAACGGAGAAAAACGATGTTTCATTTGCTCTCATGGGCTTCCTGCCTTCCGGTGCAGTCTATATAAATTATTATTATGATTTAATAGAACCCTGAGGTTATTTAAATCCAAGATATTTTTTTCTTCTTTATAAGGCACACCTGCTATTGCTGCTGAGCTAGCAATGCCGCACCCTGTTATTTTTTCTTAACCTACGGCTTTCATGTCTCATGTCAGTTTAACGCCCAAGCTCAATCGATTAAACACAGTCTATAAAACGACGACGTGCCTTAAAATTCTATTCCCCTATCAAAACAAAACCCATCCTCAACAAGGATTGCCCCAGCTACTCCGGCAAAACAACTGTTCGAATATCTCTGAATATCAACACCAACAATGCCACAAACAGGCTCGTAAATTTCAATACAGGCAAGGACTTCACTTGGTTTTACCGGAACAGAAACACCGTCAAGAACACCACACTGCCCCTCAAAAACCAATGCAGCATTATTACCTGCCAACATACACGGGTTGCTAAATGTTTCATAAATAGGCTGGCAGGGCGTCGTAATACAAGCGATGGGCTTTAAACCGCATTGAGGATCATATTCCATGGTGCATATAAGGGGTTCGTTTTCTATCACCAGCTCAGCGGAATAATCGGCAAGCTTATAGGGGGTATCTATATTGGAAGGCTCAGGGGAGATACTAAGCAAGGTCAATATATACTCGCCTTCATTCCCGAAACGGAATTGCGTAGCCCCTGCACCCCCTTGATTCAAAACAATGCTATAGCTCTTTTCACCATAGCCCAATGAAAACGGCATATTCACGTCACCTTCCCAGGCACAAACGGCATCCGCAGGACAACGGCTATCTTCTACATCACTGATACTGACAGAGATAGTTTCTTCCGTATCGACCTTTGCTACCTCACCGTATTCAAGTGTAAATACTTCATCAATTGTCACTTTAAGTGCTTCTTCCTGCTTACATGCCGAAATGGCGAAAACACACAATATAAGTAAAAAATGATGGAGGTGTTTCACTTTCATCCCTCTACAATGATTAAGATATGTCGATGTCAAAAGGGTTTTAGCTTAATAACTGAGCCAGCGCCTCTCGTGTTGCGACAAGGGTTTCATCTGGGAACTCTTGCATAAAATTATGACTGCCATCCACCGGGATACTCTGTATATACGGATTTTTTTCGCTTGCATCCACACAGCTCTGACCAATGGGTGAAGCTGCTTCATTGCTATACAGAATAACGGTGGGGGTTTTTAGTTGATCTACCGAGTCCCAAATACTTAATAGAGGTTTAGAAAGAAGTTGCGCCTCAACCTCTACTGGGCAACGTAATGACACACGTCCATTTTCGTGGGTCTCCATGGCATGGTCGATAAAACTTTCCAAGGCATCCTGACGCCAGGTTTTAAATGCCTGCTTGCTTTTAAGGTAGGCCATGGCCTCATCCCGGCTCGACCATTCAGTCACCTTTTTCAATACTCTGCTTACCATGGGGTTTTCTGGGTTTGCAAACAACTCAAATAACGACAAGGGAAAAATCATGGGGTCAAGAAGAACCAGACCCGAAAAGCGGGTGGGGTCCGCAGCAGCCATGATTAAACTCAGTGAGGCTCCATAGCTGTGCCCCATACCAATAAATGGCCCCTTTTCAGCGTGTAAATCAAAGGCATCCATCACGGAGGTGGCGTTTTTAACCGCACTTTGCCAGCCGGTAAATTCACTACCAGGGTCACTCTCACCATGGCCTTGCATATCTTGAATAAACAAACCGTAGTCACTGCTCAACTCTTTAAGCAAGGGCCAATAGGCACTGCCGCAAAATGCGGCGCCATGCATAAATTGGATAGTTGTTGTATCTGCACGACGCAGATCTTTACCGCGTAAATATAAATCTTCCTGCACGGGATGCGCCCAGGGAGTGGCCTTACTTAAAATTGAACAATCTTTCATGCGGGTTCTCTTATTATTTATTTCAAAGTGGCCGCATCATAGCACATGTCAATTTCGATCAAAAAACACCCTTGCAGCATCAAATAGCAGACAAAGGCTTCAGGTCTGTCCATACCGCCAATTCATTGCCCGAAGGCTCAGTAAAGTGAAAACGACGGCCACCTGGAAAGCTAAAAATGGGCTTCACAATGATGCCACCGGCAGACCTTATATGCTCTTGGGTTTCTTCAAGATTTTCACTGTACAGCACAACAAGCGATGCGCCTTGAGCTGCGCTTGAACACTGGTCTGACTGAAAAAACCCGCCATTAATTCCTGCTCCAGAAAACGCCGTATATTCTGGGCCGTAATCTTGAAAAGACCAGCCAAAAGCGCCTAAAAAAAAGCGCTTGGTTATCTCCAGATCCCGAGCGGGAAATTCAACGTAATTAATCTTTTCATGATTATTTCCATACTTTGACATGCCTGCTCCCTATATTAACAACCGCGTTTGGATTAACTATTGCACCATCAGAACAGGGTATACCGCCGCCTTTTGGCCGTTCACATTGAGTGCTCTCATTTCAGGAACCAGCGCGCTCAGTGTTTCTGCCCTATTCCCTGATGAGGGATGGGTACTCAAAAATTCCGGCATCAATTTGCTACCCGCTTTTTGCATTTTAAGCCACAAGCTCACTGCAGCTTCAGGCCGATAGCCCGCCCGCGTCGCTATTTCGGTTCCAATGCGGTCTGACTCCGACTCAGAGGCCCGGCTGTTTGGTAACTCAAGCGCCAGCTTTGCTGCAAGCGCAGCTCCACTGAGTGCCAACTGGTTTTCTTCTGCCATCGCTGCCGCCGCAGTCAGGCCCATATTAATCGCCATGGCACGAGACATTCGCTCAGCAGTGTGGTTAGCAAGGGCGTGCGCAATCTCATGACCCATAATTTGCGCGACCTCATCATCGGTGAGTTTCAGCCCATCGATAATCCCAGTATAAATCGCCATGCGGCCACCAGCCATACACCAGGCGTTAACGGTTTTGGGGTCATCAATAATGGCCACACTCCATTTCCAGTTTTTGGAATGCGGGTACATCAAGGTTGCCGAAGTAATCAGTCGCCCGGTGATGGTTTGCACCCTTTTTACCACACGCTGATCTTTTACCAACTGGTTTTTCTGATCAAGGTCGTTCACCGTATTCAAATAGGCTTTTTCCGATTCCACAATGGCAGATTGCGGCGATATCAGCATCAGCTGTGACCGCCCTGTGGGGCTAGTGGTACACGCTGAAACGGTGATTGCCATAATAATTAAAAAGAAACGTTTGTTCATTTTTATACTTTTCTCACAGAAAATAATTGGCATAAATAGTCGATATAAATAGGCGTTAATTCGAATAAAAAGATTTTAATATCTGATACAGATAATACCCATCTTTTGATCCCGCCAGCTCTCGAATCGAATGCATTCCAAAAGTGGGCACGCCCACATCGATAGTTTTCACCCCCAGTTCAGAAGCGGTAATGGGGCCAATAGTACTCCCGCAACCCAAATCAGTTCTCACCACAAAGGTCTGCAAGGGCACTGCTTCTTGTTCTGCAATATGACGAAATATGGCCACCGTCTCACTGTTGGAGGCATATCGCTGGTTAGCATTTATTTTCACCACCGGCCCTTGATTTAAAACGGGGCCATGGTTGCCATCATGCTTATCAGCGAAATTGGGATGAACACCGTGGGCATTATCCGCCGATACGAACATGGAAGCCTGAATGCAACGCAGACGATCTTCAGGGTGAGGACAAAGACGTTCTAATACCGACATCAAAAAGGGCCCTTGCGCACCACAGGCCGAGGCACTGCCCACCTCTTCATGGTCATTACACACCAGCAGTGCTGATTCGTCACCGTTCAGGTCAAGCATTGCTTGCAGGCCAACATAACAGCTCAGCAAATTATCAAGCCTTGCTGCAGCGATAAAGTCATCCTTCAAGCCAATTTGACGTGGTGCCTGTGTGTCATAAAAAAATAGCTCATGTGCTAAAACCACATCTACATCACTAACACCCTGTTTCGCCATTTGCTCTTTTAATAAGGTGTTAAGATCGAACTGGTCTTCTTCTAACAGTGCAAGAACCGGTGGAATGTCTTTTTGCGGATTAACAGTGCGCTCTTTATTAGCGCTGCGATCAAGATGGATGGCTAAGCTCGGTATAACGGCAATGGGCTTCTCAAAGTTAAGCAGCGCGCTTTTCAGAACACCGGATGCATCACGGTACGATACGCGACCAGCCAGAGAGAGGTCTCGGTCAAACCAAGGGTTTAACAAAGCGCCGCCATATACCTCTACACCCAGCTGCAAATAGCCTTTGGATTGAACCGTCGGCTCAGGCTTTACTTTTAAACAAGGGCTATCCGTATGCGCGCCCACCATATTGAAACCTGTCTCCGACAGCGCACCCTTGCCAAGCTTAAAAGCAATAATGGAACTATCATTCCTGCATACAAAATAGCGCCCCCCGCTTTTCAGAGACCACGAGGCCCCTTCATCCAGGCCCTCAAACCCTGCATTAGTAAGCGCTGCAGCCATACTTTGTGTCGCATGAAATGGCGTTGGCGACTGTTGGATAAAATCAATAGCGCCTTGATTAAAGCTGGATAAACTCATCTCTTCTACCTCTTATTCAGACCTTTTCAGGGGAGTAATTTTCTCTCAGGCTGTATTAAAAAAGCCCTTACAAAAAACGTATTTATGCGACAGAACTTCTGACATATAATGTGGGGGATACCGTATAAAAACCAGCCTCTAAGCCGTAAACCACGATGAAACCGATCCCCTCCACTGCAAACCAACTTATTCTAGTCGATTCCAACAATGCTTGTATCGGCTATAGCGAAAAACTCACCTGCCATCAAAACGAAGGAATGCTACACCGCGCCTTTTCGGTATTGCTATTCAATAGCCAAGGAGAACTACTGCTTCAAAAACGCAGCCAACACAAAATGCTATGGCCCGGCTATTGGTCAAATAGCTGCTGCAGCCATCCCTACCGAGATGAACATATTCTGGCGGCAGCGCAACGTAGAACAACTGAAGAATTGGGTCTGAAATGCCCCCTTTATCCCATTTATGAGTTTGAATATTTCGCCAGGTATAAAGATGTGGGCGCAGAGCATGAGTTTTGCTCTGTGTTTGTAGGGGTCACTGACGAAGAAGCAACAGCCTGCCCCTTAGAAATATCTGAGCTTTGCACTTTGGGGGCAGAAGAAATAGACCACAAAATAAAAGATGAGCCTGAGCTGTTCACACCCTGGTTTAAAATGGAATGGCAGACCCTGCGCGAGCAACACTGGGGTCAGATTGAGACACTCATATCCACACGTATCGCCTGCTAGTCTACTGTAGCTCATTCACTAAAAAACCAAGGGAGCTTGCTCACACGTCCACCTAGGGTATTTTTTCATTACCTCATTAAACAAAGGCAAATCCAGCAACTGCTGCAACCAGTCCTGTAATTTTTTATATTCTGATTGATCAAACCAAGGCTTATCAACATGGGCAAACTGGCGAATAAAGGGGAAAATCGCCATATCTGCCAGAGAAATTTTATCCCCCACTAGATAAGTGCTTTTATCCAGCTTTTCTTCTAATTGAAGCAGAAAGCCCTCCCCCTGCTGGCGATAAAATTCTATAGAACACTCGGGAAAACGATCGGCATATTTATATTTATCTAACCACGCTTTAAATTCCGTATCGTTAAAATTGATTAGACGAAACGTCTCTTCTTCATCGTGTTCATTAGAGGGCAACCAGCTTTGTGGATCATGCTGTTTAAGCGCCCACAGCATAATATCTAGACTTTCATCCACTACAGAACCATCGGGCAACTGCAAAACAGGCACCGTGCCTTTCGGTGAGCACAACAGCATTTCACTTGGCTTATCGGCAAGCACTACTTCCCTCAGCGCTACTTGAATGGTGCTGGCTTTCACCGCAAGCCGTGCACGCATGGCATAAGGGCAACGGCGAAAAGAAAATAAAATGGGTAATTGGCACATATTCATTAAAAAATTTCTGATTAAAATAGGTAGCATAACGAATATTATCGTTTATAGCTTGCTCAAGTAATTCCGCTCAAACACCTCTGCGCCCATGAAACTAATCTGTTTATCTATCATAAAATCCATAGTGTGCAGCAAGGGCAAATACTTTTTTTCATCTTGCTCTAAAAACGTCAAACAATGCACAATGGCTTCGACAGTAGATAACGACGCCTCAAACTTAGACTTCCGAATACGATAATGCGAAGCCTGATCAAGTTGCAACCCCACCCTGGGCAAAGCGTGTAACTCTGACGACTCCATCAACATACGGTGGCTCTTCCGCCAACTCGCATCCATAAAAACCAGTGTCTGAGGAACCCCTCTATCCAAGGCATCCAGCGTATCGGCGCCTTCCCCGGGGTAAACCAACACTGCCTGTGAAGCATCCATTGCCATCGACTGCAAGGTAAAGGACTCACCAACCTGTAGCTGGCAATGGCTTAAACTCAACGCCGCGATGGCTGCCGTTCCAATAGGGTGCTTCGTCTCTCGCGGGTGCTGCAGAATATGTACCGGCCAATGATTATCAACCAATTGAAGTGTGTGGCAGTAACACACGGATGAAGGGCGCTTACAGCGTAAACAAGTGGATCGTTTTTTCACAGAAACCGTAGCCTCAGATTAGACTATACAAGGCCGCACCCTAACACCTATTCATCTTTTTTATTAATCGTCACTTCAAGATGCTTGGCCCCATCGGCAAACCACTTCTGCACATAGAGCGTCCCGACGACTGGCGCTTTCCCCGGCTCTGGCACCTCTTGATAACGCACGCTGTTTTTGGTTTCTTTTTCATACTCAAATATTAACGTCGTAGACATACTTCCCTCAAACAAAGCCACTAAATCATATTAACGAAAGGACCACACTCTGGCGAACGAAGTCATTTAGCATATCCTTACATTTACCCCGAAGCTGACAGAAAAAAGAACCGCTGACGCACTGAATTCTATTTATACTCACCCCAAGGGGAGTTCTTATCAAAGTTGGATATATACAAACTCTCAACTTTCGTTCTCGCCCACTGGGTCTTACGTAAGAACTTAAGTGATGACTTAATAGAAGGGTCATTCTTAAAGCAATTTATATCGATTTTTTGTGCCAGGTAATCCCAGCCATAGCGTTCGACTAGCCTGGTTACAACCATCTCAAGCGTAATACCATGCAATGGATCATTCGGTTGCTCATTACTCATATTTCAAATACACCATCATTACTCTCAGTACGTAAGGGAGATAAGGCTTTTCTAAACGGGACAAAATTCGAATTTAACTGAATTGAACAGGTTCAGCGGTCTTATTAAAAGCCATAAACCCTGATAAGTCACCACCATATTGTACGGTTTCCATCATCACTTTCAGCGCACGCTTGACCTCTGCGAAATCCGGAGCAACACCATTTATACCGGAAAGACCCGCGACTAATACAATTTACCAATCTTGCTCCGTCTTCTCTGATTCCTCTACCAAGCCAGAGAAGTTATCCAGCTCTTCCAAGGCTTTATCTTACACACATAACAGCTTGTAAAGCACCACTTTCACCGGCCTCAAAATCACTTTTTCCCCTTCTTCATAATCTTTAGGTCAAGAAGCTTTTAAAAAAACAAATAACTTGCAGATCAACTTGTTGCTGAGCTACTTTTAGAAGAGATTTATAGTCAGTGATACTAATATTTTATTCCTTCTGTATTTATTGGCGCTTTGATAAGGAGCTAACGTGGAATATGGAATAGCCTCAGAGACTATCGGGATCGAATTTGAGCAACTTTTTAGCTTAGCCTGCCTGAGGAGCTATTGTAACCGTCTTCCATAATCAATTTTTTGGCCTTTTCAATATCAAGCTCTTCTATCGGCAAGCTTAAATAATAGGGCAAAGACACAGCGCTCTCACTCAGCTGGACAAGCTTACCCTCTTCTAATCGCTCAATACCTGAGTGCAACATCTTCTCCAAATTAACCGGAGCTTGGTGATATTGCTTGCTCATAAAGTCGATCATTTGCTGAATTGTATGCTGGCCATCAGCGAGCGCGACCACAATACCTTGTTCTGGTCAGAGAGATGTACTTTTGTTTTAGAGGTTTTCTACAGACTCGTTATCGAAGGGTTTACAGCCCGCATTATTTTTTCGTTCCGTTTTACGGATTTTGTTCAATGTGTTTCGAAAAACCTCCCAGTCAACCAGCTTATTTAAATTTTAAAAATGTCGTACAAGCGAAATCTATTTGGCAAAGCAGCCCCAGCTCTATCTATTTTATTCGTTGCTTTATTTGCACTTTGTGATTTCGCGACAGCAGAAAACGATGACAACCTCGGCACAGTGGTTAATTGTTGATGGACGCAGATGCCGGAGACTGTTTTCGGTCGCGCTAGGGCTATCCTACTCCATTACGTATGATTTCACGCTGTCGATGCAGTATCAACACTCTATAACGGATAGCTCGACCTTCACATAGGAGTATGCAACTGAAAAAGAAGGGACTATAGAAGAAAAACTTAAAAGCATCCCGCTTGATTCAGGAGTTGCAAAGGTAACTGCGGGATAGAAAGGTGAAAATGACAAATACATGAATGTACATTTAGCAATGCCAACGACTCCAGGCCAACCTGACATAATTATAGGTATAAGCTTTCCACTTGAATAAAATCGATATTACTTCTATCGCCACCTACCTGAACACCGTAAATAGGGCTTGCTACTACAAGGTATAATCAAAAGCAAAAAAATCCTGCGCGATATATGGATATCAGAATTAAAATAAAATGCGGATAATTACTTTGATTTATATTTCAGAAATCATGAGGCAGAGCATCCAAAGGCAATGGCATGTCTAGAAAAAGACCGAGATAAAATATTAGCACTTTATAATTTTCCGGCTAAGCGCTAGAGGCATATCCGAACGAGAAACCCTATCGTATTTAGCCTATATTTTGGGCAGTAGAGGTGAGAGCAACAAGAATAGAAAGCGGTGGCAGCCGTATTCCCATGGACGAGCTTCCCGTAGAGGCGGTAAACGACAACAACAAAGTGTAGAGAGCGATCTAAGTTTCCATTTTAGACATCTATCTATCCACTTAATTACACACTTTAAATAAATTGGGCAGAAGAGGATCATGGATCTCCTGCCCAAGTTTTAACTCTTAAGTGTTCCCGGGGCGAAAGGCATCTATCAAGTTTAGCCTAGTACGAAAATCTTCTTCGATACTTAAGGCTTCGCCAAGAATCTCACCGACAATAACTTCTTTTACTACATAGGCAGCAACTAATCCTGATGGACCTTCTACGATTTCATGTACTACATAGGCAGCACCTAAGCTTGCAACACCTAAGCGTGCAGCACCTTCTACGACCTCATGTGCTACATAGACAGCGCTTAAGCCTGCGCCTATTCGCGCTGCTTTCCGCACAGTTTCATCAGTCAGTGAAAAACGCAAAGAAAGTGAAAGCTGGCCATCGACTTCAGAGAGCGCTTGGTCGCTAACAGGCTCAATTTGTGCTTGAACGCTCATCGCTGAAAATGCGAGTAAAGCGGCACTAGCAACAGTGGCCATTTTTTTCATATTATTTCTCCTGACAAAATAAAAATATAATTGTTTACCACTTCAGAAGGAAATTATTCTAATTTATAAATATGGTGCTGTATACAACAATTATTTGTTAACAGCAGTTGCCTCCAGTGTGAGAAAAAATACTAAAGTTAGACTAGCGATCGCGCCTGTACCCATCAGCACGATTCAAAAAAATATCAGCACACCCAGCTTGTTAAGCCTGATTATCGTGCAAAATCATCAATGTGCATTGTGTTCTGGTCAACAAAACCAAACACCAAGTTCCGCCCAAATCACAGACCGGAAAGGCCATCTATTGCAGCATGGTTGAAACAGCAAAGCTAATAAGCTTGAACCGTTTGATTATATTGACCCTCTCCTAACAGTAATTCTACGCCGTCAGGCTGAAGATAATTTACCCAGCTTAATGCCTAGGGCTTTATCCCGCCACATGTGGCTGACCGGACACTTACACGCATAAAACTGCCAATGTGTTAAAAAACACCCAAAGGCAATGACGTATTTGGAAAAAGATGAGGGGGAATGCTAACGTTTTATAACTTTCCCGTAGAGCACTGGGCACATATCCAAACTAGTAAGCCTATTGAGCCTGAATTTGCGACAGTGAAATTGAGAACAACATGAACAAAAAACGTCGACAGTAGCATTACCACGCCGACTGTGGCTTCGAAGTTAATCAAAACCGAACACGGAAACGATGGGAAATATTACGGAACTAAGCAACGGCGAGTAGGTACATTCAACGGCGTTCAATTTAAAGGCGGGGTTAAAGTTGAGCTGAATGCTGCATTAATGACCTATACACCAAACCGTAGGTCGACACGACTGTTCAGCTGAGCAGTTTCCCGCAGAGTTAGTAAACAACAGTAAAAAGAAGATATAGAGAGCGGTCTAACCTTCTACTTTAAACATACATCTACCCACTAGATTAACGCTTTAAATGAATTGGGCAGAAGAAAATCATAATTCTCCTGCCCAAGTTCTAACTCTTAAGTATTCCCGAGACGGAAAGCATCTATCAAGTTGAGTCTGATACGAATATCTTCTTCGATACTTAAGATTTCTCCAAGAATCTCACCGACGACGATTTCTTTTGTAACATAGGCAGCAGTACCGACAGCAGCAGCAGCAGTAGCAGCAGCAGTTAAGCGTGCGGTACCTTCTGCAGCTTCATGGATTTCACGCGCCAAATCCAATGATTGGGCTACCCGAAGCATTGCATCATGCTTTTTAGCCTCAACTCCGGCAACAGCTAAAGCAAGTAATAGCTGGCCATCAACCTCAGAAAGCTCTTGGTTACTAACAGGTTCAATTTGTGCTTGAGCACTCATCGCTGAGAATGCGAGCAGAGCAGCACTAGCAACAGTGGTAATTTTTTTCATGCTATTTCTCCTAAGAAAAAATAAAGTTGTTTGCCCTCCTGGGCAAAATAATTCTAATTAGTATTTTTTGCGCTGTACACAACTCATAGCCAGTATTTATACGTAAATATTTACATTAAAAGCAACTTGAAGCCATTAATAAATCAGTTATACACTAAATCACTGACCATTCTATATGGGGAATTAAAACATTCGCCCTTAGGTAATCATAATCCTGTCACTGTATAAGAGCACCAAATTATAGGGTGTATATTTTAACCGTAAGCCCTAGCAAGCTGTTGAAACTTTACTGGCTTGACCACCTGACGCGCCGACTTTCTGCAAGATCGCACTCGCAGCCCCCAAAGCGTTTCACAGGGTAGTCTCTGCTTATCTACCGTTAATCTAGCCTCTATTGAATCTACCCGCCCGACAAGTAAATCAGTCGGGCCTTGGAGAGACGCTACTTCCCTTCGGTTTCGATGCGTGGCCTACCGTTCGATTTTAATCCTTGAGTAGTTGTGCCCACAGCATAAGCTGCTGAAAAAAACAACCAGCCATACTACCAACACCCATAATGATTTATATTTATTCATCTTTCACTACCCAATAACGGGTATCAACACACATTCAAAACCCCTTCTAACGACTTGTAATACCCTTGGGAATAGACAATTATTAGCACCAATTGCCAATGTTAAAAAAGCCGTTTTGTTTAACAGGCTGTTGAAATTCGCTGAATTGAGTCAGGTACAAGGCAAAATCAAGCGAAAAAGCGGAGTTTACACGTGTAAATGAGCACTTTGAGCTTGGTTTTA
>Ga0209121_10002769_pt1 | contig 17465 bp, 18 predicted proteins | sample Cruoilmetagenom3_FD_187292 | JGI IMG/M metagenome (GOLD analysis project Ga0209121, IMG submission 187292) | Oil polluted marine microbial communities from Coal Oil Point, Santa Barbara, California, USA - Sample 3 (SPAdes) (version 2) | ecosystem: Environmental > Aquatic > Marine > Oil seeps ... | reverse complement strand
CCGCCGATCGCGCCGCCCAGCGCAGCGCCATCAACATGACGGAACTTGCCCAGCGGTTCGATGACGAGCACATCTCGGTGCACCTGAAGGAAAGCACCGCAACAGAATACCGCCGCAATCTTCGCCGCTTCATTCTCCCGGCACTCGGTCGATTGCTTGTGGCGGAAGTCACCCGTGCCGATATCTCGAAGTTCCACCACGACCTTCGCCATATCCCCTATCAGGCTAACCGGTGCCTTGAGGTTCTTTCGAAGATGTTCAACCTGGCCGAGATGTGGGGGCTGCGTCCGGACGGTTCCAACCCGCGCAAACACATCTGCGCATTCCGGGCACATCCGCCCGGGGATTCCGATTTAATCCGCCCACCTGTACCGATCTGATCCGCCCGGGGATTCCGGGGTATCCGCCCACCCCTTGATGCGCTGCTGTTAGGCGATCTGAAGCGGGCTATTTTGCCGTTCTTTTTGAACGGGAGATGGCGCAGTGAAGAGATTACCAATGCGGAAGATACGGGAGGCGTTGCGCCTGTCATATGAGGGTTTGTCGACGCGGATGATGGCGTCGAGCTTAGCGGTTGGGCGAACCACCTTACGCGAGTATTTGAGCCGTGCGCGGGAAGCGGGTTTGAGCTGGCCGTTGCCGGGTGGCCTCACCGATGCCGATCTGGAACAATTGTTGTTTCCACGGCGTCCTGCGAACAGTTGTCAGCCGATCCCACTGCCCGACTGGGCCTACGTGCACGCGGAGTTGCGACGCCAAGGGGTGACGCTTTTGCTGCTATGGCAAGAGTACCGAGAAGTTCATCCAGATGGCTACGGTTACAGCCGGTATTGTGAGCTTTACACGCGATGGGAAGGTAAGCTGTCGCCGGTCATGCGCCAGCGCCATCCTGCCGGTGAGCGGTTGTTCGTGGATTATGCGGGCCACACCGTTGATGTTGCTTGTCCCGAGACGGGCGAGATACGCACGGCCCAGATCTTCGTCGCGACACTTGGCGCATCGAGCTACACCTATGTTGAAGCCACCTGGACACAAAGCCTGCCTGACTGGATCAGCAGCCATGTTCGCGCCTTCGGCTTCTTTGGTGGCGTGCCTGCGCAGGTCGTGCCGGATAATTTGAAGGCGGCAGTCATCAAAGCCTGTTTTTATGATCCGGCGATCAATCGGACTTATGGCGACATGGCGGCGCATTACGACACCGCTGTTGTGCCCGCGCGGCCCCGCAAGCCCAAGGATAAAGCAAAGGTTGAAGGGGCGGTGTTGCTGGCCGAGCGCTGGATATTGGCACGTTTGCGTAACCGGACGTTCTTCGGCCTTGATGAGTTGAATGCGGCGATCCGACCCTTGCGCGATCAGCTGAACGATAAAGTCACCCGACACCTTGGTGCCAGCCGCCGTGCCTTGTTTGAGGATCTGGACAAGCCCGCGCTGAAGCCGCTGCCTCGTGAACCATACGTCTTTGCTGAATGGAAGAAGTGCCGAGCCGGTCTCGATTACCATGTCGATATCGGGCGGCATTATTACTCGGTGCCTCACCCGCTTTTACGCCAGGAGTTTTGGGCCCGCATCACAGCGCGCACAGTCGAGATTTATCATAAAGGTCAGCGTGTTGCGGCGCATCAACGGACATCCGGCAACCGCAAACATTCCACGATCCGCGATCACATGCCTGCCAATCACCGTTATCGCACCGACTGGACGCCGGAACGTATCCGCACACAGGCCGCGCGCATCGGACCCAACGTTGAGGCGTTTGTGGAGATGGTCATGCGCAAGCGCCGCCATCCGGAACAAGGTTACAGGACATGCATGGGCGTCTTACGACTGGCTAAAACATTCGGTGCTGCCCGCCTTGATGCCGCCTGTGAACGGGCGCTGCACATCAACAGCTACACCTACCAATCCCTGCATTCCATTTTGAAGAATGGTCTGGATCGCACACCTCGACGCCGCGCCACGGACGAGCCTGCGATCACACACTCCAACATCCGTGGCGCTGACTACTTTCATTGAAGAGGACAAGATATGCTTGATCATCCAACTCTCGATCAGCTCAAAACACTCAGGCTGGACGGCATGGCAGAAGCCTTTGCCGAGATGCAAACGCAGGATGGAACCGCCGACCTGACCCATGCTGAATGGCTGGGCCTGCTGATCGACCGCGAAGCCACCAATCGTGAGACCAAACGCTTTGAGAGCCGGATGCGCACCGCGCGTCTGCGCCATGTTGGGGCCGCCCCCGAAGACGTGGATTACAAGACCCGGCGGGGCCTCGATAAATCACTGTTCCAAAACCTGATGACCGGCAAATGGATACGCGACAAACGCAACCTCATGATCACCGGCCCCTGCGGTGTGGGTAAAACCTGGCTCGCCTGCGCGCTCGCTCAAACGGCCTGCCGCGAGGGTGTCACCGTGCTCTACAAACGCACCACCCGCCTCTTTGATGAATTGGAACTGGCTCATGGCGATGGTCGTTTCCCGCGTGTCTTCAAGGCGCTGACAAAGACCCAGTTGCTGATCCTGGACGACTGGGGGCCAGATCGGCTGAATGCCAGCCAGAGGCGCGACCTCATGGAGATTGTCGAAGACAGATACGGCAACGGTTCAACACTAATAACCAGCCAGTTGCCGCTCTCGACTTGGCACGAAGTCATCGGTGAACCGACCTTCGCAGACGCCATCCTCGACCGGCTGGTTCACAACGCATACCGCCTCGAACTCGACGGGCAATCGTTCCGAAAGAAAGACGCTCAAGCAGGTGACGAAACCAACCGTACCTGATACCAAAACCAAAGTGCCTCACGGCAACGCGTCAAAGGTGGGCGGATAGCCCGGTACAGATGGGCGGATGTTGTCGGAACAAGTGGGCGGATACTCCGGAATACGCAGTTTACGATAGAGGTCAATCGAACTTGCCAAACTTTTTCGCTTGGCTGTTGTAGTTTTCGGCTCGGTGCCGCGATCAACTTCCAGTGCGAAAGCCCTAAAACTGCCGCCATAGTCGAGAGCAAAAAGCTGATCCGGGATCAATTTGCCCCGACCAATGGGCATGGCCAGCGGCGCATCTTTGATAGCGAGGATTTCATGTGCCGGGATATAGCGAACTCCGTCGCGGGCGGCGGCAATGTCGATGGAACTGGTAACGCAGGACGTCATATATCCATGCCACCAATGGCCGGTCGGACGGATAGCTGGTTCGGCGATGTCGAGATCAAACAAATGATCTTTGGCTTTCGTTGTCAGATCGTAGACATAAGGGTTAAAATCCGCGTGTTCGGCGGCGCGTTGTTGACGCGGTAACATCAGGAAACCCGCCGCCCGGAGTTTCTGCATTTGCCGCAACGCCGTGTCCTTGCAGCGGTGCGTGTCACGTGTTTTTTCATAGAGATAACGAGAGGATTGCGGGCCGTGCCGCTCAATATGTTGCAACCACCGAATCTCGCGAATCGCCGGGCGCACGCACTTTTGTGGCGCTATTTGGTGGAAAGTTGATCTACCCAGGCTATCGGTCTGCTTCATGCAGAAAATTTAGCAAAATTCAGAGTTTCGGTGAAGGTTTTTGCGGATCAACAGCGTCGTTTTCTTCAGGTGGTTCCGGCGGCGTCTTATCTGATGTTCCGGGGTCTTCTACCTTGGTCAGCCATGGTTCCGCATAGGCATTGCGACTGTGTTCCCGGATTGCATCAATCTCGTCTTTTGTGGCGCGTTCCAGTTTTTCCATGACGAAGAATGGAAAGCTGATCGGCACGGCGCGGTCGGTCAATCCACGCACAAAGGTGGCAAAGGTACCTTTGGGCTGGCGCTGTATCAGATCGGCATCGCACGACAATTGCCCCGCCAGCGCGCGGGCATCGCGCGCTGAGACGCCACCTGCGAGTTTGATCGACGTGTTGGCTTCAAACGCTTCCTGCAACCCGTTGCTGAGCTGGCCCAGATACTGGTGCGCCATGATCATGCCGACGCGGTATTTGCGCGCCTGACTGAGGATGATGCCAATGTTCTGGTCGAAGTAATCCTGCGCCTCGTCGATATAGACCATTGCGGGCAGGCGATCCTGGGCAGGCAACGTGGCGCGTTCCTGAGCAGCTTGGGCAATCAGGGCAATAAAAAAGCGGCCAAAGATTTCGGTACCCTGTTCCTTCAGCAGCGACTTTGAGGTGTTGATCAGGATCAGCTTGCCTGCGTTGAGTTCGGTGAACATGTCGAACTTGGATTGTGGGTTGGTGAACATCCGTTCGAATGTCTGGTTTTCCAGAACACCGTAGAGGCGGCGCAGCACCTGGGTTTTTGTGTTGGTGAACTCTTTGCCGTCAAACTCGGTCTCAAAGAATCGGCGCGGGGTACCCTCCAGCTTGGCAATGTGATCGCGGTATTTTTCCGCCCCACCGGGTTCCATCAACTCGCGCAACGTGTGGATCGTCGCATCCGGGATATGGAACATCAGACGCGTGACATAGCGAAAGACAACTGATTGCTTGGCGGTCATGCCCGCAGACAGCAACGACCCCAGAACAAAGTCATAGAGCTCGATGATGGAATTGGTCAGGCGCTCGCGTTCCAGCGGGTTGTAGCTTTGTAGCCGGTTCTGGCCAACAGAGAACAGGTTGAGGCTGACGGGGAACGCGATGTCCTCGGGATCAATCAGCACGATTTTCTCGGGCGGCAGGGTTCGAGCCTTGAGGATCGTGTTGATCAAATCTCCCTGGCTGTCGATGATCACAACCGATTTATCGCCATGCGCCACATCTTCAAGATCCTTGGCGATGAAGTATTGAAGCGTCTGGGTTTTGCCGTGACCGGACCCGGCCACAATGTGCATGTGTTCAAACCGGCTGCTTTCCGGGATCTCAAACGGGGTGCGGAGTTGGAACAATTCTTTCAGGCGTGTGCCTGCCAGATAGGTGGCCACCACATCATCGCCCCTGTAGTCATTGGGGAAGATCGGTTGCGTGCGGTGGGTCCGGCTGAGATTGGCATCAATCCGTTCCCTCAGGCGCTTGAAGTGATTGTAGTCATTATCTGCGAAGAACGGCGCAATGACATTCTGCACCGACTGCCCAAGGGGATGCACAAACTGAGTCACATCCACCAGCACGTCGCCCTCAATGGGTGGCACGGCCTGGGCGATAGTAGCCAGGCTGTCCGAGATAACATCAAGGGCCGCCAGCACCATGACCCGGTCGCTGCGGGCCTGTCCGGACCGGGCCAGCATGTCGCGATACCGCGCCCCCTCGATGGTATTGCAAAGGGCTGGCATCGGCGGGATATCAGGGCTCTGGCCCTCGTCGCTGAGCAAGGCGCGCCCTATCTCCAAAAGCTGGATTCTGAGGGGTTCAGGCGTGTCAGGTGGCCAGTGGTGCGACAGGGCAGCATCGATCTCATCTTCGCTCAGACGGACCTGGCCGCTCAGCGCATGGTTGTAGAGCGTTTGTGTTTCTTCCCGGGCTAGACGCTCTAATCGGCGCGGGCTTTCCTTGTAGAGCCGATAGAACACGTAGCTGGGAATCCCGACCAGCAGGATCGGTGTCACAATGAAGGCCAATGCAAGAATTACCGTCAGGCCAATCGCCAGCCAGATAAAATCTTCGCCATCAGTAATATTTCGAATGCCCATCAGAATTCAATCACGGTGCGCGTGCCGGTTTCGGCGTTGTCATCCAGCCAGGCTTTCATCTGCGCCATCACGGCCAAAAGGTCTTCTTCATAGATCTTGGATTTGGAGGGCGTGGCGCAAAGAAAGCGATCAACCTGGCCATCCATCAGATGTTCGACGCGCAACTCGAACTTCTCATCCCGCGCATCATTTTTTGCATCCGCCGGACGGCGATCTAGCAGCTTGGTTTTCAGCAACCCACATTGTTGAATGATCTGCTTTTCCTCATGGGTAAAGGCGACCATCAAATGCACCTCGTGATAGGTTTTCTTGAAGAGTAATCCCTTTCGAATGGTCTCATGAGAGATGGAAACACGCATGTGATTTCAATCCCGAAGGATCTTGGCGCCCTCGACGAGGACGACATAAATATCATCCACGTAAGCGGATGAAGTCATGGTTTCAAAACGGCGTTTCATGCGATGGTATGTTCTCAAATGTTCAGCAGTGTTTCCACACACGTGATACCCATAGAGGTTGGGGGTGCCCTATGGGGGGCAGCTCAGGTTTCCTTGGGTGCAACAGGGAGTTTTCTTGCAGGCGGTGCGGCCAAAGAATCGACGTGCTCTTTGGCGGAAAGCAAAGTGTCGAATTGAATGCCTTTGTACAGAAACTTTCCCTTTTCGTTTCTGATTGTCTTGCCTTTGTAAATGGTACTCTGGTCGGCTAGTTGCTCTGGTTCGAGATTTCCGACCATTCGCCCTTGCGGTGACGTTTTGTCAGCCTGATTGGCAAACGAACTCTTGGGTTCTTGTGCACTTTCTTTCTGCACAACTGCCGCGAAAGTCTGTGGCGCGGCGTTTTGCAGCTTCAGGCCCTGCTTGGAGACCTCGAGCTGATCACGGGCGGTCTTCAACATCTGCTGGGTGTATTCTGCTGTATCAACGGTGGCCCGGCCCATCTGTACAAACGCGATCAGGATAAATCCTGTTATGCCAATCCCAATGCCCGGAACCATCGCAAGCAGCCCAGCACCGCCCCCACCATATTTAGATGCGCCGACGGCACTGACCAGCGCCACGAGTACTCCGACGACCACCACCGACCATGCTATGAATGCCAAGAAGGAAAAAAGTGACCTGGCGGCTTCGTATGAACGCATAATGTAAATCCTCCATCCAATACAAGAAAGCTGCAACCTATCGTTGCAGCTTGTCAATGTTTTGCTGATCAGGCCCTGTCGTCCAATAGTTCCGGGTCGTTGCCCGAAAGGATGATTTCAGCCAGCATCAACGCTTCAAAAAGAACGATGTTGCGCGGCTCGTTGTCGTAGAAACGCCGCTTCTTGGGGAGCCAAGCGGACATCTCTGGATAGCGATCAGACAGGGCTTTGGCCTCGTCATACTTGTTGGAGCGTTCGGGTTTGCGCTCAGCCGATACATCCAACAGATAATTCTGCGCGGCGGTTCTCGCTAAAGCGGCATTGAGCTCCAGAGTCTTGCCGTCTTTGCGGGACCGTGGTCCTGGCTTCTCTGTGACCATGATGTCCGGGTGCAGTTCATTGATCCATTTCTGAGCTTCTCCGGCAGCCGTGATCGGTGACTTAGCGGCCTTCTCGGACACCCGCCAATCCGAAAGGTGCTTGCCGATAAAGAACACATAGCCAACCCGCCCGGTGGCTGCGGCAATTGCCAACAGCCTACGTGCCATGATCAGGGTGTTTGACTTCTAACGAACGCTTGAGCCGCTTTAGAGAATGCTCGCGGTTTAGCGTTCCCGCATACTGACGGAAATTATCCGGCAGGTTGGCAAGACGTTTGTGCAGCGCGGTTTGTGCCTCTTTCACCAGCTCAGAAAACAGGCTTTCAAACGAACGGCCATAGATCAATGACAGCGCGATAATTTCTTCCAGTCTTGGCAGGTTCCGGCCCCGCTCAAGGTCAGACACCGCCGATTGATGTACGTCCAACAGATGCGCGATATCGCGCTGAGTATAGCCCGCTTTCCGCCTGGCAAGGCGCAGATCAAGGGCAAATTGTGTGGTCATATGAATTGATGGTTATGTTGCTAATACACGCCCAGTTTAGACCTGTTGCTAACCAGCCTCTAGTAGGCGCAATATGCCCAGCTTGGATAATTTCACACGTTGAAATCACAAAACCACCAACCCGGTATGGACATGCTTCTCGGCGGAAAGGTGAAACCTTTCCGAAAGTTGCCATACCGGGTTGGTGGTTGTTCTGACGTGAAATCTCTAAGCTATTCCAAGTAGCACCAGAATATCGAAATCTGGTACTCATTGCTAGGCAGTGGCCGATACCGCCCTGCGATATCGATCCGTATCATTGATGACGGTTGATGTTGGGGAATCTTTCAGGAGCCGCCTCTGAACATATCAACTCCTGATCCCATTAATTTCTCGCAAACCGCTTATTTTGACGGTAAACTGGCGATAGGTTGACGTAGGACGAGCCTGTAGGCACGGGCTCGTCCTGTTGTTTCAAAGTTCACTTACCGATTTGACGCGCCTCATCAATCAGTCTCTTCCAGATTCGTGCGATTCCCTTTCTGTGCCGGTAGGAGACAATCAGGAAAGACACGGCAAATACCAAGAATGTCGTAAATGTCAGCCAAATATGACCGTACTCACTGAACTCGACAATCTTATGGATAATGCCATGTTGCGAATCGGGTGAGATACCCATATAGGCCATGCCTATGACAAGTACGGCCAGAAAAATCTCCCGTACGCGCACTAAAAGCCCAATCATAAGTTTGATCATTTCTTCTCCTTTCTGCATCATTTCGATGCGTGTGCAGCGAAATGATGCGCTGCATTGACAGAAAAGAGTGAGTTGCTATACAATAAGGCAGGCGCACCCGCGTTATTTGTTGAAGTTCACGGCATTTTGCCAAGAACTGGAGGACAGACACAACTCTCTCCATTGCTGATATCGCCCGCTTCACTTGGCGTATATCAGTTGTCAACATACAACATGTTGGTGCGTCAATCAATTCCGGCCCAGAGCAAATTTTCGCTCTGGGCCTTTTTATGAAGTATTACAATGCCGAGAAAAATAGTCAGAAATGCCACCTAAGACGATTCGAAAAACACTTCCCGACAGTCTTTGTGGTTTGCTCCGTCAGATAAGAGAGCGGATTTTTGAAGAACGCATAGCTCCTTTTACCGAACGGTTGCAGTCAAATATTCGAGTTCCGAATGAAGGTTTTACCATTAATCGCAATGCCGTATCAGATATCGAGGCGAAAAAGCATAGTATTCAGTTCGAGCACTTAGAGGCGTATGCACATACAGTTGGTGTGCCGATGGGCGTGCTGACTCTCGTTTCCCGATACCAGTATTCAAATCTCGATGAGGCAGAGCTAGTTGTTGATAGTCTGCGGGATGTCATTCAAAATGCACGGAAGGTTGGGCGAAATAAGTTGACCATTGATGATCTTCGGGTGCTTGGCCGAATGATCAATGTTTCAACGAATGGTGAGTCTCCTCCAACATCCCGTGACGAAGCTGAAAGTGAAACGTTGGTTTCGCAACTTAAGCAGCAAAAACGGCGACTCGGAAACGATGTGGAAAATTTGGTTCAAGATATGCCTTTGTGGAAAGGCGAACCAATCGATCCCCCCAAAAGATAACCGCCCCGTTTCTGGGGCGGAAGGTCAGTCTTAGTATTCACTGGCCATCATGATGGTCAGAACCCGGTGGGTCACATCCGGGTTGGCAGCATCCGGCGAATGCCGTTTCATCTCCAGATCGAAATAATCGATCTTCCAAAACAGCTTTTCCCCGGCCATCTCAAAGCTGCCGAAGTCATGTTCGCCGTGAGGATCGTTGTCCTCTGAAAAGCCGTCATACCTGGCGATGGTGTCACTGATCACCTGGAGCCATTCTTCATTGTATGCCTGAATGCCCGTTGTGAGGACCACCGTCCCATGCTGGAAACTGCCCAGTCGCATCTCGTCATTCAAACGACGAATGCGCTTGGTACGAAACTCCTTGTCGAGCTTCCAAACCGGTGAGGTGCTTTCACCGCATTGGTCACAGGCGAATTCGTCAAACACGGTTTTCAGCACCCATTCCCGGGTTGGACCGTTCCATTCGGCCCAGGCATCGCGCACTACGTTTTTGGCTCCGCAGTGGCCGCAGACTGGATAGGACCCTACCAATTCATCAATCGCGGGTTTGGAAAATCCCATTGACTTATCTCCTTGCGTTGGGGTGGTCGCCCGAAAGGAATTCAGGCGCACCCGGCGCAAGGCGATGAAGGATAAGAACATGTCTCTCCCAATAATACCGGCGAGATAGGAAGCCCCAAGGCCGGGAAATATCACTGGATCAGATATCTGCACAGGCGGCCTTGCGAGGCCTATGGTCAAGCCGCCCGGCGACCGACAATAGCATCATATGTCGTTCAACGAAAACCATGTCACCAATCTGGGGACGTCTCACCACCGATATCGACCGCAGGCTTTCGGTATTCGGCTGCGTGATCGCCTGGCGCATCTATACGTCATCGGCCAAACCGGCACCGGGAAATCAACGCTTCTGCTTAATCTAGCCTTGCAGGATGCTCGGGCTGGTCTTGGCTTTTGCCTCATTGATCCACATGGAGATTTGGCCGCTGATCTTTCCCAAAAGCTTGAGCGTGATCATTTGTTCTGGCATACTGCAGATCCCGCCAGCCCTTATGGATACAACCCACTCACGCGCGTCAGCGCCGCACATCGCCCGCTGGTAGCCTCTGGCCTTATTGATACGCTCAAAAAACAATGGGCGGATGCCTGGGGTGCCCGGATGGAGCATTTGCTGCGCTATGCCATCCTAGCACTTCTGGAAACACCACAGGCTGATATCAGCGATATCCTTCCCTTATACTTGGACAATAATTTTCGGCAGTCTGTTCTTGTCCATGTGCAGGATCCACAAGTCCGTGCCTTCTGGATCGAAGAATTTCCGCGTATGAACTATAAGACCGCTGTTGATGGGGTGGCCCCGATTGCCAATAAGATCGGGGCCTTTCTTGCGAATCCAGTTGTACGCCGGGCCTTGTGTGAACCCAAGGAACCGCTACGGTTTCGCCAGATCATGGATCAAGGCCAAAGCCTGATTGTTTCTCTGGCCAAGGGGCAGCTTGGCAGTGACACCGCCAATGTTCTGGGCGGTCTCATCGTCTCCAGCATCATGAACGCTGCGTTTTCACGCCATGATCAGCCGGAAGAAAAACGCCGTCCCTTCATGCTCTATGTGGACGAATTCCATTCGTTCACCACCTCCGCTTTTGCCGGGATGCTGTCGGAAATGCGCAAGTATGGCCTTGGGATTACCTTGGCCCATCAGCATATTGTGCAGACTGACAATGCGGTGTTTGAGGCGGTTTTGGGGAATGTAGGGAGCATCATGGTTTTTCGGATCGGAGCTCAGGATGCGCCCACCTTTGCCCGTCAGCTTGATACTATTGCTGTGACTGATCTGATCAACCAACCCAATCACCGCGCCTTTGTCCAACTCATGGTTAAAGGCCAGCCCCTGAAAGTGTTTTCAACCGACACCTGGCCGCCGGGCGTTGCTGAACCAACTGGGGATAGCTTGGGCCGATATTCCACCGTCTAGTCCCGCAACTGATCTTCGATGACAATGGATGGCGGAACCCTGTTCCTTTTCCCAACCACATAGGAGATACGACATGACCCTCATGTTACATGCGGGTGCCAGTGCGCTCGACTACGCCGACCTTCGGCAACTGCAAACCCCTGATCCGACACAGACCCATGTGCCGATCCCGCACCACCGTCTGGTGGATGTGATCCGGCTGACGCTCGGCTTTTACGGCCACACCGTGGAGGAAGAACATCATGGTGTAACCCCGGACGGCATGCGCTATTTCGGGGTGCTGTCACTGAAGAGCACCTACGGTGACTACACTGACACGGTGGGCCTGCGAAACAGCCACGATAAGACCTTCCCGGTCGGTATTTCGTTCGGTTCTCGGGTCTTCGTTTGCGATAACCTGGCCTTCATCGCCGATCATGTCGTGCGCCGGAAGCACACGGCCCAGGCTAAACGCGATCTGCCTGGGTTGGTCGGTGATCTCATTGAACCGCTGGCGGATCAGCGCGAAGCCCAGCACCGGACGATTGCCCGCTACCGGGCCGTAACTTTATCGCAAACGGTTGCGGATCACGCGGTGCTGGAACTCTACCGGGCCGGGATTATCACTGTCACCCGCATTGCGGCGGTGATGGATCGGTGGGAGAATCCACCGCATGATTGGGGCGTGAAGACCGCTTGGCGGCTCTTCAATTGCGTTACCCATGCACTGGAGGGCCGTGTCGCCGAAAACCCGACGATTACGCGAGGCCTGCACCGGGTGATCGACGCGGCCTGTGTCGGTGACCAGATGCAAGGTTCTGCTGATCAAGTGTTGTTGGTGAATGCCTAATCTGCCCTCTACTGGCGGTCCAATTTTTGGGCCGCCTTTTCTCATGCTTGCGCCAGAAATCCGATCCGAGGGTTTTTCGCCGTCTTTGTGTGTTTCGTGTAAAAGATAGAATGCTGGTATGAACAAAGACGAACATCTTGAACGCCATTTGGAACTTTGCCGCCGGGTCTATCTGCGCATGTTAGCCGAGGGTTCCTGGCCGTGGAAGACAGAGGGCGATTCGCCAAAATCCGAGGATGTGATAGAGTCGGAGGATAATACCGACGACATATGAAAACTTGCTTCGGATACATCCGAGTGAGCACCCAAAAGCAAGGCGAAGGGGTGTCACTCCAAGAGCAGAAAGATGCGATTGAGGTTTTTGCGAGTCGCCAGAGTCTCCACGTCATTGAATGGTTTGAAGAAAAGGAGACCGCCGCCAAAAGCGGGCGGCCTATATTCAACAAAATGCTCCGGGAACTAAGACGCGGCAAGGCTTCGGGCATGATTATGCACAAGATCGACCGTTCGGCACGTAATCTGAAGGATTGGGCTATTGTCTCTGAACTGCCCGATCAAGGTATCCAAGTCTATGTGGCCACCGAAAGCTTGGACTTCAATTCACGCGGTGGTCGCTTGACTGCAGACATGCTGGCGGTGATTGCCTCAGATTTCATCCGCAATCTGCGCGAGGAATGCCGCAAAGGCATACGTGGTCGGTTGAAACAGGGGTTGTATCCATTCCGTGCGCCAATTGGCTACCTCGACAACGGCAGGGGTAAGCCAAAGACACCCTGCCCACGAAAAGCCCCGCTGATCCGAGAACTCTTTAAAATTTATGATTCGGGTCAACATTCTCTGCGCAGTCTGCAATCAGAAATGAACCATCGTGGTCTGCAAAATCATGGTGGACGACCACTGAGCTTGCATGGCATCGAAACTATTCTCAATAACCCGTTCTATACCGGCCTCATTGAGATCAAGCGAACCGGAGAGACATACAAGGGGGTCCATAAACCAATCATAACGGTTAGATTGTTTCGCCGGGTGCAGGACATTAAATCCGGGCGCTGTGGCCCGAAGGTGACTCGGCACAATCACTTGTTCCAAGGGCTTTTCCGCTGCGGTCTATGTAACCGTCCGATGTCTCCAGAACTCCAGAAAGGCCGGGTGTATTACCGATGCCAGGGCCGGGATTGTGCAACAAAAACTGTGCGGGAAGATGTACTGGACAGTCATGTCAGCACGGCGCTAAGGCGGCTTGAAATTTCGAAAGAGGATGCGTCTGAGTTGGCAAACCGCTGGAATGACCAGCTGGAAACTATTGTAAGTGACGACATGCGGAAATCGCTTCAGCTTCGGATTGACGCGGTGGAGCAGGCATTGAGTCGAGCGGCTGATCTTCTAATCGACGGCACGCTCGACAACGAGACCTATCTGGTCAAGAAGCGGGATGCGACCCTGCGCCTTTCGGCGTTGAACGAGGAAATGCGAAATCTGCCCGATCCAGTCGAGATGGAGGCCAACAACGCGCAGTTTATCGAACTGATGAAAAACCTTGTGGGGCTTTACGAATCGCTGAAACCGGCGGAAAAACGAATATTCGTCGAAAACACGTTCTCGAACCGGACGGTGATCGTGAAAAATGCCTGCATTGAGCCGTATTCTTGGGTACAGATGGCCGAAATTGGCCAACGTGTCCCCTCTGGTGAACCACATCGACACACAGATCGAACTTTTGATCCGTCCAAAGAGCTTAAGACCATATTTCGACTGCTTTCTGGTGGTGATGTGAAAGACATAGACGAAGCTACCTAGTTCGTGAAGTATTAGGCAGTCTGTATCCTGATCATGGCGGGTCGTCCCCCTTCTCACGTGTAGCGTGACAGAAAACGTAGTGGTTTGAGACCCTTTACGGACGGAAAATGTGGCGAAACCTTGACTTTTCTTTCTTTGATATATAGGTGTAAAGGCCGCGGGTCGCAAATTGTGACCCGCGCGATAGTGTGCATCTTGCTTGTGGGTCTATATGTAGTATAATTATAGACAGAGCCTACCATATGTAGAGTCTGGCGTTAAACGTTTCTTAAATGGGACGGTTTAGGCTTGAACTTGCTTCAGTGAAGAAGCATATTCTACATGTGGCGAGTTCTTCTCGCTTACGTAGCAAAAGAGATCGATGAGCCAGGTTCTGACTCTCAAGTTGAATTTGAATGCCAGGATTATGCTTTCGGGCATCTGGCTCAGAGAAATCTTAGACCCCTCAACGCGTTGGACCGTGTTGAGGGGTTTTTTGTTGGGGTGCGCCTTACCAATGTAAGGACACACCCACCCCACGGCCAAATTAATGGATCAAGGGGCTGGCAACTGCCCACCAGTCGAGGATGACTGGCCATGCATAATGCAGAAATAGTTCCGCACACACGACCACCACGACGTGGTAAGCAAAATCATAAGCATAAGCCATGATTGCTCTCCTTTTCCTACGTAGCAGACCCTCAGCAATTACACTCTCGTGCATGGACTTGCCTCAGGCCCAGCATGAATATGGTGGGGAAACATACCAAAGATCAAGGAAAAACCGCCAGCAACGAAAAAACACAAGAAATAGCAGTCTCAAACGTGTTACCTACAACTTGTTGTAGTTCCAGGTATGAACTTTTCACTATTGAAAACTAAAGAAGTTTCTTAAAATATGATTTGGACATTTTATCAGGCCATAGAAAATGTTCCTGCGCTAGACCCAGACATTTGCTGTGTGTCGATGTGAACCACATCGACACACAGATCGAACTTCCGATGTGCCAAAAGAGCTAAGGTGTTTGTTTGAGCGGTATTCTGAAGAACAGGACAAAGATTGACCGGTATATAATAAGTATGCGCCAAAAGCTGCTTCAGGCACCTTCACTCAGGCGGATGTAGAGGGTACACTACTATCTATGATTGAACGAATCCAATTGCTACGAAACGTTGGGCAATTCAGCAATGTTAGCCCACCACCGCAAACCGCACTTACACCCTTCTCCCTATTTTATGCTGAGAACGGTCGAGGCAAGACAACTCTAGCTGCAATACTTAGATCATTAGCAACTAATGATCCTGAATTAGTGAACGAACGTAAAAGGTTAGGTGCTCAACACCCTCCCCATATCACCTTTGAAATCGACGGTCAGCAGGTACTCTTTCAAAATGGTGCCTGGTCACAACACGTATCAGACATCGCTATCTTTGACGACGCATTCGTGTCCGTAAATGTTTGTTCCGGCATCGAATTGCAATCAGAGCACCGACAAAACCTGCATGAACTAATCTTGGGTGAGCAAGGTGTCGCGCTCAACTCGACATTGCAAGGGCACGTACGAAGAGTTGAACAGCATAACACTCGTCTTCGAGAGCTCTCAGAAGCGATCCCGGCTGCAGCACGTGGACCATATCGAGTTGATGCATTCTGCGCTCTTGAAGAAGATGCGGACATTGAACAGAAAATCAAGGAGTCCGAGAGGCGCTTGGCAGCAGCACAATCTGCTGACGCAGTCCGCCAACGACCAGGCTTCAACGAGATCAGTCTCCCAGATTTTGACAACAACGAAATTGAGCGAATTTTGCGCTCAACCCTGGAAGACGTTGATGCTGCAGCTGTCGAACAAGTTCAGAAACACATTGGCGAACTGGGAGATGGTGGGGAAACCTGGGTCTCTGAAGGTATTCCTAGAATTATGACCGCTACGGAAGAACACGATGGTCTATGCCCCTTCTGCAAACAGGGTCTAGAGGGTGTGGATCTGGTGTCTCACTACCGAACCTATTTCAGCGATCAATACAACGAGCTTAAGGCCACGATCCGAGCAACCGGGATCTCAATTCGAGATACTCACGGCAAAGATGTACCAGCTGCTTTCGAAAGAGAGATACTTACCGCCGTCCAAAGTCATGAGTTTTGGAGTAAATTTGTTGAACTACCTGCAATCGAGATTGACACAGCAGCCATCGCTCGAGAATGGAAGGCAGCTCGCGAGGGAGTATTGACCCATCTACGAGCCAAGGCCGGAGCGCCGCTTGAACCAAGCAGCTTATCACCAGAAACCCTGGAAGCGATTAGAGTTTACAGGATTCGAATTACAGAAATCTCTCAACTTTCCGAACGACTACTTGCATGCAACGCAAGGATTGAGATCGCCAAGGAGCAGGCGGCTGCAGACGATTTGGCAGCTCTGTCCGATGATCTCGCTAGACTACAAGCACAAAAAGCACGCTTCAGCCCACCGATCATGCCCCACTGTGCTGCGTATTTGACTGAGAAAACAGCAAAAGTTGCCACCGAACTGCTTCGAGACCAGGCACGTGTCAATTTAGATCAATACCGAGAACAAATTTTCCCAGCTTATGAAACGGCAATCAATGACTACTTACGAAGATTTGCGGCCTCCTTTCGCATTGGTGAAGTACAGTCAGTCAACAACAGAGCCGGATCATCCGCCTCATATTGTGTTGTTATCAATCAGGAAAATGTAAATGTCACCGCAGAGACAGGTACTTCGTTCAGAAATACCCTCAGCGCAGGAGACAGAAACACACTAGCTCTTGCTTTCTTCTTCACCTCGCTAGAAAAAGATCCAAACATCCGTAACAAGATTGTTGTCATTGACGATCCAATGACAAGCTTGGACGAGCACAGAACCTTAAGAACACGGGAAGAAATCAGAGATCTTGCTTCAAGAGTGCAGCAAACGATTGTTCTTTCGCATTCAAAGCCGTTTTTGTGTGGTTTGTGGGAGCAGGCGGATAGAAACGCCAGAACTGCACTAAGGATCGGCAGGATACGCGATGGATCCGAAATAGCCACTTGGGATGTCAGGAACGATAGCATCTCGGAACATGACAAGCGCCACGAGCTTGTCCGTGAATATCTACAAGTTGCAGACCCCGACAGTGAACGAAAAGTTGCAGAAGCTCTCCGACCGATCTTAGAGGCATTTCACCGAGTTGCTTTTCCGGAGCATTACCCTCCAGGCACTCTTCTTGGTCCATTCATTGGCACTTGCGAACGCCATGTCGGTACTGCGCAAGAAGTGTTGCCACAAAACGATATCGATGAGCTTCGTTCACTGAAAAACTATGCCAATTGTTTCCATCACGACTCAAATCCCGCTTGGCAAACAGAGCTGATAAATGATGCTGAACTAACTGATTTTGCGGAGCGAACCATACTATTTGCTTCACGACGCTAACCGTTCCAACATTGGAACGCTTGGGTGTCTATACTGACAAATCTTGCTCTGTTGGTACTTTTTCAACATGACTGAAGAAGAAGCATTTGAAGGATACACAAACCTCTGCAAGCAGATGTATCGTATGCGTCCGGTCTGACTGGTGTTGATTTATTCCGCCGTCCAGTTCCACGGCATGAGGTCGTCGAGGCGGGTCATCTTGTG
>Ga0209121_10002768_pt1 | contig 17466 bp, 32 predicted proteins | sample Cruoilmetagenom3_FD_187292 | JGI IMG/M metagenome (GOLD analysis project Ga0209121, IMG submission 187292) | Oil polluted marine microbial communities from Coal Oil Point, Santa Barbara, California, USA - Sample 3 (SPAdes) (version 2) | ecosystem: Environmental > Aquatic > Marine > Oil seeps ... | reverse complement strand
GAAGAAGGTTTAAGGTTTGCCATCCGTGAAGGCGGAAGAACCGTTGGAGCCGGCAAGGTGACAAAGATACTTAAGTAGAGAAAGCGGATTTAAATGAGGATGACGTATTAAGGGAGGAAGAATGGCCAACCAAAAGATTAGAATTAGATTAAAGGCGTTCGATCATGAGGTCGTCGATAAGTCAGCGAAAAAGATAGTAGAAACCGTTAGAAGGACGGGAGCCACTATTTCCGGCCCCATTCCTTTGCCTACGGAAAGAAGTTTATATTGTGTCATTCGTTCTCCTCATGTTAATAAGGATTCAAGAGAGCATTTTGAAATGCATACGCATAAGCGGCTTATAGATATAATTGAGCCCACACCAAAAACGGTGGATTCTTTGATGAGATTGGATTTACCGGCGGGAGTGGACATAGAAATAAAACTTTAAGTATAAAGAGTTTAAAGTATTCATGTTAGATGGGAGTCGGGATGTTAAAAGGAATTTTAGGAAAAAAAACAGGTATGACTCAAGTGTTTGGCAAGAACGGTGAAATAATTCCCGTAACTGTTATCGAAGCGGGTCCTTGTGTGGTTACACAAATAAAGACCTGCAAAAAAGATGGATATAGTGCTATTCAGATTGGTTATGGAGAGATTAAAGATAACAAGGTTAATAAGCCGGCTAAAGGTCATTTTGAAAAAGCAAAAGTTGAAAACAAGAGGCATTTGGCGGAAATAAGTGTGGAAGAGAGCGAGAAATTTAAGTTGGGTCAACCTATAACCATTGATATTTTTTCGGAAGGGGAAAAAACGGATGTGGTTGGTATTTCAAAAGGTAAAGGTTTTGCTGGAGTTGTAAAGAGATGGGGATTTGGAGGAGGTCCGGATTCTCACGGTTCTCATTTTCATAGAGCTCCTGGTTCCATTGGTATGTGTGCGACCCCATCAAGAGTACTTAAGGGGCGTAAATTTCCTGGGCATATGGGCAACAGTCGAGTTACTGTTCAGAATATTGAAGTGGTTAGGGTAGAAAAGGAGCGCAACTTGCTGTTGTTAAAAGGGAGCATTCCTGGTGCGAATGGGAGTCTTGTTTTGATTAAAGATGCTGTTAAAGGCGGTAAATAAAGGAGTTTAAATCATGTTAAAATTGCCGGTCCGTGATAATAAAGGAAAAATTGTAAGTGAAATTGAATTGAATTCGGAAATATTCGAGTCCAAGATAGTGGAGTCGCTTGTTCATCAAGCGGTTAGACTTCATCTGGCGAAGAAAAGAAGCGGAAATGCATCAAGTAAGACGCGAAAAGATGTAAGGGGTGGAGGAATTAAGCCTTGGCGGCAGAAAGGAACCGGTAGAGCAAGAGCCGGGAGTATACGTTCGCCACTATGGAAAGGTGGAGGCACTGTTTTTGGGCCGACCCCAAGAGATTTTTCTTTCAAAATTCCCAGGAAGGCGAAAAAGCTTGCCTTAAAGTCTGCTTTGAGCGCAAAGGCAAAAGATTCTCAAATTTTAATCTTGAAGGATTTTGGTTTAAAGGAACCCAAAACGAGGGATGCGGCGAAAGTGTTGAGTAGTATTGGCTCTGGAAGGAAAATGACGGTGATTTTAACATCTAAAGATGAGGTGGCCAAGAAGTCAATTAGAAATATTCCAAAAATAAAAGCAGTCGATGTTGAACAGATAAATGTTTACGATGTGTTAAATAACGAGGTTTTAGTTTTAACCCAGGACGCACTTGGGGTTTTATCAGAGGGGCTGGTCAGATGAATGATCCGGGAAAAATTATTATAAAACCAATAATTTCTGAAAAAAGTTATGATAATGTAGAGAACGGAAAGTATACTTTTGAAGTTCATCCTGATGCGAAAAAAACTGAAATTCGTAAGGCGGTTGAAAATATCTTTAACGTCGTAGTTGAAAAAGTGAACACCATGTCGGTGAAGGGGAAAATAAAGAAACAGGGTCGTACTTCAGGAAGAACGAAAAATTGGAAAAAAGCGATTGTTACCTTAAGAGAAGGGGACCGTATAGAGTTTTTTGAAGCTAAGTAGTTAGGGTAGCGATTTTAGAATGGAGAGATAACAGTGGGAATTAACAAAAAAGTGAAACCAACTTCGCCGGGAAGAAGATTTGTAACCATATCGGATTTTGAGGGCATAACCAAAAAGAAGCCCGAGAAGAGTTTAACTACCTCTTTAAAGAGAACAGGAGGTCGGAATTCTTACGGTCGAATTACCACCAGACACATTGGTGGAGGGCACAAAAAAAAGTATAGAATTATTGATTTTAAGAGGAACAAGGATAGCATTCCCGCTAAAGTTGCGGCTATTGAGTATGATCCAAATCGTTCGGCAAGAATTGCATTGCTTCATTACAAAGACGGAGAGAAAAGATATATTTTGGCGCCATTGAAACTTAAAGTAGGGGACATTGTTGTCTCGGGATCTGAGGCTGATATTAAACCGGGGAACTCTCTCCCGTTGCGAAAGATTCCTCTGGGAACATTGATTCACAATATTGAACTGAAGTCTTTGAAGGGTGGTCAGTTAGCTCGTTCAGCCGGAGCTGTTGCCCAATTGGTGGCCAAAGAAGGTGATTATGCGCAAGTGAAATTGGGTTCTGGTGAAGTAAGAATGATTCATTTGGATTGCAGGGGAACGATTGGCCAGGTTGGAAATATTGAGCATGAAACAATTTCGTTGGGGAAAGCTGGTCGTAAAAGGTGGTTAGGAACCAGGCCTACGGTTAGAGGAACGGTAATGAACCCGGTTGATCATCCTCATGGTGGAGGAGAAGGCAAGTCTAAGGGTCATTTGCCCAAAACTCCTTGGGGTAAACCCACCATGGGTTATAGGACCAGAAAAAATAAAATATCGGATAAATATATCATTAGGAGAAGAAAGAAATAACAGTCTTTTAATTTTTTAATACGGAGGAAAGTATGGGCAGATCAGTAAAAAAGGGACCATTTGTTGATTTAAAACTCATTAAAAAGATTAAATTGATGAGAAAAAAGAATGAAAAAAAGGTAATTAAGACTTGGTCGAGACGTTCAATGATAAGTCCGGAAATGGTTGGTTTTACTATTGCAGTGCATGATGGCAGGAAACACGTTCCCGTTTATATCGCAGAGGATATGGTGGGACACAAACTTGGGGAGTTCGCGGTCACTAGAACTTTTAGAGGACACGGTCATCATACAGAGAGAACGACTCGTTTAAAGTAGGGCAATTTTTCACAAAGTTTCGTTGGAGGTTTGAAGTGGCAAAAAAAGTAGAGAAAATGATGGAATCTAAAGGAGCAAAGGCGGTAGCAAAATATATTCGCGTATCTCCGCGAAAAATGCGAATGGCTGTTGATTTAATAAGGGGCAAAGAAGTAGAGGAAGCAATTAATATGTTGAAGTTTTGTTCTATGAGTGCTGCAAAAGATGTTGCCAAAGTTGTTAATTCGGCAAAAAGTAATGCGGAAACAAACGTGGGGATAGAAGGTAGTCTTTATATTTCTGAGGCTTATGTCGATGAAGGTCCTACGCTTAAAAGATTTCGACCCAGAGCTATGGGGAGAGCGAGTAGGATTAACAAAAGAACCAGTCATATTACAGTGGTGGTAAGGAAGCAGGAGGAGGAAATTAAACGTGGGTCAAAAGGTTAACCCAAATGGGTTTAGGCTCGGCATCATCTACGACTGGAAATCGAGATGGTTTGCTACAAAAAAATACGGAGATTTGCTTGAGAATGATGTAAAAATTAGAAAACATGTGGTTTCCAAAACAAAAAGGGCTGGAATTTCTAAAATTGAAATTGAGCGATCTGGCAATAATGTCAAGGTTGATATTCATACGGCTCGCCCCGGAATTGTAATAGGTAAAAGAGGTGTCGAGGTAGGAGCACTTCGTTCAGAGTTAGAAAAAATAACCGGCAATAAAGTGCAAATTAATATTCAGGAAGTAAAAACCCCCGAGATCGATGCGAATTTGGTAGCTCAGAACGTAGCTTCACAACTTGAAGCCAGGGTCTCTTTTAGAAGGGCAATGAAGAGAGCTGTAAGATCGGCAATGAAGAGTGGAGCTAAGGGCGTGCGGATTAATTGTGCAGGAAGATTGGGTGGCTCTGAGATGTCACGAAGAGAATGGTATCGTGAGGGACGAGTTCCCCTTCATACGCTTCGGGCAGAAATAGATTATGGTTTTGCTGTAGCAAACAGTATTTTTGGTTCAATAGGTGTTAAGGTTTGGATTTATAAAGGTGATGTTATCGAAAAAGAGGTTGTTAAGGAAGAACGGGAAGAAAATGAAGGAGTTAAAGAAATAAAAAAGATTAAGGTTGGGGACAGAAAAAAAGAAAAGATAAAGGTTGAGGAAAGAAAAGGAAAATTAGAAATAAAAGCAGAGGCAAAGGCAGAAATAAAAAGTAAACAAAAAAAAGAGGTTATCAAAGAAAGCGCAGTTGAAAAAGAACAGCAAGAAGTAAAGATAGAAAAAGCCACAAAAAAACTTAAGAAAAAAGAAAGTACAGAGAATATAGAGGAGGGCAAATAATGCTTTTACCTCGTAGAGTTAAGTACCGTAAGGTTCACAGAGGAAAAATGAAAGGTATGGCTAAGGGTGGTACGACCCTAAACTTTGGGGAGTATGGTCTTCAAGCATTAGGACGTGGATGGGTGACCAATCGTCAAATTGAAGCGGCAAGGATTGCTATGACCAGACATATGAAGCGTGGCGGAAAGGTTTGGATAAACATATTTCCCGATAAATCTGTTACCGAAAAACCGGCTGAAACCAGGATGGGTAGCGGGAAAGGATCACCGGAACATTGGGTGGCAGTAGTGAAGCCGGGTAGGGTTATGTTTGAGCTGGCGGGAGCCGATGAGTTGGTAGCAAGAGAGGCGTTGAGGCTTGCAGCTCATAAATTGCCGATAAAGACGAGAATTATTAAACACACGGTTGGTGGTGTCCATGAAAACTAAGGAATTGACAAATTTAACAAATGAAGAATTGGAAGAAAAACTGAAGGAATTTAAAACGGAGCTCTTTAATTTGCGTTTTCAGTTAGCTACCGGTCAACTTGAAAACAATATGAAGATAAAAGAAGTTAAGAAAGACATTGCGAGGATTAAAACTATGTGTAGAGAAAGAGAACTGAAAAAATAAGAATAAGTTAAATAAGGTTGGTTTGCCGTAAAGACAAACGATTGGAGGCAAAGATGGAAAAACGTGGATTGCGAAAAACTAGAGTGGGTAAAGTTATAGGCAATAAGATGGATAAGACGGTTGTGGTCGCCGTGGAGAGGATAACACAGCATCCTTTATATAAAAAAAGAATCAGAAAGACATCAAAATTTAAAGTACATGATGAGAAGAATGAATGTCGAGCGGGTGATGTGGTTCAAATAGCTGAAACCCGTCCTTTAAGTAAAACTAAACGTTGGAGAGTAGTCTCTATTTTAGAGAAGGCCAAGTAACAGTGGTGGCAGAAGTATCGAGGAGTGATTGGGAATGATTCAACAAGAAACCAGGCTTAAGGTTGCGGATAATACCGGTGCCAAAGAGATGTTGTGTATTAAGGTATTGGGTGGTTCAAAAAGGAGATACGCAAGCGTTGGCGATGTAATAGTTGCTACGGTAAAGGTAGCTATTCCGGGTGGTGTGGTAAAGAAAAGTGATGTTGTTCGCGCTGTAGTTGTTAGAACAAGTAAACCGGTAAGACGAACCGATGGGTCTTATGTTAAATTTGATGATAATGCTGCTGTTGTTATCGATGTCGCAAAGAATCCTCGAGGTACCCGAATTTTTGGGCCGGTTGCGAGAGAATTAAGGGATAAAAATTTTATGAAGATAGTTTCTTTAGCACCGGAAGTATTGTAGGAGAAAGGAGCTTTTTTAATGAGCAAGTTTCACGTCAAAAAAGGCGATAAAGTGTTGATATTAACGGGTAAAGACAAAGGGAAAAAAGGGAAAATTTTGCAGGTTTTTCCCAAAAAAGAGAGAGCTATCGTCGAGGGTATAAACTTGATGAAAAAACATACTCGTCCTACTCAAAAAAGTCAACAAGGGGGAATAGTTGAGAGAGAAGGAACGATTTGTATATCCAATGTCCAGATAATTTGTCCTAACTGTGGGGTAGCCACGAAAACGGGTAATTGTGAGATGGATAAAGGCAAGGTAAGGGTTTGTAAAAAATGTAAGCAAGATATCGATAAATAGATTTTTATTGCGGGAGGTTAAATTGGGGGAATCAAAAGCTAAGTCAAAAACTAAAAAGCGGGAGAGCGTGGCCGAAGAGAAAGTGATTCCTCGGTTGAAGGAAAAATATAAAAAAGAGATAACCCCGGCGTTTATTGAGGAGTTTTCTTTAAAAAATTATATGCAGGTGCCTCGCATTGAAAAAATTGTAATAAACGTGGGGGCTGGTGAAGCTATTCAGAATTCTAAGGTCTTAGATTATATAGTTAACGATCTTTCGGTAATTACTGGTCAGCGACCTGTTATAACCAAGGCCAAGAAGTCCATCGCCGGATTTAAAGTTCGAGAAGGAAATCCCATTGGGTGTAAGGTTACATTGAGGGGAAACAGGATGTACGAATTTTTAGACAGGTTATTAAGTTTAGCTTTGCCGCGCATACGGGATTTTAAAGGACTTTCTCTAAAGTCTTTTGATGGTCAAGGGAATTATACCTTTGGTGTCGATGAGCAGTTAATTTTTCCCGAGGTTAACTATGATAAGATAGATAAAATTCGTGGTATGGATATAACCATAGTTACGACGGCTAAGGAAGACGAGAAAGGGGTTGCTCTGTTAAAGTACTTAGGGTTTCCTTTTAAGAAGGTAAGCTAAAAGAATTGAGTTTTAGGAGGTATGGTGGCAAAAAAATCTCTAGTTGCAAAACAAAAAAGAGAACAAAAGTTTTCAGTTCGTGAATACAGTAGATGTGTTCGCTGCGGAAGGCCACGGGGATATTATCGGAAGTTCAAACTTTGCAGAGTTTGTTTGAGAGAATTAGCTCACAAGGGAGAAATTCCTGGTCTTAAAAAAGCAAGTTGGTAAAATTTGGTAAGAATCATTTAGTTATTAGTTTGAGGAGGAAGTTTTATGGGAATGACAGATCCTATTGCTGATTTGCTTACAAGAATCCGCAATGGTAGCAATGCGCGTCATGAGTTTGTAGATATTCCGGCTTCGAGAGTTAAGATGGAAATAGTAAAAGTGTTGAAGGAAGAGGGATATGTTAACAATTACAGGATGCAGAAAGAAGAAGGGAAAGATGTGATTCGGGTAGATTTGCGTTATGGAAAGAATCATAAGAGGGTGATAACGGGTATAAAGAGAATTAGCAAGCCGGGGTTAAGGGTTTATGCTAAAAGAGATATGATTCCAAGAGTATTGGGTGGATTGGGAATAGCTATTATAAGCACGTCTAAAGGAGTTTTAACGGATAAAAAAGCCTCTTTTGAAGGAGTAGGCGGAGAGGTTATTTGTTACGTATGGTAAGGTTGTTTTCAAAATTTATGTTTACCAGTGGGTAATGGTAATGGAGGTTTTGTTATGTCAAGAATAGGGAAGTTGGCTGTGGAAATTCCAGCGGGTGTAGAAGTGCAGATTAAAGAAAGCACTCTTACAGTTAAGGGTCCTAAAGGAATTTTGAGCAGAGTTGTTCCCGGAAATATAAAGGTGCGCAAAGAAGAGGACAAAATATACATAGAAAGAGAATCGGATGCGAAAGAGCATAGGTCGCTTCACGGTTTAATCAGGAGCTTGATGGCTAATATGGTTAAAGGTGTGACTATAGGATTTGAAAAGCAGTTGGAGATAGTCGGTGTTGGTTACAGGGCAGCCAAAAAAGGGAACGACCTTGAGTTGCAGGCCGGTTATTCCAATCCGGTTTTAATGAAGGTACCCGAAGGCATTGAGGTTGAAACCCCAACGCCTACGCGTGTTGTACTTCGAGGCATAAATAATGAAATATTAGGTGATTTTGCTGCGAAGGTAAGATCTGTGCGACCTGCTGAGCCCTACAAGGGTAAGGGTATCAGGTATGTGGGTGAATATGTTCGCAGGAAAGCTGGGAAAACGGCAAAATAAGCAAGTTTAGTTGGAGGATATTATGGCGAGAACTTCCAAAAAGTTTTTAGCGAGAAAAAGAAGACACAAAAGGATTAGAAAGAAAATATTTGGGGTGGCAAACAAACCCAGGCTGTGTGTTTATAGGAGCAGTAAAAATATTTATGCCCAGATTATAGATGATGCTAAGGGAATAACTTTGGTAAGCGCTTCTTCTTTAGATGGTGAGCTGAAAGGAAAATTTCCTCAAGGTGGGAAGAATATTGAGGTTGCTAAGGAAGTTGGTTCTATGATAAGCAAGAGGGCGAAAGAGAAAAACATTGAAGAGGTTGTTTTCGACAGAGGTGGTTACCTTTATCATGGCAAGGTGAAAGCTTTGGCGGATGTGGTTCGTGAAGCTGGTATTAAATTTTAAAGAGGAGGATATTGAGTGGCGAAAATCGATTCAGACCGATTGGACTTGGAAGAAAAAGTAGTCTATACAAACAGAGTTTCCAAGGTTGTAAAGGGAGGCCGCAAATTTAGTTTAAGCGCTTTGGTTGCTGTAGGTGATGGTGAAGGTCATGTGGGCATAGGTCTCGGGAAAGGCAAAGAAGTTCCGACTGCTATTTCAAAAGGTGCTCAAGATGCCAAAAAAAACTTAATTGAAGTACCTCTGGTTGGTTCCACTATACCGCATGCTATTCTCGGCAAAGCAGGAGCAGGTAAAGTGTTATTAAAGCCGGCTGCCAAAGGAACAGGCATTATTGCAGGAGGACCCGTAAGAGCGGTATTGGAATTAGTTGGTATAAAAGATGTTTTAGCCAAGTCTCTGGGTTCGAGCAACGCAATCAATATGGTTCGAGCGACAATGGACGGTCTAAAAAACCTGAAAAAAGCCGATGAAATTGCTGCAATGAGAGGTAAATCGGTAGAGGAAATTTTGGGGAGGTAGAAATGTCAAAGCTTAAAATAAAACAGGTGGTGAGCGGAATAGGGAAGAATCGTTCACAAAAACAGACTGTTCGTGCTTTGGGACTTAAACACTTAAATGATGTTGTTATTAAAGATGATACCCCGGAGATTAGGGGAATGATAAATAAGGTTTCTTTTTTATTGAAAGTTGAGAAAGTTGATTAGTTCAATTGGTTGGGGGAAGAATAAATGGAGATTCATAATTTAAAACCTGCAGAAGGTTCAAGAAAAAAAGAGAAAAGAGTTGGAAGAGGAGAAGGATCGGGTTACGGGAAGACCTGTGGTAGAGGGCACAAGGGACAAAAATCTCGTTCGGGTAAAGGTCCCCGACTTGGTTTTGAAGGGGGTCAAAATCCTATTCAGAGAAGACTTCCGAAGTTGCCTGGATTTACAAACGTTTTTAAAAAAGAATATGCTGTTGTAAATCTCGATAAACTCAACTTGTTTAAAAAAGGTGCGGTCATTGACCCTAAAAAATTGTATGAGAAAAGGATGGTTAGAAAAAAAGGCATTATGGTTAAAATTTTAGGTGATGGAGAAATTAAAAAACCACTCACCGTTAAAGCACATTCATTTAGCAAAGTTGCTACCGATAAGATTGAAAAAGCTGGCGGGAAGGTTGAGGTAATTTAATGATTGATGCCTTAAGAAACATCTTTAGGGTAGCCGATATAAGAAAACGTGTTTTATTTACTATGTTGATAATAGTTGTGTATAGATTCGGTTGCTTTGTCCCCGTTCCCGGAATTGATGTCAGCGTTATAAAAGAACTGTTTAATCAATTTGCTCAAAAAGGAAATGTGCTCGGGTTCATGGATATTTTTGCAGGAGGAGCACTTTCTAACTTTGCTGTTTTTGCTCTTGGAATAATGCCTTATATCACCGCTTCAATTATTATGCAATTATTAACAATAGTGATTCCGAAATTGGAAGAATGGGCAAAAGAAGGTGAAGCGGGACAAAAAAAAATAACTCAGTGGACGAGATATATGACGTTAGGCTTAGCAGTTGTGCAGTCGATGGCCACGACCATTTTTGTTGAGCGTCAATTAAATCTGGGTTTTTCGTCAATGGATAGATTTTTAATCGTCTTGACTTTGGTGGCCGGGACTATTGTTATAATGTGGCTTGGGGAGCTGATCACCCAAAACGGGATTGGCAATGGGATGTCCATTTTAATCACGGTAAGCATTCTTTCAAAGTTTCCCGAGGCGGTTGTGCAAACTATCCAAGTTGTTAGTCCCTACATCATTTTATTGCTTATTGCCGTCATATTATTCATTACTGTAGCTATAGTTGTTATGGAGTTAGGACAACGCAGAATTCCTGTTCAGTATGCAAAACGTGTGGTCGGCAGGAAAATGTATGGAGGACAAAGCACGTATATCCCGCTGAAGGTAAATCAATCGGGGGTTATCCCAATTATTTTTGCCGCTTCGGTTTTGATGTTTCCGGCAACTATCGCTCAATTTTTTCCAACAAAAATGTTTCAGACTATATCAAATTTTTTGACGCCAACCTCCGTCGTGTACTTGGTAATTTACGGACTTTTAATCATCCTTTTTTCCTATTTTTATACGGCGGTAACTTTTAATCCCATTGATGTTGCGGATAATATTAAAAAATATGGCGGTTTTGTTCCAGGGGTAAGACCAGGGAAGCCCACGGCTGTTTATCTTGATCATATCTTAAATAGGATTACACTTCCGGGCTCTATTTTTCTGGCTTTGATTGCCATTATACCAACGATAATTATGGCGACAATGAATGTTCCTTTCTTTAGGCATTTTGGCGGGATTTCGCTTTTGATTATAGCGGGAGTTTCGTTGGAGACGGTTAAACAGTTGGAATCTCAGCTTTTGATGAGACACTACGAAGGGTTTTTAAAGTAACATTGAATGTTGGCGGTCAACTTAAAGGAGAGCGCAAAATGAATTTAATTTTACTTGGAGCACCTGGTGCAGGGAAAGGTACGCAAGCGAAATTGATAGCTAAAAAGTATAATATTCCTCACATCTCAACCGGTGATATGTTAAGGGCAGCCGTTGTAAATGAGACGAAACTTGGGATTAAAGCTAAAACTTTTATGGATAAAGGAGAACTTGTCCCGGACGAGATAGTTGTGGGGATTGTTAGGGAGCGTCTATTGGGAAACGATTGTAAAAAGGGATTTATTTTAGATGGTTTTCCGCGTACGGTTATTCAAGCTGATGCGCTTAAAAAAGCTCTTGCTGAAACTGGAAAAATTATTGACGTGGTTTTAAATATTGGAGTAAGTGAGGGTGAGCTGATAAATCGGCTTACGGGTCGGAGAAGCTGCAAAAATTGTGGCAAGATTTATCACACTGTTTTTAATCCGCCGGGAAAAGAGAATGTATGTGATGTTTGCGGCGGAATGCTTTATCAAAGAGGCGATGATACGGTGGAAACCGTTAAGAATAGGCTTAAGGTTTATTGTAAACAAACGGCTCCGTTGATAAATTATTATCAAAAAGAGGGGATATTGAAAACCATAGATGGCGAAAAGCCGGTTGACGATGTTGAGTGCGCCGTAATTGCATTACTTGATGAAGTGGCATGATTGTAATCAAGTCACCAGATGAGATAAAACGCATACGTGAAGCCGGAAGAATTATCGGTAAGGTCTTTGAAAAAGTAAAGGATTTTATAGAACCGGGTATGGCGACGGCCGAAATTGACGGTATTGTTCAGTCAGTTATAGAGAAATCAGGCGGTCGTCCTGCGTTTAAGGGTTACAAAGGATTTCCCGCTTCGGCTTGCATTTCAATTAACGAAGAAGTTGTTCACGGGTTTCCCGGTCCACGCAAGATTAGGTTGGGAGATATTGTGGGCGTAGACGTGGGGGTTGAATACAAGGGGTATTTTGCTGATGCGACTATAACATTTCCCGTCGGTAAGATTTCGAAACAAGCGGTGTCTCTTATGGATGTAACGCAAAAGGCTCTTATGGCGGGAATTGAAAAGTGTGTTGTTGGAAATCGACTTTCAGATATTTCACACGCTATTCAGGTGACAGCGGAGGGGGCAGGTTATTCCGTTGTGCGGGATTTTGTTGGTCATGGAGTTGGTTTGAATTTGCATGAGGACCCACAGATCCCCAACTATGGTTTTCCAAATAGTGGACCGCGTCTTAAAGCCGGTATGGTTTTTGCCATAGAGCCGATGGTTAACCTCGGCGGTTATCGTGTAAAGGTTTTGGAAAACGGGTGGACGGTTGTTACTTTAGATGGGAGCCTCTCGGCTCATTTTGAACACACGGTGGCGATAACCCCGGAGGGTCCGGAAATTTTAACTTTATGGTAGACTTCCGTTTGTGACTTTGTTATAATCTGCTTTTGTGGATTGCAGGCAATGGTAGTTAGGGGTAGATTTTAGTGGCTGGTAAAGAGGAAACTATTGAGATAGAGGGAAAGGTTATAGAGACTTTACCAAATGCTATGTTTCGGGTAGAACTCGAGAATGGACATGTAGTTCTGGCTCATATTTCTGGCAAGATGAGGATGCATTATATAAGGATTCTCCCGGGGGATAAAGTTAATGTAGAACTTTCTCCTTATGATTTAAGCAGAGGGAGAATTACATATAGATTTAAGTAAATTAAGTAGGAGAATGATTATGAAAGTAAAACCATCGGTGAAAAAAATTTGTGAAAAATGTAAGATTATAAAGAGGAAAGGCCGTGTCAGGGTAATTTGTGAAAACCCTAGGCACAAACAAAGGCAAGGATAAATTGGCGCGGATCATTAATTTAATGGGGGTAAAGTAATTGGCACGAATTGTAGGTGTGGATTTACCGAGAGATAAAAGGGTGGAAATTGGTTTAACTTATATTTACGGAATAGGAAGACCAAGATCAAATGAAATTTTGGAAGCAACCAAGATAAGTAAAGATACCAGGGTTCGCGATTTAACCGAAGATGAAGTTTTAAAGTTACGAGAGTATATAAACAAAAATTATGAAACTGAAGGAGATCTTCGTCGTGAAGTATCTCAAAATATTAAGCGATTAATGGAGATAGGTTCTTATAGAGGTCTTCGACACAGACGAGGTCTTCCCGTAAGAGGGCAACGCACACATACGAATGCAAGAACGCGAAAAGGCCCCAGAAGAATAATGGGAGCAAAGAGAAAGTAGTAGTTAAAATAGCAAGGGGGTAAAACGGGTAATTGGCAAAGAAAAAAGTTTTAAAAGGAAGAGTTAAGCGCAAAGAGAAAAAGAATATTGCTCATGGAACTGCTCATATTAAGTCGACTTTCAACAATACAATAATTACCATAAGCGATTTAGATGGAAATACAATTGTTTGGGAAAGTGCTGGAAGCGTGGGGTTTAAAGGCTCAAGGAAAAGCACACCCTTTGCTGCTCAAATGGCGGCAGAAGCAGCTGCAAAGAAAGCTCGGGAGCACGGGATGAAGAAGGTTGATGTTTTTGTCAAAGGTCCGGGGTCGGGGAAAGAGACTGCGGTTAGGACACTTCAAGCGGCTGGTTTAGAAGTTGGCGGCATAAATGATGTTACCCCTGTTCCACATAATGGTTGTCGGTTGAAAAAAAGAAGAAGAGTTTAAGGAGTTGTAGTATGGCGAGATATATCGGTCCGGTTTGTAAATTGTGTCGTAGAGAGAAAGAAAAACTTTTTTTGAAGGGTGAAAGGTGTATTGGTGATAAGTGTGCGATGGAAAGACGTCCTTATGCCCCGGGAGAACACGGGAAGGGTTTCTCTAAACCGTCGGATTACAGTTATCAATTAAGAGAAAAACAAAAGGCAAAACGAATTTATGGCGTACTCGAAAAGCAGTTTAGACGATATTATGATATAGGAGCTAAGCAAAAAGGAATAACGGGCGAAAATATCTTAAGAATCTTGGAGACCAGGCTTGATAATGTGATTTATCGCTTGGGATTTGCAATATCACGTTCAGAAGCACGTCAATTTGTAAAACATGGTCATTTTGCGGTCAACGATCGAAGGGTTGATATTCCTTCGTTTGGAGTTAAACAAGGTGACATTATCGGTTTAACAGAGAAAGGTTCCAAGATTAATAAGATAAAAGAAAACTTAAAGTCGGCCAGCAAGGCGGAGGTTCCCTCTTGGCTTAATGTAGATAGCAGCACAAGTGTTGGGAAAGTGTTAAATTTACCTATTCGAGATCAAATTGACATCTCAATAAAAGAAGAGCTTATAGTCGAGCTTTACTCCAAATAATAATTGGTTTCTGCAAATAATATAAGGAGGCATTTTTTTATGATAGATTTTCTCAAGCCGCATATTGGTGTTGAAGCAAAGAATGATTTTTTTGCGACCTTTATAGTAGAGCCTCTGGAAAGAGGTTTTGGGTATACTTTGGGTAACTCTATGCGACGAATACTTCTTTCTTCCTTACCTGGAGCCGCTGTTACATCGGTTAGATTTGAAAATACCGCACACGAATTTTCGGCTATTCCCGGGGTTAAAGAAGATGTTGTTGACATAATACTCAATATAAAGGAGCTTGTCCTAAGGTCTTACTCACAGGAACCTGTAACTTTAAAGCTTAGCGTGAAAGGACAAAAAGAGATAAAAGCGGGAGATATTAAATGTCCGAGCGACATTGAAATAATTAATCCCGATTTGCATATAGCAACATTAAATAAAGACGGAAAATTTGAATTGGAGATGGTGGTTGAAAAAGGTCGTGGTTACGCTCCGGCTGAACAAAACAAAAAATCATCGGTACCAATAGGTGTAATACCGATAGATTCGCTTTTCTCTCCTGTAAAGAAAATTACGTATGAGGTTGAGAATACGAGGGTCGGTCAGCGCACAGATTATGACAAGCTTTACCTTGAGGTGGAGACAAATGGTAGTATAACCGCGGATGAAGCAGTGAGTATGGCAGCAAATATTATGAATGAGCACATGGATTTATTTATAAATCGCGCGCCTGAGGAAACAGAGGAAACGATTTTTGGAGTTGACGAAGAAGAGACGGAAAGTACGTTGGACTCACCGATAGAAGATTTAGATTTATCAGTTCGTTCTTATAATTGTTTGAAAAGGCATGGTGTTGATACTTTACAGCAGTTGGCGGAGTGTGCTGAGAATGATTTAACAAATATTCGTAATTTTGGAGCCAAATCTATTCAGGAAGTTCGAGAAAAAATGGTGTCTCTTAATATTAACTTAAAGAAGGAGTAGTGATTGTTAAATGTGGCATCAAAAAAAAGGAAGGAAATTAGGAACGGATGCCAGCCATCGAAAAGCTTTATTAGTGGGTTTGACAAAGGAATTAATTAAGCACGAAAGGATAAAAACCACTGAAGCTCGGGCAAAAGAGATGAGAACTTTATCGGACAAGGTAATAACCTTGGCCAAAAAAGGTAATTTACATTCTCGCAGACAAGCTCTGGCTATAATAAATGATAGATCGTTGGTTGATAAGCTTTTTACGGAGATTGCTCCGCGATTTGAAGAACGAAATGGCGGTTATACCAGGATTTTAAAGCTCGGAACCAGACAGGGCGATGCTGCGCGAATGGTTATTATCGAGTTGGTTTAAAAATTAAATCATTATTTAATAAAAAATGTGATAATTTAAAGCAAAAGCTAATTAGCTTTTGCTTTATTGTTTAGTGCTATAAACCACCGGTTTACCCGGTCTGCCTGCCGACAGGTGTGTGCGTTTGAAGCGAAGCGATTGAAAAATAATTTTTATTTGTTCATTTTCTTACTCGCCTAAGATTTCTTTTTTATAGGTCAAGCAACAGCTCTAAATTGTGCGCGCCTACTCGCTTACTCTCGTAGAGCGACCCGCAGCGGGTGCCGCAGATGTTCGAACCTCCCTCGCTTCACACACCGTGCTCATATGCGTGCCCGCCTTCAACCAGAGGCTGATAGTCCTCTGGACAACTGGAGGGTCACTGTCTACCCAACCCACACGGCTTTTAAAACCAATCAATAAAAACTTTTTAATTTTCCTGGAGGCTAAAGGCTAGGAGCTAATGGCTGCTTTAAAAGCTCTTTTGATTTTTCTGGTGGCTAAGGGCTGATGGTTATTTTACATGATATGGTAATAATAGCTGTCGGTCATTGATTGTTAGCTATCGGCTCTTGGTTGGTAGTTATAACGTGGTTAATTGCGTTTTGTTTTAAACATTTTTCATTTTTATTTGTTTTTACTCTTGAACCTAACTATTGTTTTCTACTAGTTAAAATAAAGGATTTTTAGTTGAAAGACATAAATTAATAATGAGGCTTGGTGTGGAAGGCTAAAAAGTAGCTGAGCAGTTAAGCCTTTCGAGGGAAACAACAAATTATACAAGGAAGGAGGTGTTGAAAAGGTTAAAAGCAGTTTATTAACAGAAAAGGAGGTTGATGTTTCATGGCAGATTATGAATACTGGAGAAGGGTAGAGTCTAATGTCGGTTTCCGCAAAGTTGAGGGGTTTTTATTACAGTCCCTAGTAGTAGTGACCTTAGCGGTATTGATGTAGCCGGACAAGAGGCCGCTTATAATTATTTTTCGATAAAAGTCGGTAGTTTGTGGGCTGAATACGGTATTTACACGGCTCCGCAGCCAAATGGTCTTGGTAGCGGCAAATGGGAAGTGTTTCACAACTTTGGTGAGTGGCAACGGGATGGGTGGCCATCTGGAGGTATACCTGCTGGAACCCAAGTCTTTATGCGTCTATATGTGCCTGCTGACAACAAATTGGCTTTCTATATCAGTTTTGGTACAACAAATACCACTTTTACGCGTGATCTTTCTGGAACTAAATACAATGGCACAAACCAAGCTTTCAGAAGACTAACAACCCTTCTTTTAAACAGCCCAGGTGGATACTCAAAGAATAATAAATGGAGAAGTATTTGTATTGCAACGCATTCTGATATGCATCTTTGGCGTCCTGCTGATACTGCGTGGGTTGGCAAATATCCCGATGCGACAAAAGTGGTGATTAACACAATTAACCAATGGTATGATGAGGACATTAGCATTAGTGCGCCTTAAGGCAATTTAACTTAAACTAGAGTTTTCCAATGTGGAGATCTTTGAAGTTTTCACCAGATTTTGTCCACTGTACTTGAACTAATGCGCATAACACCATCGATTAGTGGTGTGCTGCGTTCATATCCGTCATCGCCAATCCTGTTTTCCCAAATTACTGTGTATTCCTCATCTACATATCTGGGTTGACAGCTAGGACTACCAAATTCCATTTCATATCTGCGGACCGCAATCTCGATGCTGTCTTCCATCTTACGAACATCTAGAATCTCAAAACCAGGAATTACTGTTTCTCCCGTCAGCATGAATGGTTGGATAATTTTATTTGGTGAATTTACATCTAGAGCTTTCTCGGTAGCAAGAGATTCTAATTTTTCACCAAAGGGTGACATTAAGCTGGCAAGATAACGACTAACCACGCCGACAGCTTCCCTTGTTTTAGAATCCCATGCTTCTACTGAATCGT
>Ga0209121_10002767_pt1 | contig 17467 bp, 14 predicted proteins | sample Cruoilmetagenom3_FD_187292 | JGI IMG/M metagenome (GOLD analysis project Ga0209121, IMG submission 187292) | Oil polluted marine microbial communities from Coal Oil Point, Santa Barbara, California, USA - Sample 3 (SPAdes) (version 2) | ecosystem: Environmental > Aquatic > Marine > Oil seeps ... | reverse complement strand
AGGATTTGTTTGATACCTCGACAATTCACAGTAATAGGCGTATAAAGTATAGAAATGGCCGAAGCCGAGCCTTTTTTACCGGTAAAACTTATATGTGGCATCATAGCTTCGAAGGAAATCTATATAAAAAAAGCAGAACAGAGTCTTGTTAAGCTTTATGGTCCTTTTGACCTTGAAAGCCCTCTTTTCTCATTTAATCTCACAGATTATTATGAAAAGCAGATGGGAAAAAACTTGGAGCGTAAGTATTTGAGTTTTGTAAATCTTATTTGCCCGGAAAAACTGAGTGAAATAAAAATCCGAACAAATAGGCTTGAAGAAGAGGTTAAAAAATATTTTAAAGCACAGAAAAGAGTTGTTAATCTTGATCCCGGCTACATCACGTCTTCATCTCTGATAATGGCAACAGTAAAAAATTTCGCTCACAGGATTCCTCTCCAGAAGGGAATTTACGCCCATCTGGAATTATTGTTCGGGAAAAAAGAAGTAAGAACTTTGGCTTGGACTTATCCTGATTACAGACAAGAAGACTATCAGATGTTTTTTACAAGAGTAAGACAGATTTACCTCTCTCAGCTGCTTAATCTACCTAAAGAGGCTCTCTGATGAAGAGTGTGTTGGAGAATAAATATTATCTTTACGGGCTTTAGTGAGTCTCGCTACTGACACTTATAACCGCAATTTTTTCATAGAGCCATCTAAAGATTTATAAAGTAATCCTTTTTACTGTATCTTAATTACTGTATATTAATGATCTTCTTTTATCTCGTTAAGTTATTTATTTTGCGTTACGTATAATAATTTAAGCAAGGATTTTATTTTCTTCCATAAAATTTAATCAGTCTTGAGTTAGGAAATCTTACGTAATTGCGCTATAATCTCAGGAAGTTCATTGAGGACAGTCTCAATGTTTTCTTCTGTATTGAAACGGCCGAGAGAAATACGGATTGCTGCTTTAGCTGTTTCATCTTCAAGTCCTATGGCTTTAAGCACATGAGAGACCTCCTGGCCTCCTTCGCTGCAAGCCGAACCCGTTGAAATATAAATTTCTTTTGTTGCAAGAGCCAAAAGTATTGCTTCGCCTTCAAGACCCAAGAAAGAAAAATTAACTGTTCCTTTAATCCTGTTTTTTTCAGCTCCGTTGAATTTTATATCAGGAATTTTCTCTTCTATTCCTTTTTTCAGCCGATCTGCAAGTTTTTCGATATGTTTCTTATCTTTTGATCCCCTTTCTTTACAAACCCGAGCTGCCTCTCCCAATCCCACAATACCAGAAGTGTTTTCAGTACCCGCACGCATCCCCTTTTCCTGATGACCTCCATGTATGAAAGGCAAGATATTTGTTCCTTTGCGGATATACAGGGCTCCAACACCTTTTGGTCCATAAATCTTATGGCCTGAAATGGAAAGAAGGTCTACACCCAGTTTATTAACATTGACGTCTATTTTACCGAAGCTCTGAACTGCATCTGTATGAACGAGGACACCTTTTTCTTTTGCAATTTCTGATACCTTTTCTATAGGTTGAATTGTTCCAATCTCATTATTTGCGTGCATAATAGATATAAGAGCAGTCTTTGGTGTAATAGCATCCTTTAGAAAATCAAGATCTATAAATCCAAACTTGTCAACAGGGACAAATTTTGTTTTTATTCCTTTTTTTGCAAGATAATGAGCCGTGTTGATTACTGCAAGATGTTCAATTGAAGATGTTATAAATTCATTTTTCTCTGGATATGCATCGAAAACACCCTTGATAGCAAAATTATCTGACTCTGTCCCAGATCCTGTAAAAAAAATTTCTGTTCTGAATGCTCCTAACGCTTTTGAAATTATATCCCGTGCTTCTGTAATCATTTGATAGGCTTCTCTACCTATAGGATAAAGGGAGGAAGGGTTTCCGTAGTGGTACTTGAGAAAATGGCTCATTTTCTCACAAATAGTAGGGTCTAAGGGTGTAGTGGCATTATTATCCATATAAATCATGAGAACCTCTCAAATACAGACAAAAACTACATGCTCGATAATTTTTCTTTTAGAATTTTTGCAACTTCCATTCCCGCCCTTTTTTGTCCTTCTTTAGAAGCAGCGCCTAAATGGGGTGTGGTTATGACTTTTGGGTTATCTATGAGTGCAAAATTATCCGTAGGTTCTTTTTCAAAAACATCTACGGCCGCCGCCTGGACTTTTCCGGAATCGAGAGCATTTAAGAGAGCCTTTTCGTCCACGATTCCTCCTCGTGAAGCATTGACTAAGACAACTCCGTCTTTCATCTTTGTAAACTCGTTATCACTTATCATATGCCTCGTTTTTTCGCTCAGCGGAAGATGAATAGAAATAATATCAGCATGAGAAAGGAGCTCTTCTAAGGAAACCTGTCTTATATCAAGCTCTGATTTTACTTGAATGACATCATAAACTATGACTTTCATTCCAAAAGCTATCGCCCGCTCAGCAACGGCCAAGCCGATCCTTCCACTTCCTGTGATTCCTAATGTCTTTCCGTAGAGCTCCGTACCTTTAAATAGTTTCTTTTCCCATTTATGGGCTTTCATAGAAAGGTTTGCTCTTCCATGATTTCGTATTGCACCTAACATTAAACCGAAAGTATGCTCTGCTACGGAAATAGTAGTAGCAGTTGGAGTATTAGCAACTTCGATTCCTTTTTCTTTTGCAGCCTCTACGTCAATATTGTCGAGTCCTATTCCTGCCCTTACAATAAGCTCCATGTTTGAAGCAGCTTCAATAGCCCTTTTTCTGATTTTTGTAGAACTACGCACGACAGCGGCGTTAAACTCTGGAATAGTTTTTACAAGCTCTTGTTCATCCATACCGGTTTTTAAAGTCACTTCAAAATCAGGAGTGGATTTTATTTTCTCAAAAGCTTCTGGGTCTAAAGCATCACAAATAAGTATTTTTTTCATTTCCAATTCTCCTCTAAAATTTCTTCAGCAGCCTTAACTGCTTTTCCTCTTTCAAAGCGATAGCCCACTTCAGATAGAGTCATTTCCAGTGCGCTCAGAGAAGTGATGACATCGAAACCTCCCATATAACCTAAGTGTGCGATCCTGAAAAATTCTCCCTTGTGGGGATCCTGAGCACCAGCGATATAGGCTTTATATTTTCCCTGCATCGTTTTTACAATTTCTTTTCCATCGAGACCTTCAGGAACCTTAATGGCCGTTACGATATTTCCAGGACTTTTTGATAGAAGTTCAAGGCCTATTGCTTTGACTCCAGCCCTTGTTGATTCACCAAGGATACGATGATGCTCTATAAGGTTTTCAAGACCTATTGATTTAATAAATTCCAAGGCTTTTTTCTGCTGTATTATAAGAGAGATGGCAGGTGTCCAGGGAGTGGTTCGTTTACCGAGTGATTTTTTTGCTCTCTTTGCATCAAAATAAAACTTTGGTAGGGTAGATTTTTCGGTAAGAGTCCAGGCTTTAGGACTGAATGCTATGTAGCTCAGGCCAGGTGGAATCATGAATGATTTTTGGGAGCCCGATATTAAAATATCCACTTTCCATTCGTCCATCGGGCAGGGTGTAGCCCCGATGCCGGATATTCCGTCAACTACGAGAATAGCATCTGTGGAATCTACAACTTCTCCAAAACCTTGGATATCATAGATAGTACCAGAGGAGGTTTCAGAAAGGGTAGTGAAAACGGCCTTTGTTTCTGGATTGACCTTTAATTCATCGGCAAGCTGTGCTTTTGAAAAAGGTTCTCCCCAGCCCAGCGTGATTTCTTTAACATTAACACCATAGGCACGGCATATGTGCCCCCATCTCTCGCCGAATTTTCCACCGTTTATTGTAATTACTTTATCTGCTGGAGAAAGAGTGTTCGCTATTGCTGTTTCCATAGCGCCGGTACCGGAAGATGTCAAGATAAAAACATCGTTTTTTGTCTGGAAAGTGTATTTAAGCCCATCTATTGCTTCCATGAAAATATCAGAAAATTCGGAGGTTCTGTGATGAATAATAGGCTTTGATGCCTCAGCAAGGACATCTTCGGGTACAGGAGTTGGACCCGGGGAAAGAAGATAATATTTTTTTATCATTAAATGCCTCCTATAAATAATATTTTGGAGAGAGAAAGGAGAGATAAATAATGATTTTAAAAAATTTTATTAATCTCAATAAAATTATTGCTCATTTAGAATTTTAATGTCTCTACCACTCAATCTCCGATTAATATGTCAATAATATTATAATAAATTTAAACACATAATTAAATGCAAATCAAAATAAATCTCACTGTTAGGAAATCAAGGTTATTCTATTACGAATAAATAATGACTCTATGCCGAGAAATGTGGTCACAGATGTCAACAATGAGGATCATTGAAGCTAATAAAGGAAATATTTAACACTCTTTAACACACTTTTAGCGTCATAGAGCGACTAATATGTTGACTTTAAAAAGCGAATAAATTAATTTTAGCCCATGAAAATTTTGGTAATAGGCGGGGAATTTTTTCTTATTGTTCTTATTTTATTTTTTCTTTTTTTCTCAATTTATAGTTTATTAGAAAGAGAAAAAAGAGCTTTCTGGCGTAGCACCTTTTTACTGCTTTTACTCTTGAGTGCAGATGTTATTCTTCTTTTTATGGATTTTTCTTTAAAAGGTTGGATATTTGGGGCTTTTTTCTTAGCAGGTCTTATGATTTTTATAGTTTTATTTTTTTCTGCTGCTCCAAGAAAATCGATGGAAATAATTGGAACTCAAGAAAGGATTGATGAAAGAGATATAATATTTTCCCGATTCGATTACAAAGAAGGGTCTGATATATTTATGGAGTACTATAGTCGGAAACCTGAGTACAGAAAGATTGATGATGAAATAAGAAAGCTTCCCGATATTCTCACAGAACCTCATATAAATAAATATCCTTTTCTTTTCTCACTCGCTTCAGCGGAGTCTGATTTCATTGAACATCAGGTTACGAAGGTTAGTGGAATAGAATCCCTGGACAAAGTTAAACAAACTGCATCTGAAAACACCCGTATTGTAAAAAAATTAATAAAATACCTTGGTTCCGATCTTTGCGGAATTTGTGAACTGGATAAATCTTTCGTATATTCACATGTGGGCAGGGGGCCTGAAGTCTATGGTGAAGAAATAAAGGTCGAGCACAAGTATGCTATAGTTTTTGCAATAGAAATGGATTACAAAATGATACGATGTGCTCCAAAAGCTCCAGTTATTGTCGAAAGCGAAAATAAATATGTAGAGGCAGCAAGAATATCAATCATTACAGCCAGTTTCCTACGAAAACTGGGATATTCTGCTCGTGCTCATACAGCTGGAAGCAATTATCAAGCTATGCTTGACCCCATTGCCTGGAAAGCAGGTCTTGGGGAATTAGGCAGGATGGGTATTATAATTACTGAAAAATATGGACCTCGAGCAAGATTGGGGCTTGTCACTACAGACATCCCTTTGATTAAGGATAAACCGATTATAATGGGAGTACAGGATTTCTGCAATAAATGCAAGAAATGTGCGCGGAACTGCCCTTCTAAAGCTATTCCCTATGGAGAAAAGGAAGAAAACAATGGAGTCTTAAGATGGGTGATCAATCGTGAAGCATGCTATAAATATTGGAGAAAAGTAGGAACAGATTGTGCTGTTTGTATTTCTGTTTGCCCATACAGCAAGCCCAACAATCTTCTTTACAATATCATAAGAAAACTTTCTAAGAGATCCAGAGCATTCCAGACCTTATTTATCAAGGGAGATGATTTTTTCTATGGTCGATTTCCTCAAAGGGAAAATGCTTCTCCTCTTGGATTTTGATACTTGCATTAATTTCCATTAATGTTTCGATAAATAAAGTTATTTTCTTGTGATAATAAGCACGAGTCTACTCTTTTTGTTATGGGTTTTAAATATATTTATTTCTACTCTGCTCTATTTCTCAGGAGTAATAGGTTTATGATATTTCTTTTCTCCTAAAGGTGACCACATTCCGTAGCTTTCTTCGTGAATACGGCATTTCCCTTCGGTTGTCCATTTGCAATCATAGTTATAACCGAACCATAAATACTTGTCTCCGCCACCGTTTTCTGTTGTGATGATATAACGAGCATCAACGTTTCCAATTCCAAGGACTTTTTCTCCAGGACGGGTATTTTCGCCTCTATCTCCTTTATTTGCATCAAATGGAATCCATCCATAAGGAGGAAGATAGACTTCTGTCCAGCGATGAAAAACATTATCGATACTTGCATCGTCCCCACGGCGGCTTACTGTCCCCACGTAGCGTACAGGAACACCAAGCGCCCTGCAAAGCGCGATCATGGAGTATGAATATTCAGAACATGAAGCCGTTCCTCTTTTTAAAACTGTAGGAGCAGGATTCCAACCACCAAGAGGCTTGAGATTATAACTCAGATGCTCCCCTAAATAATCATAGACTCGTCTGGCAATCCAGTAGGGATTTTTTTCATTTCCTGCAATCTTTTTTGCCAGTTTCTGAATAAGTGGGTCATTGATACGATATTTATCTCCATCCTGAGTATACTTTTTACGTATGTCTTCGGGTATGTCTTGGATGGAACCCACTCTGTCGGGATAGATAAAGTATTCTGTATCGTAAATTTTAGCCTTTAGTTTCCATCCTGGTTTGACTATAGAATTGGGCTTTAAATTCTCATATCTAAAATGTGCAATTTCCTGGCTCCAATCATCTACAATTATTTCTGCAGGTTTCGTGTCAAAAACAACAGATGAGAGCAAGACTTGATTATCACGGTTTTTAGGAATGGGGAGATATATATCCAGGGTTTTCACAGTTCCAGGGCCATAATTTGTGAATTCTTTTACAAAGTGAAGCGCCATCTGTCTTTCGTCCCACAGGGAAAGTATGTCCTCACAGAAGACTTTAGTTTTATATATTTCATCATTTTCATAATCCACGTTCCACAGGAAGTTATCCTGCCAGGCAAGGCCGTAAGGAAAAGGCCCATAAGAACGAATGGAAGAAATGCACATGCCGTCAAAGGGATTCACAAGATATATCCTATCCTGAGATCTATCTGTTACCCATAAGTAATGGCCATCAAAGGTTAATCCCGCAGGTTCCTGGGCTGGTGAAGGAAAATTTTGTACCATCATTCCGTCTTGGGGTGAGACCTTGAGTAAAATATCCCTTCTATAATCAGCAATCCATAAGTACTCTCCATCCCAGGCAATATCCCTTGGACTGGAGCTGTTTGATTCCAGAATGGAAACTGTTGTTCCAGTTTCAGGATCCAGTCTGTACATATATCTTTCGCCAGAATCTATATTCCATAAACATTCTCCATCCCAAGCTAATCCCTCGGGATGATAACCTGGTGCGTCTAAAGTTTTTAGGATTTTTCCTGAATTAGGGTCAAGTTTGTAGATTTTGTCTGTGTAAGCGTCAGCTATCCACAGATTCTGGCCATCAAATGTCAACCCCGTAGGGCACGGTCCAGGAGTTTTTATGACTTTTAATACGTCACCGACTTTTGCCCAGGATAAGGTCAGTAATAAAAAGAAAATCAAAAGAAAAACCATTGGCTTTTTCATGAAGACCTCCTTTACATGAATAATAAGATATTTTCATTATAAGAAAAATAGAAAACATTTAAAAGATTATTTAATTTATTAGGGTGTTTAATCAATACTCCTTAATTGTTCTCACTCCAGATTGAAAGAACGATAAGGTGTATGAATAAATATTGCTTTAAACAAATGACTACAATTAGAGAGCTGGATATTTATATTGAGTAGTTAAATATTATGAAAAAAATAGCCTTCAATTATTTGGCTAAATGAAATAGAATTATGTTATAAAAAGCTAAGACCATGAAAAAAGAAAAAATAATCTCAGAAATATCTTTTTCGAGAATGATGCATAAATTTATTTATTTTTTATTGCTGATTTGTTTTTTGATTAAAGGCCTTGCCGCTGAAATCTATTACCCCTGGAAAAATGTTTATATTGGACCTTTGCAGAATAAAACGCTTGCAGGATTAGTTATGGCTGTTCAGCCAGATTGTGTTTTTGCCTTTCGAATTAGAGTTAAAAAGGGAGATGAATTTGCGGATGGCCTGGATCTTTATTATTTAATCTCCGAAGTAGGCCCTTATTCTCCTGAGGGGCAGTATGCACGAATAAAATTTGATCTTGGATTGCCTTTTGGTAAAGAAAAAAATACACCTATCCTGAAAAAACCTTCCTCAAAATCCGATACTCTTATTTTTGAATGGACACGCCAGGATGAAAAAACTGTACTCGGAAGAATTAAAATTCCTAAAGATATAGAAATTCAACTAGTTCACTATTTTCCATGGGACATGAAAGGAAAATATGCCATCCTTGAAGACGGATGTGTCAGGGGTGAATCTTCAAAAAAATATAACTACCTGTTATGGACAAGCCCTCAAGGAGAGATTATTTCATATTCTAAAGATGAAGAACTGGCAATATCTTTTCCCCGCGAGGAGGGAAATAAAGTATATTTTGTTGCAGGAGTAGGGAAGGAACTGAAAATACTTCAAAATCATATTTACAGGTATAAAAATAAAAGAACAATAGATTCTTTCCTTGAAGATGAAGAGGAGAGATACAGAAAAAAAAGAGTGAAAGTTGAAGGGCTCTATAAGGGAGCGGCAAAGGCTGTTACCAATAATCTTTTCTGGACAACCCTCTACCAACCGGGATATCACCGGCTGTACACTCCCGCAGGCCGTACATGGATTTATCCTGATGTGGATGGAATTCCAGAACAGTGGACAATTTTTGAATGGGATTCTTTTTTTAATGCTTTGCTGGCTTCAGTAGAAAGTTCTAAACATGCTAAATCTATTCTGTCTTCTGTGCTTGAAACACAATATCAAAACGGGAATATCCCAAACTGGAGAGGTCTTCGTGGAGGGAGCACTGATCGCTCTCAGCCTCCCGTAGGTTCTTATGTGGTTTTAAAGATTTTCCTGAAGACAGGGGACTTAGAATTACTTCGATTTGCCTATCCTTATCTGAAAAAATGGCATTTCTTCTGGAAAGGAAAGAAAATCAATGGAACTTCACGTAGAGACGGAAACGAAGATGGGTTTCTTGAATGGGGATGCGATATGGAGCTTATGTCGGAAAATATCTTAGATGGGGAAAAGAATGGAAGACAGCGTGCGATGTGGGAATCAGGAGAGGATGATTTGCCTAACTGGGATGAAGCCTCATTCGATCCATCCACGGGAACGCTTACTATGAATTGTGTGGATTTAAATTCTCTTTACGCACTTGATTCATGGTGTCTTGCTCAAATAGCAAATATTCTGGATAAAAAAGAAGAGAAGAATTTCTACATTGCTGAGTATGAAAATATGAGGAAGGCTATTAATGATTATTTCTGGGATGATAAAGAAGGATTTTATTTTGACAGGCATTGGAATGGAACGTTTTCAAAAAGAAAAGCTGCTTCAAATTTTTATCCTCTTATAGCTCATATTCCGGATCAAAAAAGAGCGATGCGTGTCTTGAAGCATTTACTTAATCCGAAAGAATTCTGGAACGATTATGTAATTCCTACTATTTCTCGAGATGACCCTGCATATGGAGACCAGCAGTACTGGAGGGGTACAATATGGCCCCCAACTAATTATCTTGTATACCAAGGTTTGAAGGCTTATGGTTTCGATGTTGTCGCTTCTGAATTTGCTCAAAAAAGTTCTTCTCTGTTTCTAAGAACATGGAAGAATTTCCAGATATGTCCAGAAAATTTCGATTCTCGAACTGGAGAAGCAGGGGGAGAAAGATACCAATCATGGGGGCCACTTTTCACTTTAATTGCATTAGAAGAGTATCTTGATTTCAATCCCTGGGAAGGATTTAGGTTTGGTATGATAACCCCCGAAAAAAAAGGTAAACTTTCAAGAATCGCAATCCATGGAAGACATTATGATGTGAAAGTTTCTTCATCGCATATTAAGCTAATAGAGGAAGGGAGAGAAATATTAAAGGCAAACGGTAGTGCTATTTTCAGACATTTTCTTTATTCTGAAAATGAGGTTTCATTTGAGATAAAATCTTTAGAGAAAAGACAAGTTAAGATTAAATTTTTAACTAAAGGGAAATATCAGCTTATGATTGATAACCGGGTAAGGAAGGTTTTTAAGGGGGATTCAGTAAAAATAAAAATTCCCGAAGGAGAACATGAAGTCCTTATTCTTCTCTTGGATTAATTGAGCTTTATTCCATCTGTTTTCGATTCTTCCAATCTTTTTTCGCAATATAAGCTCTTTTTAATGTGTCTCCTCTTGCTCCTTGTCTTAGAGCTTCTAAGGCTAAAATCTCATCGGGGGGAATATTGCCTAAATTCACATTTGTCCCGCAGCGAATAATAAGGGCTTGCTGCTGGTTTTTTATTGGTGCTTCCCATATAATATCATTTACATCATTTACCCCGGCGATTATATTCTCAAGTTCACTGTTCTTAATTTTTCCATTTGTATCGAAAATACCAACACCTTTTCCAGCTTCCCGGGCTTCTATGATTACTTTTGATGCACCATTTTCAAGGTCTTTCCTGATTAGTCTATGAATTAAAGCGATGGGTAATGCTTCCTTCGGATCTTTTTTTCCAACTTCTGTTATAACTTTAAAACCCGCATCTAAAGACTTCTTAATGGCATCTTCTCTAATCGAGAGACTCATATCAATTGTGCCATCTGAAATCTCTATGGTAGAAAAACCAAGGTTCTCTGCTCTTTTCAGATATTTGTCAAGTGAATTCTGCCATACGGCGATTTCAAAAAATGTGCCTCCAGGCATTACGTCTATATTAGCAGAATGTAACATGGCATTTTTTTTAATTAAAAATTCTTCCTCATAAAAAGCAGATGTGCCGAATGTTAGTTTAATTATATCGATGTATCGAGCTGAAGTTGCTGTAAGATCTTCAACATGGTGAAATCCCATACCTTTATCAATGACCATTGTGATACCATTATTTCTGGGTTTTGATGACCTTCCCTTTAAAGGAATTTGGATTGTCTTTTCCCAAGCCATATTCATTTTTCAACTCCTTTTTTGTTTATTCTAAAAGGTTGCCCCAGCAGTCTTCAGGATTTGATAAAACGGTGGCAATATTCTTAATGGATTCATGTTGTACGAGACGATTTGCAAAATTTAACCTCTCTAATGCCATGTTTTTCTCATCAAATCCTAAAACAGGGATATTATCATAGATGAGAAAAGTCTCAGTTATTTTTTGCGAAATATTATCGAAGATAACTTTCGCTGCTTTTCTTGAATCTGTTATGGGGTTAAGAATAAACTTTTTTTGTCCTTTCTCGATTCTCGGAAATAAAATATGAAGCTCATTCGGGTTTATAATTTCTTTATGGTATTCCTTATAAGAAGAAAAATCCAAAGCAATTTTCTTATTCAAATAATCAATTGATTCTGGAATGTCTAAATCTGGAAGAAATTGAGGATAATGGAATAAAAGTGTTTCCAATCTCACATTGTCTATCAGAGAGCCCATGTAAAAAGTAATTATTCCTTTATTTTCAGTTATATGGGCTGTTTCTGTCGAAAAAAGTTTTAGTCCATGAGATAATCCACTTAATAAATAAACGCTCTTTCCGCTGCCTGCACCTCCTGCTATTACAAACATTGTACCTTTTTCTTTATGATAAAGTGCGCAAGCATGCAAGTTATAAACCCTGTGTTTTTTCTCAAGGAGGTAAAGCGTGTATCTGTAAAGAAAGCCCTGATTTCCCCAGAGGGAGAATCTCAAATCAGAGGCATTTTTTACCAATCTTAGAAATGGAGCAGTCAATATTGCCTTTTGGCCAAGAAATTTGACAATAGGTTTTATTTCTCGGTCATGGATTATGATTTCTCCATCAAGGTCTGAATCATAGAGAATTTTTTTGACATCATGGAAATCTGTAAGAAGGGATTTCACTTCTGTCTTTAGAGGAAAATTAGGAAGTAGCTCTTTTCTGTTAGTTTCGATGCCGATTTTAGTTTTCAGTATTTTTAGAGCCGATTTATACACGATTCATCTCTCATCACTTCTTAACGATATATGATACAGATTTTATTTGCTACGTTTTTCTTGCGGTTTTTTTATCTAAAAATACACTGACAAACTTTAGGAATATGATTAACTGAATTAATTAAAATTCCGATGTGGTAATATTTCTCTATTATGAATTTCTGATTATAAAAAAGAGTAAAAGTCATAGGGATAGTAACGGTAGTAGCGTCATTTAAATAGTGAAAAAAAGAAGCGGATATAAGGACCTTTTTCTTCATTATTCTTTGTGATTATCTCTCTTCAAGTAAGATGATATTATAGCCTTCTTTCTGGAGTTTACGAGCTATGTTGTTAACTTCTTCTTGGCTGTCAGCAGGGATTCTTACTCTATAATAAACGTGGTTTCTGGTTTTAAATGTGGAGATATATATATTTTTGTACTTCTTTTGAAGTAATTTTTTCAGATTACTTGCATTATCCCTGATTATGAATGATCCTACCTGAATAGAGAATTTCTGTGGTAATTTTTTATAGGATTTTCCTTCAAGGATTTCTATTCGAACTGGTACGATTCCCTGGCCTATCATATCAATAACTTTTGCGGCTGCATATGAGAGATCTATAATTCTGCCTTTAACAAAAGGCCCACGGTCGTTTATCCTAACTATCACAGATTTGCCATTATTGAGGTTTGTGACCATCACATAAGTGTTAAAAGGAAGAGTTTTATGGGCTGCGGTCATCTCATGCATATTAAAGATTTCTTTGCTCGATGTGGACTTACCATGAAAATCCGGTCCATACCAGGAAGCCATGCCTTTATGAGTGTTTCTTGAAACAGGAGGCCTCGTAGTTACGCAGGAAGATAGAATCAGCATAGAAGTAAAGATGAAGAATAAACTATTCTTTAAGATATTCTTATTTTTCATTTTGAATAATGTTTTAAAAAACAGATTCAGCAATTATCATAGAAATTCCGTAAGCCTTTTCTTTAAAAATAAAAAAGCTTCTTCAGGACTTGAACAATAAGTAAAAAGATTTAAATCTTTTCTGGAAATAGCTTTGTATTTGAAAAGACTATTAAAATTGATGATTTCCTCCCAGTATTCTTTACCGTAGAGTAAGACAGGAACTATATTATCTTTTGTGATTTTTCTAGTTTGCGTTAGTGTAAGAAGTTCAAAAACTTCATCCAGTGTTCCAAATCCACCTGGAAATGCAACTATTGCTTTTGCTCTGTTTACCAACCAGAACTTCCGCATGAAAAAATAATGAAAAATAAAGGAGAGTTCAGGTGAAATGTAAGGATTGAGGGGCTGAGGTTTTTGAAGAGAGATATTCATACCGATAGATTTAGCACCTCCACGAGAAGCCCCTCTATTTGCGGCTTCCATAATTCCAAGGCCCCCACCTGTGCAAATAACAAAATTTTTTCCCTTTTGTTTAAGTTTTATAGCCCATTTGGCAAGATGATAGGCAAGTTCTTCTGCTTCTTTGTAATACTTCGCCAGAGGATGTTTTTTTTCGTCATTTTTTACCCTCGAGGAACCAAAAAAAAGAACTGTGTTGTTAATTTTATATTTATCAAGCCTTGATAAAGGCTCGAGATATTCGCTTAAAATCCTTAGGCTGCGAGCCTCATCAGAGCTTAGAAATTCTGGGTTTTTGTAAGCATTTTTAGTTAAATTTTGTTTTTTCATTTTATCCTCTTTAAAGAAAAATGAATTTTACTTAAAATGAAAAAATAAGGCAATTATTCTTAATAGAGAAATAAATTGTTTTTTTGACTTGAAAAATCAGGTGTGTTATTTATAAAAAAATTTTATTGACTGACGATAAAATAATGAAAAAAGGTCTAAATGGACTTTCGGAATTAGAATACCCCGGCAGAGTGATAATTATAGGAAAAAGCCAGTCTGGGAAAGAAAAAATCGTTGTCTATGGAATAACAGGAAGATCTCCTTCAAGCCAGGCAAGGAAAATCGAAAGAGAAGGGAACGCTCTTTTTGTAAAACCTACTGACGTTAATACATTAAAAGAAGGGAATGTTGATCTGCTTATCTATCCTGCTGTCCTTCTTGGCACAGGAATCGCTGTTAGCAACGGAAAGCAAACTTCGGATATCTTTGCATCTCTTAATAAAAGTAAAAATGCTGTGGAGATTCTTTCTTTATCACTTAAAAAATGGTATTACGAGCCCGATTTTCCTGCTTTCACTCCAAGAATAAGCGGATGTGTCATTAATGACGAAATCGCAGCATTATGCATAATAAAAAGAGCAGAAGATAGATCTTTAGAAAGAATTTTTTTTGAATTTCCCTTGATTGCGGGAAAGGGTACAATGGTCGCAACATATACGGGTGAGGATAAAGATCCTCTGCCATCATTTTCAGGAAAGCCCCTTGAGTTAGAGCTTATAGGAGAAAATGCGGAAGCTGTTGCAGAAGGTGTTTGGGAAGCATTGTGTCCTAAAAAAAATAGAAAAGATTACAGAGTAGCAATAGCCTGTGTATTTTTTAAAGAAAAAAATAATCATGAGATATTTATAATAAATAGAAATGAAAGGATGGAAAATGGAAGAAAAAAACAAAGGTAAAGCAACACGTGAACAGTACAGGGCAAAGATAAAGGAAGAATTTTCAGAATCTTTAAGCCTTGGAAATATTCGATTCGAAAAATCGTTATCTATGAGATATGGAGAAAACCCGGGTTATCCTGCAGCTTTCTACAGAGAAGTCAACGCTTCTGGTCCGAACATGTCGACGATGGAAGTGGTTCAAGAAGGAACAAAAGGATTGAGCTACATAAACATAGGGGATATGGATTTAGGCCAGAGGCTTGTGAAAAAACTATCTGATATATATAGAAATAAGCATATCTGTGCTTTAATAAAGCATGAAATGCCAAGCGGAGTAGCTATGGGAGAGGGGACGTCAGAAGTTTTTCTTAAGGCCTGGAAATGTGATTCTTTATCGAATTTTGGAAGTGTTGATGTTTTTAACTATAAAATAGATAAACGTCTTGCGAATTTAATCGTTGAAAAAGGAAGAAATGTTGAAGTTGTTTATGCCCCTGATTTTAGTCCTGAAGCGCTCGAAGTGTTATCGACAAGAAAGCCTTTGAGAGTTGTCAGAATGGGTTCATTTCTTAATAAAGAATCAATCGATAATGAAATTGAATTTAAACGAGTAATTGGAGGTCTTTTAATTCAAAAGAGATTTGACTCTAAGATAATATCTCCTGAGTCTGTTGATATTGTTTCTGATAGGAAGTCGACTCCTGAAGAGCTTGAAGCTGCAATTTTTAACTGGATTGTCGCCTGTTATACACGATCTAATGCTATTGTGATAGGAATGAGGGACAAAGTCCACGGTATAGGATCCGGGCAGAGAAGCAGGATAGATGCGGCCGAAGATGCTATTAAATTTTCAAAAAGAGGCTACGGGAGTAAGGAATGTGTCATGGCTTCAGATGCTTTCATGCCTTTTCCAGACGTTGTAGAGGTAGCAGCAAAAAACGGGATTACAGCTATCATTTATCCATTAGGTTCTATAAGAGATAAGGAAGTTATAAAAAAGGCAAATGAGCATAATATCGCAATGATTGTTACGAAGAAACCTGGAGAAACGAACAGCGAACGATGCTTCTTACATAGGTAATTATCGATTTTTTCTCTATATATAGTTGTACAGACATTTTGATTGACTTTATAACCTTAGAGACTATAATTAATCATCTTTTATAATATAAATAATATTTACATATTATATGAATCATAATTTATCAAAGGAGGTTTTAAATGTCTAAGGAAGTTACGGTAGATGAACTATTAGCCAAAGCAGAACAACCTTCCAAAGATGCTATGAGGCTTCATCCATTTTACAGAGGGAAAATTGAAATTTTACCAAAATGCCGGATTAATAATTTTCAAGATTTTGGCATTTGGTATACTCCAGGTGTTGCTTCTCCATGTGAGGCCATCTATGAAGATAAAGAGAAAGTTTATGAGATGACTAATAAAGGTAATTTTGTAGCTGTCATATCGGATGGTTCCCGTGTGCTGGGGCTTGGAGATATAGGTCCTGAAGCAGGCCTGCCAGTAATGGAAGGGAAAGCACTTCTTTATAAGTACCTTGGAGGAGTTGATGCATTTCCTGTTATGCTTGATACCAAGGATCCGGATGAGATTATACAGGCTGTAAAATGGCTTCAGCCCACATTCGGGGGAATAAACCTTGAAGACATTTCACATCCTAAATGCTTTTATATTTTAGACACATTGAGGGAAGAATGTCATATACCTGTGTGGCATGATGATCAGCAAGGAACGGCATGTGTAACTGTTGCTGGATTATTAAATGCTGTAAAGATTGTAGGAAAGAGACTTGAAGACATAAAAGTTGCGATGGTCGGAGCGGGTGCTGCAAACATAGCTATATCCCGACTTATTATAACTGCAGGAGTAACTCCAAAAAATATAATTTCTGTCGATTCGAAAGGTATCCTGCATAGAGACCGTGAAGATAGGGAAATATTAAAGACAAAATTTAAAGAAAAATGGCATTTATGCGAAATAACAAACGGAAGAGGTGTTAAAGGTGGTACGAAAGAAGCCATGGAAGGCGCCGATGTTGTTCTTTCTGCTTCTAAGCCAGGACCCGGAGTAATTAAAAAAGAATGGGTTAAAACAATGGCTGAAGATGCTATCGTGTTAGCCGCTGCAAATCCTATACCTGAGATATGGCCCTGGGAAGCAAAGGAAGCAGGAGCCAAGATTGTGGCAACTGGACGATCTGATTTCCCGAATCAGGTAAATAATTCCCTTGGGTTTCCTGGTATATTCAGAGGAGCTCTTGATATCAAGGCAACAAAAATTACAGATGAGATGTGTATTGCGGCAGCTAAAGAGCTTGCAAAAATAGCTGAAGACAAAGGATTAAATGAAGAGTATATAATTCCAAATATGGATCAATGGGAGGTTTTTCCCAGAGAAGCTGTTGCAGTTGGAACAAAGGGAATAGAGCAGGGAGTTGCCAGAGTTGAGGCTTCTGCAGAAGAGAGATTTAAACTTGCTGAGAAAATAATAAAGAACTCAAGAGAAGAAGTTCAGTTATTGATGAAAGAAGGATTTATCAAAGATCCGGATAAAGAATAAGACTTTTTTTGACACAAAATTAAGTTTACTTATATTTCATTTGGGATTTACTTTTTCTCCTTATATATTTGGCTTTTTATTCTTAAGACTTAATCATAATTAAAAAATAATGGGGAAATGTATGTTGTGTCTCACTTTTTACATATAAAAAATCATAAAATTGTTTTCAAAAGTACTTGACAACTCTATACTCACATAATATAATAAAGTCATACTAAATACGGAGGAAGTAAATGCCAAAAATAATAGGTATTGATTTAGGAACAACAAATTCTGTAGTTTCAATAAT
>Ga0209121_10002766_pt1 | contig 17467 bp, 17 predicted proteins | sample Cruoilmetagenom3_FD_187292 | JGI IMG/M metagenome (GOLD analysis project Ga0209121, IMG submission 187292) | Oil polluted marine microbial communities from Coal Oil Point, Santa Barbara, California, USA - Sample 3 (SPAdes) (version 2) | ecosystem: Environmental > Aquatic > Marine > Oil seeps ... | reverse complement strand
CAAGCTGGGCGGTTTAGCGATGCACAATTGCGCAATGCCTGAACAAGGCCCTGCTGCTGGGGTGGGATCAGTGGAGCTTGCTGCACTGTGGCGGCCCTATATCGAAACGTGCATCGAAACGTTTGGAACCAAGCGCGCTATGTTTGAAAGCAATTACCCCGTGGACCGCTGGGGCGCAACATATCCGGTCCTGTGGAATGCATTCAAGCGGGTAACCGCTGGTGCTAGCGCGGCCGAAAAGCACGATCTCTATTCCAACACGGCGGCTCGGTTTTACAGCTTGGATCAATTTCTAGATTAGGGTGACGCTACGGCATCGCGCTGCCTAACATCTCCAGAAAATTCATGCTCTCGACAGGTACTGATCGGCTACCTAAGCAAACAGTATAACGAACTAGTTGCAACGGAGTTTTGCATGCCCCTACCCGCACCCTTTGATCGCCTGCGCCTTCCCCTGATCGGATCGCCCTTGTTCATTGTGTCAGGTCCAGAGCTGGTCATCGCGCAATGCAAAGCAGGCATCGTGGGCAGCTTCCCATCGCTCAATGCGCGCCCGCAAAGCTTGCTGGACGAATGGCTGCACCAGATCACGGAAGAACTGGCCAAACACAACCGGGAAAATCCTGACAAGCCGGCAGCCCCGTTTGCCGTCAATCAAATCGTCCATAAGACCAATGATCGGGTCGATGCGGATATGGCCACTTGCGAGAAGTGGCAGGTTCCCTTGATTATTACCTCGCTCGGCGCTCGCACCGAATTGTTTGATGCGGTGCGCAATTGGGGCGGCATCACGATGCATGATGTCATCAACAATCGCTTTGCCAATAAGGCCATCGAAAAAGGTGCGGACGGATTGATCCCAGTGGCAGCGGGCGCAGGCGGGCATGCAGGCGCATTGTCGCCCTTTGCGCTGATGCAAGAAATCCGCGAATGGTTTGACGGTTTGGTGGCTTTGTCTGGTTCGATCGCCAACGGCTATTCGATACTTGCAGCTCAGGCGATGGGCGCAGATTTTGGCTATGCTGGAAGCGCATTTATCGCAACAGAGGAAGCCAACGCGACGCAAGCCTATAAAGAAGGCATTGTCGATAGTAGTGCAGAAGGCATTGTCTACACCAATCTGTTTACCGGTGTGCATGGCAATTACCTACGTTCAAGCATTGAGCAGGCGGGCTTAGATCCCGATGATCTGCCCGTAAGTGATCCCAGCAAAATGAACTTTGGCAGCGGCGGCAACACCAAAGCGAAGGCATGGAAAGACATTTGGGGTTCTGGTCAGGGTGTTGGAGCTATCAAGAGCGTGGGCAAAGTTGAAGACTTAGTCGCCCGAATGGAAGCCGAGTATCATGCAGCCAAGACTGAGTTGATTGCCAAGACTGACTACACGTCCTGGGAATAATTTCCCTGATCGGTTCTATTTCACCACAATGATCTTGCCACCAGCTGTTGGCGTTAAGCTGACGCGATGCCCGTTAGGTGCGATCAATTCTTGTCTTTCAATGGCCCTGCCACTCAGAACCAATTGACTGATCAGACGCGCGCTCAGTGAGCTAGGCGATGCCGGATCTTCCATCAGGCCAGCACCAATGCGCAATTCCTGCCCGGTAAAATAGTCGAGACCTTGGCTATGAAATTCGCCATTCGCTGCTTCGTGAAATGCGACAAGACCTAGCGGTGGAAAGATGCCGCGCTCCAACCAAGCCGAGATACTCGACTCGAAATAGCGACGCCCAATTACGCTGTTTGCTGGTGGCCAAATGACAGCCGCGATTTGGCCAAAATGAAGCACAAAATCGCGCGCAAGCTCCATAAAACTGCGCAAGATAGGCAGGCTGTTAGCGCCCGAGCCTATATGCTGGCCTGGACGCAGCTGAAGGGTGCTGACGGGTCCGGTTTCAAGGGGCCAATCGCAATCAAAGGTCACTAAGTCGGACTCAAGCGCATCATCCTGTCCGTCTGACGAGAAGACCAAATCAAATGTTAGGCCACCATGCAGCAATTGCACCGACAATGCGTGAAGCGAAGACCTGTTTTGCGCATCAACATTCGACGCCAAGACCGGCTTTGCATCTGCATTTCGGAGCTGCTCGACAGAAATAAATGTATTGATTGTCGCTTCTACGAAGGAACGAATTGCGCCAATATCCAGCGCTTCCCCCTTGTCAAAGACAAAGAAGATTCCTTGCGCGACATCTTGGTCAGCCATTTGATGATCAAAGGAAGAACCGATTGCGTCACCTCCCAAGCTGGCGCAAGTTACATTCGATACCATTAGAACAACTCAGTCGCAAAGTTTTGAGTAAGGTCAAGTCCCCAAGATTTACAGACATCCCTAGAACAATCCAATTTCCAAGCCTTCTTTGAAAGTGTTACCTAATTGATCGCAAGCAATCAAATAATTCTCTGGCACAGTTTTCTGAGCTAAGATGGCTTGTTCGGTTTGTGCAGCGAAGTTGACAATCATTGGATCAGCGATCCTGCGCATGCGCCAACCTGTTACAATACGGTCCAACTGGCGCTGGGCACCTTCCCCGTCTGATCCTGCGGCAATGACGCTGGCATAGGGCCTGCCTTCAACTTCGCCCAAGACTGGATAGTAGCAGCGGTCGAACATTTCCTTCATTTCGCCCGACATGGTCGCCAGATTTTCTGGGCAGACGAACACATATCCCTGCGCAGCAAGCAAATGTTCGGGAAGAACCGCCTCAGCACGCATCAATACTGCTGACCCGCGCGCACCTTCATGCACAGCCTTGGCCAGTGCTTCGCTGGCGCCGGTTCGGCTGTGCCAGGCAATCAGGATTGGAACATCCAACATGGCGCATGGTCAAAGCCCGCAGACTGTCGATTGTCAATTACACCATCTGTTGCAATTGGGCACTATCCGTTACAATGCGTTCATGGCTTCACCTTCTCTTGCTCCGGTCCTTGGCGTATCCTCCTCTTTGTCTGGCCGAGCGTGGCAGTGGCGCGGTGGCAATATGGCGCTGGATAACAGCGCTCATACGTTAGGGGCAGACATCCTGACCCAATTGTTGCTGACGCGCGGTGTCGCTCAAGATGACGTTGCTCGACATGCTAAACCTACGTTGCGCGCATTTCTGCCTGACCCATCTCAATTTATGGATATGGAAGCCGCAGCCGAGCGTATCGCGCAAGCGATTGTCGGAAATGAAAAAATCACGGTCTATGGTGATTATGATGTTGATGGAGCAACCAGCGCGGCCCTGCTGATCGAATTGCTGCGCGATCTTGGCGCTGAAGCCGATTACTATATCCCGGACCGACTTTTGGAAGGTTATGGTCCCAGTGGCGAAGCATTGGTTCGCTTAGGCCAGAATGGATCGAGCCTGATCGTCACTGTCGATTGCGGCGCGATGGCCTTTGACGCCCTGCAACAGGCTCATGATGCAGGCGTGGACGTGATCGTTGTGGACCATCACAAATGCTCGCCTGAACTTCCCAAGACCGCAGCATTGGTCAACCCAAACAGGTTGGACGAGAACGATATCGCAGCAGCGCACGGCCATCTGGCCGCAGTCGGAGTCGCATTCCTATTGTCCATCGCCCTTGTGCGGACCATGCGGGTTCGAGGCTTCTTAGCCGACCGTAAAGAACCCGACCTAATGGCTTTATTGGATTTGGTGGCATTAGGCACGGTGGCGGATGTCGCCGCTCTGCATGGCTTAAACCGGGCATTCGTGGCTCAGGGCTTGAAGATCATGGCTCGTCGCGAGCGGATTGGCATGGCCGCTTTAATAGACGCCAGCAGGCTGAAGCGCGCGCCGCAATGCAGCGATTTGGGATTTGCTCTTGGACCACGGATCAATGCCGGAGGCCGCGTGGGGGAATCAACCCTTGGCGTGCGCCTGTTGACCACGGACGATCCGGAAGAAGCCCGAATCATTGCCGAACAATTGTCCGATCTCAACGAAGATCGCCGAGCAATCGAAGCCGCAGTCCAGCAGCAGGCCGAGGAACAAATTGCTGGCCAAGACAACCGCGCTGTCATCATCGCTTCGGGCAAAGGCTGGCATCCCGGGGTGATCGGCATTGTGGCGGGCCGTTTGAAAGAAAAAACCGGAAAGCCCGCCATCGTTATTGCATTGGACGAAGATAGCGGGACCGGAAAAGGCTCTGGCCGCTCAATTTCAGGTGTTGATCTGGGCGCAGCAATCATTGCAGCGCGCGAAGAAGACCTGTTGAGCGCCGGTGGTGGTCATGCGATGGCGGCAGGATTGTCCATCGATGCCAGCAAAGTCGATGCCTTTGCTGACTTCTTAGATCAGCGACTGGCAAAAGACATTGCACAGGCTCGCGAGAATCAATCAATGCTACTGGATATTTCTGTGGCTCCCGGCGGCCTGACCCCCGAGCTGGTCGAAACGCTCGACACAGCAGGCCCGTATGGCGTCGGATGGCCCGGCCCGCGCATTGCCGTGGGCCCGGTTCGAATCATAAAAGCCGATATCGTCGGACAGGATCATTTGCGCATTATCGCCGCAGGTGAAGACGGAAAATCGATCAAAGGCATCGCATTTCGGGCCGCCGAAACAGAGATGGCACAAACACTTTTGCATCGTTCTGCCGGGCGCAAATTTCATCTGGCCGGACGCGCCAAGATTGATGATTGGGGCAACCGTCCGGCGGCAGAGTTGCATCTGGAAGATGCAGCTTTTGCAGATTGACGCATTGCAGGGGTTGACCCCCATCCAAGCGCCTCGTAAAGGCGCGCTCTCGCGATTGCGATGGCCCCTTCGTCTAGCGGTTAGGACGCGGCCCTTTCACGGCTGAAACACGGGTTCGATTCCCGTAGGGGTCACCACCTCTTCTTTGAAACAGAAGTATGCACACCAAATTTGGCGTGCAAGAGGTGCAATTGCGGCTTCTCTGGAAACCTGCATCTGATATGACGCTACGTTGATGGAAACGCGCAATTCGATTCCTTGGTTCGGCGTCATGGCAGCGCTAGGAACTTTTGGCCTGCTGCTGGTCGCTGGGCTGGACTTTGCCTTAGCGATTGCTGTGGCAATATTGTGGATCGGAACGCTGTTTCTGGCCACTATGCGCACACCTGTACGCCAAGAGATCAAACCGGAAAAAACTTTGTCGCGCGACAATATGAGCGGATTGATCGAGCACGCCGCCACACCTTTGCTGCTGATAGAACGTAACAAAATCGCAGACGCCAATCGTGCCGCGCGAAAAATGTTGGGCAAGCACATTATTGGTCAAGATGTACGCGTGGCCTTTCGCCAACCCGAAGCGATTGCTTTGCTGGATAAGGGCCGCGACGGAACGGTCATGGTGCACGGATTGGTACGCAGGCGCGATATTTGGCGCATGCAGCGTCAGAGTATCTCTGACGAACTGGCTGTAATCGAGCTGGTCAGCAGAACCGCTGAAGCGGACATAAGTCGCGCTCACACCGATTTTGTCGCCAATGCTAGCCACGAACTGCGCACTCCCCTGGCCTCGATCATTGGATATGTGGAAACACTGGATGAAGCCGAAGATGACCTAGATCTGGCTACTGAGAAGAAATTTCTCGCAACGATCCTGCGTGAAGCAAGGCGGCTACAAAGCTTAGTCAGCGATTTGATGTCGCTTTCCCGAGTGGAAGCGGAAAAGCATGATCAGCCTAGCGAACCGATCGATTTGGTCGCTGTGGTTAAACGTGCCGCCCGAGATGCAGCGGGATCAGACCGTGCAGCGCGACTCAAGTTCAATCTCGCTGAGAATGTGCGCATTGCGGGGGACACGCAGCAGATGGAACAATTGGTGCGCAATTTGGTCGATAATGCGTTCAAATACGGAGCGGAAGATGCTCCGGTGACGGTCGCAATTGATCGCATGACTGATAATTATGCCCGGCTGTCTGTCACGGATCAGGGCGAAGGCATAGCTGCTGAACATATCCCGTATTTGACCCGCCGGTTTTATCGCACTGATCCCGGCCGCAGCAGAGCGTCTGGCGGAACCGGATTGGGTCTGGCGATTGTAAAACATATTGTTGAACGCCATCGTGGCCGTTTGGATATCACCAGCGACGTTGGAGTTGGCACGACCATCAGTGCCAGATTCCCACTGCTTGAGGAAGAACGGGCGCGCGAACCAGCAGCCATCGTGTCACAAAACTGACTTATTTTTTGACCAATGGGGGACATCAAATCGACGGACATATCCCCAGCCTCTGGCTTGTGGAGCCGTCCCCACTTGATAGACAGGCTTGCAAACCGTAGTCGCCTGAATGTTACTGGATCGAAGGCTGGATAATGTCTGTCTCGGGGAAGCAATTTTTGGAAAGCATCAGGCTCTAACCAATGTCGCCGATAACTCTCTTTCTTATCGCTCTTGGTTTGGGACTGGCCGGATGGCTTGCAGCCCGCGCAAAGGCGTGGAGCTTCCAACAGGAATCCGGGGCGAAACGGTTGGCCGCGCGCCCTAATTATCACGCGTGGTATGTGGCTTTGTGGATTGTGATCCCTACGCTGGCTTTTGCGTTGATATGGACACTGACGGCACCACAGCTGGTTATACAATCCGTATTGGCAAGTGAAGCTGCAAGCACGCTTCCCGAATTTGGTTTCCAGCGCGAATCGATTCTCTCCGAAGCGCGTGCAGTTGCCAGCGGAAGTGCAGGAGCGGTGTTTAACCCCGCCGCACAAGAATTTGTCGAGCCCTTTCGCGAAGCCATCAGCCGCTATCGCCTTATTGGCATTGCCATTGCAGTTGTGATTGCATTTGGCTGCGGCCTAGCATCATTCTTGCGCCTCAAGCCAGATTTTACAGCTCGCACCCGCGTTGAGCGCACCGTGATGGTGATCTTGCTGCTGGCATCTCTGGTGGCGATTCTGACCACCTTTGGCATCTTTGCCAGTCTGGTGTTCGAAACATTTCGCTTCTTCGGCATGGTCAACCCGATAGACTTTTTGTTCGGGACATTCTGGGGGCCGGACCCAATGAGCAATCCGGACAATCCCGATAGCTCGCGTTATGGTGCCATTCCGCTGTTTTGGGGCACAATCTATATCGGCGCGATTATCGCGATGATTGTCGCAATCCCATTGGGCCTGATGAGCGCAATTTACCTAACACAATATGCGCATCCAAAGGTTCGCGCTTGGGTTAAGCCGACGTTGGAGATTCTCGCTGGCGTCCCAACGGTGGTGTATGGCTATTTTGCCGCCCTTACCGTGGCCCCAGCAATCCGCGACATGGCCTATTCGATCGGCTTTACCAGCGCATCCAGCGAAAGCGCCTTGGCTGCAGGGCTGGTGATGGGCGTGATGATCATACCCTTTGTCTCGTCTATGGCGGATGATTCCATCGCAGCTGTTCCCAGCGCCATGCGCGATGGTAGCTTGGCCATGGGTGCGACCACGTCCGAGACTATTCGCAAGGTTCTGGTTCCTGCAGCCCTGCCTGGCATCGTTGCAGGCGTTATGCTGGCCATCAGCCGCGCTATTGGCGAAACAATGATCGTGGTTATGGCCGCTGGCGCAGCAGCCAATCTAACCGGCAACCCGTTGGAAGCGATGACCACGGTCACGTTCCAGATTGTTGCCATGCTGACCGGCGAAGGAAGCTTTGACCACCCAGCCACGCTCAGCGCATTTGCGCTGGGCTTTGTTCTGTTCATGGTCACGCTAGGCTTGAACTTTGTGGCCCTGCGCGTCGTTAAAAGGTTCCGAGAAGCCTATGAGTAACATCCAGGCCCCAACCCGCAACGAGGCGTTCGCGAAGCGCCTGAAGAAGCGCTATGCCGCTGAGCGAATGTTCAAGTTAGCAGGTCTTGGCGCTATTGCGTTTTCTGTTGCTGTGCTAATTTTCTTGCTCAGCAGTATGGCCTTGAACGGCTTGGGCGGATTCCAACGGGCTGAATTGTCGGTCCCAATTGATCTGTCTGAATATGGCATCAGCGCCAATGCCGACCAATTCGCCACTCCATCCACTGTACAAGCTCTAGAGGCGCAAGGCCTGCCCGACATTGTACAAATTTCTGCTGTGACGGCTTTGGGCGAAGACGGCGCAAGCGAGCTTAGCTCTCAGGCTTGGCGCGATTTGGCAGCGCAAATCATTGCCAACCCTGAACTTGCACGCGGCCCACAAACATTCAATTTGCCAGCCAGCGCAGACTTGGCCGCAGGGTTGAACAATGAAGGCTCTCCTGAAATGCAGAGCTTGGCCGATCAATTGGCCAACCAAGGCGTATTGTCAGAGAATTTCGACTTTGGCTTCTTGCAAAGATCGGATGCAACCGATCCTCAACTTGCAGGGATATGGGGCGCACTCAAGGGTTCGATCCTGACCATGGTTGTAACATTGGTGTTGGCGTTCCCAATTGGGGTTCTGGCGGCATTATATCTGGAAGAATACGCACCCAAAAATCGTTGGACCGACATCATAGAGGTTTCGATCAACAATCTGGCTGCCGTGCCGTCAATTATTTTCGGCCTATTGGGCTTGGCCGTCTTTTTATGGATATTTCCAAACTTCCGTTCCGCCCCTCTAATTGGCGGCATGACGCTCGCCCTGATGACAATGCCCGTCATCGTGATCAGTGGTCGCAACGCAATTAAGGCGGTTCCTCCATCCATCCGTGACGGTGCACTGGCCGTCGGCGCTTCGCCTATCCAAGTTGTGTTCCACCATGTCCTGCCGCTCGCCCTGCCCGGCATTCTGACCGGTACAATCATTGGCATGGCCCGCGCATTGGGCGAAACAGCCCCGCTCTTGATGATCGGCATGCGAGCTTTTGTCGCGACACCACCGGATGGCTTTACCGCCCCTGCAACAGTTCTACCGGTGCAGATCTTTTTGTGGTCTGACGAAATTGACCGCGGCTTTGTTGAACGCACAAGCGCCGCAATCATCGTGCTGTTGTTGTTCCTCTTGCTGATGAACGGCTTGGCTATCTATCTTCGCAACAAATTTGAGAAAACCTGGTGACCGTAATCCATCCTAATTTGAAGCAAACTGATCCCAAAATGCGCGCCAGCGATGTGTCTGTTTACTATGGCGATAAAAAAGCCATCGACGAAGTCTCGATCGATATTCCTTCCGAATATGTCACGGCATTCATTGGGCCATCGGGTTGCGGCAAATCCACGTTTCTGCGGACGCTAAACCGCATGAACGACACGATTCCCTCGGCGCGTGTCGAAGGTCTGATCGAGCTGGATGGTGAGGACATCTACACATCGGCGATGGATGTTGTGCAATTACGCGCAAGGGTAGGCATGGTGTTTCAGAAACCAAACCCCTTCCCCAAATCAATTTATGACAACATCGCCTATGGCCCACGCATCCACGGCTTGGCTGATTCGAAAAGCGAAGTGGACGAAGTGGTTGAACGCTCGCTACGCCGCGCCGGTTTGTGGGAAGAGGTCAAAGACCGCTTGAGCGATTCCGGTACAGCATTATCGGGCGGCCAGCAGCAACGGCTGTGTATCGCCCGAGCCATTGCCGTCGATCCCGAAGTGATCTTGATGGACGAGCCTTGTTCAGCCTTGGATCCAATTGCCACTGCCAAGATCGAAGAGCTGATCGACGATCTAAACGGCCGCTATGCCATTGTCATAGTGACCCACTCTATGCAGCAAGCCGCTCGGGTTTCTCAGCGGACCGCTTTCTTCCACCTTGGTAAAATGGTAGAATACGGTAAGACTTCGGATATTTTCACCAACCCGATTGAGCAACGCACTCAAGATTACATCACAGGACGCTACGGCTAATGTCAGATCATACGGTTAAGGCCTTCGACGAGGACATCACCCGACTTCGCGGCCTGATTGCGGAAATGGGCGGTCTGTCAGAAGTGGCCATCCAGGGCGCTTTGGATGCTTTGGTTAAGGGCGACCAAAAGCTCGCGCAGAAGGTTATTGATGGCGACAAGAAAATTGATGCTTTGGAAACCGAGGTTGATAAACTTGCGGTGCGAATCATCGCCTTGCGCGCGCCAATGGCAGACGACCTACGCGAAGTTATCGCCGCGTTGAAGATTGCCGGCATGGTCGAAAGAATTGGCGACTATTCCAAGAACATTGCCAAACGCGTGGGTCAAATTGGCGGGCGCCGGCAGTTTGAGCCTTTGACATTGCTACCCGCGATGGGAGAACTTGCTGGCGAGATGGTGCATGACGTGCTGACCGCCTATTCAGCGAGAGATCCTGATTTGGCCCGCGAAGTTATCGCTACCGATGACAAGGTCGATGCATTCTACAACAGCATCTTCCGCAATCTGGTCAGCCATATGGTGGAAAATCCCGCTACGATCTCCAGCGCTGCACAATTGCTATTTGTGGCACGCAACCTTGAACGGATTGGCGATCATGCAACCAATGTTGCCGAGATGGTGCATTTTGCCGCGACCGGTGTTTACCCTCCTGATGATGAAGACTGAGAAAGCCTGTCTTGCCATCGCAACAATCGCCGTGCTTGGTGGCGATTGGCGATTGAAGGAGTAAGTCATGTCGGCCACGAAACTGTTGCTGGTAGAAGACGATCCAGCGCTGTCTGAATTGTTGGAGTTTCGCTTTCGAAATGAAGGCTATTCGGTTCGCTCAACGCCGGATGGTGACGAAGCCCTGTTGTTGGCGCATGAAGAGCTGCCCGATCTCATCATCCTCGATTGGATGATCGAAGGGACCAGCGGGATCGAGGTCTGCCGACAATTGCGGCGAAGCAAGCAATGCGCGCATGTTCCGATAATCATGTTGACCGCACGCGAGGCAGAAGATGACAGGGTGCGCGGTTTAGACACCGGCGCAGATGATTACCTGACCAAACCGTTTAGTCCGCGCGAATTGCTGGCACGCGTCTCGGCCGTGATGCGCCGTATCCGCCCAGCACTGGCAGGTGAGACCATTAAAGTGGGCGATATCCAACTTGATCCGGTGGCATTCAAAGTCGTTCGCAAGGGCCAACAATTGGAACTTGGTCCGACCGAGTATCGGCTCTTGAAATTCTTTATGGAAAGCCCGGGCAGGGTCTTTAGCCGCGGGCAATTGCTTGACGGGGTTTGGGGCACAGATAGCGACATCGAACTGCGCACGGTTGATGTACACATTCGACGCCTACGCAAGGTGATCGTGCTGGACGGACTGGCCGATCCAATCCGAACCGTGCGGGCAGCAGGCTATTCGTTTGAGGCTACCTAAGCATTTGTCAGATCAACAATGCGGGGTCTTCTCCGCTATCGATCACAAATCCCTGCTCTCGCCATTGTTTCATGCCGCCATCCAAGGCGACTGCGCGCACAAAACCCAACTCCCGCAAAGTGGCTGCTGCCAGTGTTGAGATTTTTCCTACGGAGCATACCGTGACAATCTCAACGCCGGGATCAGGAAAGGTCTCATCTACTTTTAATTCCAATTGCCCTCGTGCCAGATGCATTGCACCGGGAATATGGGCGGTGGAATAGGCATCGCGCTCACGTACATCCAGAATTACCAGATCGTTGCGATGTTGCCCCAATCGCGTGTTCAGCTCTTTCATCGAGATAAACGGAACGCTTTCAGCGGCCTCACCCAGCAATTGCTGAACGGTCTTGCCGCCGGTCATATTGGTGCGCAGCGCTTCTGTCAGATGGGTTGGCGCAGCTAGATTAAGGCCATCCATCAACTCGACAAATTCGGCTTCTGTGCGAGGTTTCAAGCGTCTGTTGCTCGCTATTTCTGCGCCGATCATGGTAGATCCCGCGTCCTTGTAATCATGCGCTGGGTATACCTGGGTTTCGCCCGGCAAGGTCAGCAATCTGTCGAACAAGCTTGCATACAATTGTACCGGATACCGGTTGGAAGGTCGGACCGGCCCGTCCCACCGATCAACAAAGTGTCGCCAGTGAAAAGACGATCTTCGACATAATAAGACACTGAATCGCGTGTATGTCCTGGCGTGTGGATGACCTGAACTCGCAATTGTCCCAAGGGGATCAAGTGGCCGCCTTCAACATGAATATCGATATGCGGTGCAGGATTGTCCCGGTGCATAACCACGCGGGCACCGAACAGCTTGGCCAAATGGGGCGCAGCTGAAAAATGATCGGCATGGGTGTGCGTTTCAAAAATGTATCGGATGCGCAAACCTTCACGGTTGGCAATGCCTTGATACCGATCAAGCTGGTTCAAATTAGGATCGATGATGGCCGCGCTGCACGTGGCCTCGCAGGCAATCACATAGGATTTGCACCCACCATCAGCGACAATTTCAAATATCATGGCTTTGGTCCACCCTGCTCGCGTCCATTCGCTTCCGCAGCGAGATTATACCATCGCAGTGTCGGGACCAACATCCCTGCTCAGCGGCAAACGGTTGCCCAGCGAGTGCCTTGGTCGAGATGGAAGTGATTGCTGTGCGAGGCATTGTAATCTGCCGACAAAACTGTCCGAAAGCTCACGCAGGCCGCGTCTCTAGCAGCCTCCAAAAATTCGCCCTTTTCCCCTTGGTCCCAATCTTCTTTTATATCGACCACACGCCCATCACTGAGGGTGAAGGAGCGAATGTCGATCGCATTGCCACGCGCGTGTTCGCTCCATGGCCCACTTCGCCGATTGTTCATCCGGCGGCAGCTGACTGTACCGATATGATCTATCTGCGTCACTTTTGCGCCAAGATGTTCTTGTGCTGCAGCCTGCAAACCATGCCGGACCCAAATCTCCATGCTTGCAGCAACAGGACAAGTCATGACTGGGGCTGACGGAATCAAAGCCGCCTGCGTCAGCTGGGTCCTGTCCAACAATCCGCAAGGCCCCTCGCCTTGTGCTGGCAATTGGCGAAATTGCACGCCGCTGCGCGCAAGTGCCGCACGGCATTCGCCGCGATTATCTGTGACGGAGAGCAACTTTGTCGATGTTGCAATTCCGGGAGGATTGCGAACATCCAGCGGAGCAAGCGGGTTATGTTGCGGATAGGCCTGCAAATACATCCACCCCGCGAACAGGAATGCTGCGCCAACAAGCCAACCCAAAATACGGCTGTCAAAGTTAAATTGGCCGATCCGCTTGGAGAAATTAAACTCCATTATTCAGACCCCATCCCGAGCGAGCTGGATGCACATATTCAGCAGCACGGTCGCCCGCGCCCGGATCATGAATTTGAACTGGATTGTGAATCTGTTCGCTCATCAGCCGTTATACCCTCACGTATCAATCGTATGCATTACGTGATCCGATAACGACCCGGCTGTTTGTTATTTTTAGCACCGGATTGTGCTGTAAACTAACAAGTATTGGCGCAGGCACAAGAGCATTGTGCTTTCACGGCCCGACTTGAGGCATCCGGGAACGTCAGAAAATCATGCGGATTGACCAGGAGACGATAAGGGGCTCTTTTCGGTTTCGGCGAGCGTTATCCTTTGGTGCCACTTTGGTCAGAGGATTAACATTTGTGAACCGTCAGGTGTGCGACAAACAATGGAAGCAAATTCGAAATAGATCGGCTCAGCTCCTTGTGGAGCGCATTACCAATCGCGGCCAATTAGCCGACACTGGCTCCGTTATCGCGTTTCTTGATCAGCTCTTCCTTGCACAGGTGATCAATGATCGCTGGGTGCATTGTGCCAGTGAATTTGACACCCGCATATTTCCCATCAATCCATACGACATAGCCCAAGGGCGCGCGTATTCCGTTAACTTTCAAAGTAACGTGCTCGCCTTCCGTGGCGAAACCGTGGCGCCCGCGGATTTTGCAGCCGCCCTCGGAAACGTCGATCAGTTCAACGCAAATGGGGCGCGCACGAAGGCGCCCTTCGACAAGAATGTCGAGCGGTTTGCGAATGGATGAGCGAGTTGTATCCTGGTCCATATTGGTGTGATGCCAGATATTGGTTAATGAATTCTAAGTCGAGCTACGGGTTTTCATTGTCAGATCGAACTAACCAGCAGCCTTAAGTAAGTCGGGTTGCGCCTGGTTTCGGATGGCACCAGCCCCCACCAGCCTTCTGCTGACAAAGGCATTGCCCACCATCTGCGGTTTCGCACCTGTTTGCGATTGCTTCCGCATTGACTGCCTCAGGTGACCGCCATCCTCATATAAATTCCAAGCCCCTGGCGCGTAACTGCGTGCGCGGAACAATTCCGCTTTCCACGAAGGAATGCCGGGGGCCTGACGATCCCATAGCGACGCGAGCGAGCGATCAGACTTAACCGACCAGCGCATACGGGCTGAGGAGAGGTCCGGTCGCGCATTCAGCCGAACCAACCACAATGGAACCCCGTAACGCTCACTCACCAAGCTTAAACGGCGCGAAGCAGTGAATGTAAGCGCCCGCGGATTACCGGCAATTTCACCGATTACGCAGGCCAGCTCGCGGCACCGCAGCCCTTCTTCTAATGCGAACAGAGCATCCTTGCAGGTTTCTGCTTCGACATAGATCAGCCGATCACGCCACTGCGGCGGCAGACCATGACGATAAAGCTTGCCCGAAAGCCGCGCGGCCCCACGATCCTGCACCCACATAATCCGGCCATCATCCATGCTGCGCTTATCAGCAGCAGCCTGCATCGCATCGCGTGCCAAAGCCAGTGTCAGGCCTGCTCCTGCCCCTTCAGCAGCAGAAGCAAATACCTCGTTATGCATAGATCCTGCCGCGCCCGGTCGCCAGCGGTTATCTTGTCCGGCCGCCTGTGCTGCAACATCACATCTTTGGGCCGTGGAAGGAAAATCGGGGAGAGAACAGGATCGAAGAAAATTAGCCATGTTCTTATTATGTTCTATTTGTCATTGATTCGCAATCACCCAAACGGAAAAGGGCGAGCAAAGCACCCGCCCTCACCTAAGCCAAGGCACAAAAACCTATCCGAACAGACCCACCACCAAAATAGCAACAAGTGCCAGCGGGCACAGGAACCGTATCAAAAAGCGCCAAAATTTATGCAACCAGCCATCCAGGCCGTTTTCCGTATCGACCAACTTGGCATCCGCCACCCAGCCAACAAAAATGCACGTTAGGATCGCACCGATAGGCATAAGCAATTTGGCCGTCACTCCGTCCAACGCATCAAAGAAATTCGCATCAGCAAAGATCGGAATGAACGCCAGCGGGCGGAAATCGGCCAATTCGTTGAAAGACAGTGCCGACAAAACTCCCAGTACCGCTGCTCCACTGCCCACGATCAGCACGCTGACAATGCGTGAAAGCTTGAAACGCTCCATCGTCCAACTGGTGGGAACTTCCAGCAAAGCCACCGAGCTGGTCAGCGCAGCAAAGCCAACCATCACGAAGAAGGCGAGTCCAATCAGTGAGCCAACCGGCATGGATTGGAATGCAATTGGCAAGGTTTGGAACATCAGGCCAGGACCCACGCTGACCGAAAGGCCAGCTGCAAATACGATGGGGAAAATGCACAGACCCGCAATCAACGCAACCGAAGTATCCGCAGTCGCGATAATGCCAGACGTCTTGCCCAAATTCACATCGCGGCTCGCATAGGCACCGTAAGTGATCATCCCGGCGACACCCAATGACAGTGAGAAGAATGCCTGCCCCAATGCGGCCAGCATCACTTGGGGGGTAAGCTTTGAGAAGTCGGCCGTGAACAAATAGGACACAGTCTCGCTAAACGCGCCGCTAAACGCACCATAGATTGTGATAGCAACCAGCAGCACGAAGAATGCAGGCATCAGCCAAACGGCAGCCCATTCGATCCCACTTGAAATCCCTCTCGCAACAAAGGCCACTGTGACCCCCAGAAACAGCAGGCCCATGCCAACCATCAGCCCGCCATTACCGAACAAAGCCGGTAGTAAGCCCTCCACATCAGCTGCTGGGCGTCCTTCGAACGCACCGCCGGCCACTCCAGTTTGGATCAAATCTCCGACGAAAACGCCGATGTAATAAAGCACCCATCCGCCCACGACGCAGTAAAAACCGACAATCAGAAAGGCGGCGAGGACGCCCATAAACGCAAGAAAGTCCCAATGTTTGGAAGCGCCAGATTCCGCCGCCATCCGACGTACACTTTCCGGTGCTGCGGACTGCCCATGACGGCCAATCAGGGTTTCCGACAAAAGAACTGGCAGACCAATCAGGACTACGCACAGAATATAGAACAGCACGAATGCACCGCCGCCATTCTGGCCAGCCTCAGCCGGGAAGCGCCACAGATTACCCAATCCCACCGCAGAACCAATCGCAGCAAGGATAAAGGCGGTGCGCGAAGACCAACCCTCACGCGGTGCCCCATCTACTTTTCCTGTTATTGCTACCATTGTTTCCCTGCCCCTTTTTCACTCTTGTTTGAGTGTGATCTGATTTATTACTGCCCTGCCAAGCAAACTTAGTCGAGCCAACATTTGCGCAAATCCCCCGCTCGGCTAAAAGCGATCTATGTCTACAACATTTCAACTCGATACATCGACCAGTCGCGCCAACCCTACTCCGGCACCCATGCGCAGGCTAACCGTGCCCCGCATTCGGGCACGCAAGAAGGACGGCGTGACCGAAGAACCCCTGGTCATGCTGACCGCTTACACTGCGCGTCAGGCCCAATTGCTGGACGCCCATTGCGATCTGCTGCTGGTAGGGGATTCGTTGGGGCAGGTGATCTATGGCCTGCCCTCCACCGTCCCGGTGACGTTGGATATGATGGCCAATCACGCAGCTGCCGTGGTGCGAGGCTCGTACCATTCAGTCGTCGTGGTGGATCTACCCTTCGGAGCTTACGAAGCATCCAAAGAGAAAGCCTTTGAAAGCGCGGCACAATTGCTGAAGGAAAGCGGTGCCGCAGCGGTTAAGCTGGAGGGCGGCGAGGCGATGGCGGAAACTGTGGCATTCCTGAGCCAGCGCGGCATCCCAGTGATGGGCCATATCGGCTTAACCCCTCAGGCGGTCAATGTGTTGGGCGGATATATGGCGCGCGGACGCAGCGATGCAGAAGCGGACAAGATCGTGCAAGATGCCAAAGCGCTGAACGAAGCCGGAGCCTTTGCCATTGTAATCGAAGGTGTGGTCGAGCCAATAGCGATTGCCGCCACCCAAGCTGTGTCCTGCCCCACAATCGGTATCGGTGCATCGGCTCAATGCGATGGACAGGTGCTGGTGACCGAAGATATGCTCGGCATGTTTGAACGTGTACCGCGGTTTGTGAAGCGGTATGAGGACATTGCAGCGATCATAGACAAGACGGTTGCATCCTATGCCTCTGAAGTGCGTGACCGCAGCTTCCCGGGCGAAGAACAAACCTATCAACCCAAATCGTGAGCCAGAACACTCCATGACAACCCTGCTGCGTTATTATGCATTTTCGCTCGTTTTTACGCTCATCTGTCTGAGTTTAGCGGCTTGGTATGGCTGGGCCAGTACCGGCACTATCACGGGCACGCTCTCGCTTATATGGATCGTAGTGGTCTTGTCAGTGCTCGAAATTTCGTTGAGTTTTGACAATGCGGTCGTCAACGCCTCGGTCCTCAAGGACATGAGCGAAGTTTGGCAAAGGCGCTTCCTGACTTGGGGCATAGCCTTTGC
>Ga0209121_10002765_pt1 | contig 17471 bp, 15 predicted proteins | sample Cruoilmetagenom3_FD_187292 | JGI IMG/M metagenome (GOLD analysis project Ga0209121, IMG submission 187292) | Oil polluted marine microbial communities from Coal Oil Point, Santa Barbara, California, USA - Sample 3 (SPAdes) (version 2) | ecosystem: Environmental > Aquatic > Marine > Oil seeps ... | reverse complement strand
TATGATGTTACAGCAAACTCCCATAACGTTCGTAAGTATGACCGGGATGGAGCCAATATGAATCCCATACAGAATCCATAGGAACATGCCGGAACCCATAAAAGACATCAGAAGATACGAAAGGTCATCGAGTTTCTTGGTTCTGTAACCCTTCAACATCTGCGGTATGAAACTGGTTATGCATATAAAACCTGCGGTCAAGCCCACAATTGTCCAGAACATGGTTGGATATTGTCTGTGTTCAACTAAAAAGCTTTTTTATTTTAAAGATGGGTGGCTACGAATAATAAAGCCGTAATCACAAACAGAGCTTTTACCGCCCTTACTTTTTGCTGTTGCAATTACGAGTGGCATGAGGATTCAGGATTAAGCATAGCGGGCAAAAAGATGTTGAGTTGAGATGGAAGTCAGGTGAATGTACTCCTCACAAGTCGTAAATTTTGACCGACGCTTTGCCCTCAGATATATCCCCCTTAAATTCTCTCGAATATTTCAAAGAATCATCCTCGTATTTCCATTTTGGTGTATTTTTGTCTCCTTGATCCCAATACACGCCCGTTGGCCATCTTTCAGGAATTGGTCGATTAAAGAAGACCGCTGTACCAAAGACAGGGCATTTCCACTGCTTTGAAGCACCAGCGAAACCATGTCTGGCGAAGAATGAAGTTCCTGAAGGACCTTTACCAACTGGATAGAAGCAATGCACCAGATTCAAAGCCATGCATGGATCTGTTTTCGAGCATGGTACTGAAGTTACAACGTTAACGATGGATGAACGGAGGGATGGGGCACGATAAAACAAAAGGTGTGATCAGTAACTTCTGGTTCAGAATATAGATGGAGCAGGGTAACATCGCGCTTGTTAAATAGCCGATTTTTTCTCTTGTATGTCTTCACGAAATCCACTTCTAAAAAGATTCTTTGGTTAGATACTCAGGCATATAAAGGTATCGTTTAGAGAAATTGCAAAAATTTATATATAAAAATAAATAAGTATATTTCAGAGAAAATACGAAATTTGAAGTAGACTAAGAACAAAAATGGCGGTAAAAAAGAGTATTGAAATAACAGAGCGGGCAAATCAAAGCAATAGATGGCCAGAAAGCATAGAAGGGGTTTTGAACCTTCCTTCAGGTGCTAAGTTTTTTCGCTGTGCACTCCAAGTAAATCCGTTTAGTTATTTGAAAAACAATAGAGGAGAAGACCATGGGCTTAGTGAAGAAGAATATAACTCTCTTTTGATCAGCAAATGCCTTGAATCAGGTATAATGGTTATTGCTATTACTGACCATAACGATGTTGGCGGAATTAACGCTATTAGAAAAGAAGCTGAACCTTCAGGTATAACCGTCTTTCCCGGCTTTGAAGTTGCCTCCTCCGAAGGTGTGCACTTGCTTTGTATCTTTGATCCTGATAAAAAAACTAATGTATTAGAAAGGTATCTGGGGGATCTTGGGATTCATACTACAGGCGCTTCGACAAAGAATTCATCAGAACCATTCTCAAAAATTTTGCGAAAGGTCCAGGATGAATGGGGGGGCATTTGTGTTGCTGCCCATATCACCAACAACGGTGGTCTACTCCGAATGCTGACAGGAGAGGCTAGAATAAATGCATGGTGTGACTCTAATCTTTATGCTGTCCAGATTCCGGGTTCTATTACTGATTTAGGCTATGCAGAGCAACAGATTGTCTTAAACAAGGATAAAAATTATAAGAGAGCCAGAAGAGTAGTTGCTGTTGTAAACGCACTCGATATAGCAAAACCAGAAGATTTAGAATCTGTTCAGGCTTCAACGTATATAAAAATGTCTCAGCCAAGTGTTGAAGGCCTGAGGCAGGCATTTCTGGATCCGGATTCGAGGATACGCCTCCTATCCGAAGAAGAACCACTGGAGCATACTGAGATGGTAGCATTGACATGGGAAGGCGGTTTTCTTGACGGTGCCGCGATTCATTTAAACGGGAATTTGAATACACTGATTGGAGGTCGTGGAACAGGTAAGTCCACAATCATAGAGAGTCTCCGCTATGTCCTTGATCTTGAACCCTTTGGCGAAGAGGCGAAAAAGGCTTCTTCCGGGATATTGAAACAGGTAATACGAAGCGGTACGAAGATTTCTTTGCTTGTTCGTTCCCATCATCCTTCTCTTAAGGATTACCTCATCGAAAGAACCTATCCAAATCCTCCAGTAATAAGGGATGCAGAAGGAAACATGCTCAGTCTCACTCCACAGGATATCTGCCGAAATGTAGAAATTTATGGTCAGCATGAAATCGGTGAGCTTACAAAATCACCTACTAAATTATCAAGATTATTAGACCGTTTTTTAGATGAAGACATCCATTTAGCCGAAAGAAAGAGAAAGACACATAAAGAATTGGCACTCAATAGAAGGAAATTGAATGATATTCAAAAGGAACTTAATGAAATATCGGAAAATCTTAGTCGTTTGCCCGCCCTTGAAGAGACTTTTAAACGGTTTAAAGAGGAGGGTTTAGAAGAGCGCTTAAAAAATCAGAATCTATTAGTTAAAGAAGAGCAGGTTTTAAAAACTGCGAAGTCCCGTTTATCTCAAGTAAGAGATGGTCTTGAAAACATTCGCATGGTAGTGGAAGTTGATCGGGCATTCGTCTCCGAAGTATCCTTGGAAGATCTTCCGGCTAAAGAGATACTTCGTAATATTAATTCCATTTTAGCATCGCTAGAAACCAATCTCAGAAAGATTTTTGAAGAATATGAGGGATACTTGAGGGCTGCAGAGATAAATATAGAGAAAGTTTCAGAGATGTGGGAACGACATCGTCAGAAGGTGCAAGACGAATACGAAAAATTATTACGTGAGCTTCAAAAAGAAGCTATTGATGGAGAAGAATTCATCAGGCTCAGCAGGCAGATTGAGGAATTGAAGCCATTAAAAGACCGTCAGGAGAAATTAAACAAAGAAAAGGAAGCTCTTTCCGTGAGACGACGTAATCTACTAATAGATTGGGAGGACATAAAGACAGCGGATTTTAGAGCTATTGATAAGGCTGCTAAAAAAGTAAACAAAAAATTGGGCAACCAGGTTAAAGTAAAAGTTTCTTTTTGTGGTGACCGTGAAACCTTCTTTGATATGCTACGTGAAAGGATAGGTGGACGCTTAAGTGAAGCAATCGCTACATTGCGGGAAAGGGATGATTTTTCGCTACCAGAATTTGTAGCAATATGTAGAAAAGGAGCTGCTGAATTACAAAACAAATTTAATATCACACCAGATCAAGCACGTAGGATTAGTGAAGCAGGAGAAGAAGTATTTATGGAACTTGAAGAACACGATTTACCTCATACCACTATCATGGAACTCAATATCGGTTCATTGGATAGAGAAGTCTGGAAAGATATGAAAGACTTGTCTACTGGACAAAAGGCGACCACGGTCCTTTTACTTCTATTACTTGAATCTGATGCTCCACTCATCATTGATCAACCAGAAGATGATCTCGATAACTTCTTTATTGCTGAAGGGATTGTCCCAAGGATGAGGGAAGAAAAGCGTAAACGACAATTCATTTTTTCCACTCACAATGCAAATATACCGGTTCTTGGTGATGCTGAACTAATCATCGGTCTTAAAGCAGTTGGCGAGGCAGAAGAAGGGCATGGAGAAACCCCTGTGGAACGGATGGGCTCCATTGACGACGATAAGGTCCGATTGAATGTGGAAGAAATCCTGGAAGGAGGCAAAGAAGCCTTTGAAATTCGCAGGGCAAAATATGGATTTTGAAAATGGTGAGTGATAGCTATGAATAGAACGGAATTAATGGAAATTATTCGAAACGGTGAAAACTCAGGGGTTGAGTTTAAAAGAGATGATGTACAACCTGTTGACTTGGCAAAAGAGATTGTTGCATTTTTGAATTTTCAAGGAGGAGTTATTCTTCTGGGGATAGACGATGACGGAACGATTCGAGGTACAACCCGGCAAAACCTGGAAGAGTGGGTAATGAATATATGCAGAGACAAAGTAAAGCCCGAAGTCATACCCTATTATGAGAAAGTTGAGATTGAAGGTAAAGCGATAGCAGTTTGTACTTTCTCTCAAGGACTTTATGTACATCATACGTGGCATAATCAACATCGGTATTACTATATCCGTGTAGGTTCTACAATCAGAGAAGCAAGTCCAGAAGAACTCCAGCGTCTTTTTCAACAACGAGGTCAGATTCGATTTGACCTAAAGTCTATTCCGGGAGCTACCTTTGATGACTTAGATATGCTTCGACTAAAGAATTATTTCAGAGATATAAGGGGACAAGATATACCTCCAGATGATGCGGAAGCCTGGCAGCAGCTTCTGTTGAATACAGAGATAATGGTTGTCGACCAGGATAGGATCATCCCTTCTGTGGGGGGAATTCTCCTGTTTGGGAAAAACCCAAATCATTATCTACCCCAGGCAGGCATTTCTGCTGTAACATATAAAGGTCAGGAAAAAGACTATAATACCACCGAACGATGTATAATTAGAGGCCCCGTAGTGGCAAGATTTAATGAGACTGGAGAAATCGTTGATACAGGCATAGTGGAGCGAACGATAGAATTTGTTCGTAGAAGCACGGGTTCCAGCGCATATCTAGTGGAAGGTAGACGCATTGATAAACCTGATTATCCTGAAGAAGTCATTAGAGAAACGATTGTCAATGCGATTGCCCATAGGGATTATACTATCAGTGGGTCAGATATCGAGCTATCAATTTACAGTGATCGTTTGGAAGTGATCAGTCCAGGAAGACTTCCCAACACTGTAACGGTAGAACGAATGAAAGCAGGATGTAGGGCAACGCGTAATGAGTTGATCAAAGAAATACTGAGAGATTATCATTATGTTGAAGCAACCGGTCTTGGAGTTCCAAGAAAGATTATTGCTGGTATGCTTAAACACAACGGCATAGAGCCCGATTTAGTCGAAGATGAATATTCATTTACCGTACGTCTATGGCGAGAAAAATCTGGACAGAGATAATGCAAAAATCGAGATAAAACATACTGAAAAATACCATACCCCGTTATACCTCCCTTAGAATCTTTTTTCACGGAATTTCAACCCCGCGGATAACTCACTTTTATCCTCGATTTCCCCGGCGGCAAGAACCTCAACACCTTCTCGTACGTTGCTCTACGTTTAATTTCCTCTTCCTTTTCCTCTTTCGCACTATCAACAAAGAACTTCACAATTTCTTTTGCCAGCTCGTTCTTCTCTAGCTCGCCTTCAGGTTCGAGTTCTACGTACATCTCCATCTGGTTCTTTTGCACATCTGTAGAAGGACATGCGACTAATTTATCATCTTTAACACCTATACACAACCCTAACGCCGCTTTGAAATACTTCCTCTTACCACGCACCATAAAGCTTCCTTTCTTTATGTACTCCCCCGACGGCGGTGTCTTACTCACCTGCTCGCCAGTGACACAGTAACATTCTCCCTCGTAGAACCCGTATTTCCAGAGATTGGAATATGAAGTGGCAAATTGCGCTATTTCACGTAGACCCTGCTCGGAAACGTCCTTCCCACCGGTTTTCGCTATGACTACCGGCGCACCCTCCGCCTGCGTATGGCAAAACAGATCATTAGGCGCCATATACTTCTTCACCAGTATCTCATTGGTCGTTGCATCTTTACCACCGATGACCAGGAAGCCATCCGAAGTCTCGAACCATCGGAACTTCTCATACCATTCCTCTTTTTCTCGTCGGACTTCTTTCTTCTCCGGGATGAGCTCTTCCTTTATTTCTAATTCTTTCGCCTTCTCCGTTCTTATCCGCTCCTTCGTCTCATCTATCGCACGCGCCACGCCTTCTCTTTTCTTCTTGAACACTTTTGCTCGCTCATAATACGCACTTGCATTCTTCTGTAACGAAACCGAAGTATCAATCTCAAGTGTAAGATCAGCGTCTGGCAGCGTCAGCGTGATTACCTTTCGTTTTTTAGCCATTTCCTGCAGTTGCTCTTCTATCTCGACGTACCGTGCGTAGATCAACTCGCCCTTCTTTATCCATTCCGCCTCTTTTCGTTCGAATTTCTGAAGCGCATCGAGTTGCTCGTTCAGAACTCGTTCGTACTTGCTGATCCCCTTCTCGTACTCGGTCTTCGCCTGCTCTTCCACCGCTTCTGCTATTTGCATGGTGAAAAACTCGTCAGCAGCGTCGTTAAACGAAGTAAAAAACTCTTTCTCTCTTGTTTTATAAGTGTTCAATTCAAAAGGGAGAACATCCACCTTCTCTTCAGCTTCTAATACGATGTGCGCTTTCAATGTAGATTTGTCCTGTGAGAGGATCGGTCCTAAGAGCGTTCGTACTGTTCCATGAATAGCTTTTATTTCGGTTTCCGAGAGTTCGTTAGCCTCCTTATTCTTGTCAACCCCTGCCTGTTCACAGATTTCCTCGGCGTACAACCCGCCCAAGCTCAACGAAGACGCAAGAACTCGTACTACGTCTTTATCCTGGGTGGTGGATTTGCATAGATTTGTCAGTTCCAGCTCGCTCATGATCAGCGGATTTTCTCGTGACGGCGGGCGTTCGTATCTCTTCCGTACTTTTAGCTCCCGTGTCGAGAAGCTCTTTCTTCTCAACGGCAGCATAATATCATCATTTTCGTCAATGAGCACGAGATTACCCCGTGGCAGCAACTCGGCGATTAACCTGATTTTCTTGTCCCAGCGCTCGACCGTTAGCTCCACTATCCGGTCAAAGTCGAGCTGCCGAATTTGTGCTATCCGACCGCCACCGAGATGTTTCCTGATGTACATCGCGAAGTTAGAAGGCATTTGAGGCGATGGTCGCTTATATTTGGTAAGATGAATTCTTCTCCCCGCTTCGATAATCAAATCGAGCGAGCCTATCTCTTTTTGATGCAGTTTCAGCCGTATCTCTTCTTTACCCTGTTGATAAGCTTTCACGAGCCGTGCGCCTATAAGCTCTTGCAGTTCGGTAACGATAGCTGCTATGTCCACGCTGCTCATTGACTCCTTCATATCTATCAAACGTAAAGAGGATTTAATCAAAGAAAAAGAGAACCGCACTTGGAGCAAAAGCGACTTCCATCATGTCGTAGGGGCTCTACCGGCTTCGGTTTCGACACACGCCCTGCGGGCGGGGTAAAGCCCGCTTAGCACGCTCGTTCTTTCTTTCTTTTTTAACAGCAAAAAGATAGGACTTATTAACTTTCCCGTCAAACTTCTTTGTCAGATTTTGCACTTCAATCATTTTCTTCTCACATCAATACCCCACAAACCTTATTTTTCTTCTTCTGTTGCCGCCGCATGCTTTCGTGAGGTTAAAGTTTTTAATTGCCCGTCTTCCATCCAATTAACCTGAATTGTTTCATCTACTATTGTTTTTGGTATGGTCAATTCTCTTAAATACTCGGTATCGAATTCTACCGATACTGCTCCCTTTGGAAGCAAATCTACTCCTTCTACCACCGTTTTTCTAACTACTTTGTCGTGTGCGGGATCTGTAAATATTATGGTTACCGTTACGTTTTTCGCCTCTTTATCGCCAATGTTCCAGACAGTTCCATGTACCTTCACGCTCTCCATTCCAGTGAGGTTCTCTGCTGCCCCCTGTGTACAAACAACATCATAAGCAATATTTACTCCGCTCTCTTTTTGTTCAGCAAGGTTGTAGAGAGAGAATCCCCCTAAAACAATTCCCGCTATCACCACACCGATTGCCAATATTTTGATTTTATGTTCCATTTTTATTCACCACTTTATTTTTATCCAACAAGCTTCCTACTCCTAACCCGAAGATTATCCCAAATCCCGGAACTGTAAAAAATAACGCATTGTTTGTACTGGCAAATGCTGTTACTCCAACTCCACTTCCAATAAACATTCCAAAAAGCATACCAAGCTCTGTATAACTGTGTTTTTTCATCTTTTTATCTCCTTCTTATGGAATAGTTGTAACTATCCGCTCCTTGCTCAGATATCTCGTTAAGTAGCTTATGAGCGCCAGTAAAAGCACTGCCACGATAAGCAAACCCCCAATAGCGACCCACGATACAACATATCCTCCGCTAATCACATTTTTAGCAAATGAGAGCGCAAAAAATATCACAATAAATATCGAGATGTTTAAGATTTGGTTTTCACGCATGCCAAGCAGAAAGTGACCGAAACCCAGAAGACCTACGGCAACAGCTATGAAAGCTGGGACAACAAGAAAGATATGAAGGGTGATGGCAGGCGATGGCAGCAGCATTGAAGTTGAAAAGAGATTTGCAATTATAGTTATCAGGGCAGCAGTCAGTAGTGCGATTAAATAGGCTGGAATAGTAACGCCAACTACTTTTCCGGACCATATTTGTCTCAGGCTAAGAGGTGTACACAGCAATGTTTCTATATTACCTTCCCTTTTCTCGTTGAAAAAAACCTTTCCCGAGAAGAGGTATGCCGTGAATATGCCCAGCATCAACACAAAATAGAAAAGCAGGTTGTTGAATTGATCAAATACCGCAGATTCCTCAACCGTTTTGACCACTGGTGCGGCCATTACACTGAACCACACGGCAAAAGATATGCCCATGAGCATCTGGCTTTTTGTTTTTACAATTCCCTTCATTTCCTTTCTTGCCACAATGAATATCTCATCCATACTCATCTTTCTCCCCCCGAATGCTTTACAATGTCAAGATAGACGTCTTCCAAAGACTTAGCCAATCTTTTGGCTTCTTCCACCTTTATGCCATTATTCACCAGCTCATTGAGAATCGTAGAGGATTTCTCTTCTTTTAGAGTGACAGTAATTCTCAAACCATCTTCTTCGCAGTCGGACACGTAATCCAATGAATGTAAGATATCTGATGCAATCCTGACATCTGCAGTATCAATAAGAGTAATTTCAAAAATGGGCTTACTAAACGTGTTTCTTAAATTTTCGACCTTATCATAGGCTTTTATTGTACATCCATGAAGTATCGCAATTTTTGAGCATACCTTCTGGACCTCGTCAAGGTCATGAGAATTAAGAAATATTGTTCTCTTCTCTTTTGAGAGCTGGAATATAAGGTCTCTGACCATCCTCTGAGCTTCCGGATCAAGCCCTGATGATGGTTCATCCAAAAAGAGAACCTCCGGATCATGAATAATTGCCCTTGCCAGACCAAGCTTTCTCTTCATCCCTTTTGAAAATTTCCCAACTTTGTCATCCTTTCTATCGGAAAGCCCTACAAAGTCCAGAAGATTTTTTATCTTCTCTTCTCTGTCAGAAATACCGTAAAGCTGCGAATAATAATCCAGATTTCCATAAGCCGATAATCCCTCATATAGTCCATCATTTTCTAAGAGTATCCCGACTCTTCTTCTGAGCTTATCACAGCTTCCGAGATCTTCTCCGAAAACCAATGCATTCCCTGATGTAGGCTTTAGAAGTCCCAGAATGATTCTCATTGTCGTTGTCTTCCCAGCTCCGTTGGGGCCTAGAAATCCAAATATCTCACCTTCTTTCACTTCAAAGCGGATGCCGTCGAGCACGGTTTTTCCGTTAAACGTTTTTGTCAGGTTTTGCACTCCTATCATTTTTTATTCATACCTCAATGCTTCTATCGGTTTCAACCTCGAAGCTCTCCATGCAGGATAAAGCCCGCTTATTACACTCGTTCCGATTCCAAAAGCTATACCAACGAATACATAGAAGATGCTTGAAGGTGCAAACAGATAAGATGCTTCCTTTAAAATCAAAACGTCCACCAAGAAACCAGTTCCGAAACCCAAAATTGCACCTATCACACCGCCAAATGCTCCGAGAATCAAAGATTCAAAGAGGAACATGCGAAGTATCCCGCTCCTTGAAGTGCCTATTGCACGCATCACACCGATTTCCTTCGTTCGCTCCACCGTTGACATCATCATTACGTTAAGGATGCTTACACCTGCAACCAGAAGTGAGATAGCGCCAATGCCAAGCAGAAATATGGAAATCGTGTTGAACAACTCCTTTATACCTTCCACTATCATCTTCAGCTCCATCACCATTACAACCTCTTCTTTCTTGTTCAATCGGTCTTCAATCTCCTCCCTTACTTCTTCCACATCCTCTATATTGTCCACCTTTACAATCACAGAGTTGTATCCCGAGGTGGAATCGTATAACGAGGAGAACATCTTATCAGAGATAATTATGGCGTTATCCGGACTTATATCGAAACCTATTCCTCTTTCCTTTAAGATACCAACGATTCTCGGCTTCTGACTTCCTATTGCTGCCCTTTCTCCTACTCTAAGATCATAATAGTCTGCGAGTCTTGAGCCGACCAGACAGTTTAAAGAGCCGTGTTTAAGAAACTGACCATCCTCTTTCTCCATAAGTTTCGGAATGTCCTCGCTACGCATTCCATATATCATTACAAGCGTTGACTCTCCGTTTAGAATCACCTTATCCACGCTTGACCTTACAGGGATCGCATCTGCCACTTTATCTATCTTCTCGAAATCATCCTCTGAAATTGCTTCTTCGCCATACGGAAAGACTACGAGCTCGTTTCCTATCATGCACAATTGCTCAGAAGCAGCGAGCCGAACGCTGTTTCCGAGGATACCAAGTGCTGTTATTGCCAGCACGCCTATTACAATTCCGATGACTGCAAGTACGGACCTGAACTTATGCCTTGCAAGGTTCCGCTTCGCGAACTCAAAGAATATCATTTGAAGTTCCTTACTTTATCTTCCACTCTCCCATCCACAAGCCTGAAAGTTCTGCTCGTATATGAAGCAACCAGCGGATCATGCGTCACCACGACAATTGTCTTGCCACGCTCGTTCGTCTCTTTCAGGAGTTGCAGGATGTCCTTGCTCGTCTTCGAGTCCAAATTACCAGTAGGCTCATCCGCAAGGATTATATCAGGGTCATTTGCCAGTGCACGCGCGATTGCAACACGCTGCTGCTCGCCACCAGACAGTTCGGTTGGTTTGTTCTCTCCTAATTGCTCATCCAAGCCAACAGCACTCAGGAGTTCCTTTGTCCTTCTCTCGTGCCCGTTCACGCCCTTCAGTATCAGTGGATACGCTATGTTCTCCAGTGCAGTTAATGTGGGGATAAGATTAAACTGCTGAAACACGAACCCGATTTTATCCCGCCGTATCTTCGTCAAATTGTCATCATCCAGTCCACTGACATTTTCGCCACCGATAGCAACCCTCCCACTTGTCGGCGAGTCCAGACACCCGATGATGTTGAGCAACGTTGTCTTCCCCGAGCCTGAAGGTCCCATAACAGAAATGAACTCCCCGGCTTCTATGTTTGCAGTCACGTTATCAAGTGCTTTGATGCTCCCCCGTGGAAGCTCATAAACTTTTGTTACCTCTACAAGCTCCACCACGTTCATCTCTTCTTCCATGAATACGCAATCAGCCCGAGGACCACTATCGCAATCACAACGAGCACCACAATCATTGAAACCGGCAACTCACCTGAACTTGTCATTCCTCCAGAACGTTCTATCGAGATGTATTCGGTCTTCGAGAATAGAATGCCATCCTCATCTTTGTATTCGATAACAAGCGGCACCTGCGTCTCATTTTCTCCCACTTTTACATCGAGTTCAAAACTGCTGAAGTCGTCTGCGCTGAGTAACCCCACGAAATAAGCTTTGTAGGGGTGCATTGCCTCTATGCCTTCGGCATCGTCCACTTTCATAACCACGCTCTTTGCTTCTTTTAACCCTGCATTGTTTATGTCACCAGTGATTTTATACAGGCTCATGCCAAGTAGGGGTTCCACTTCAATCCCGGTGAGGATGAGTTCCGCGCTCTTTTTGCTCTCCGTCACATTCAACGGCACGCTTAAATCGGTTGAATGATAGTTATCTCCGTTTTTAAACTCCAATTTGAAGTTCAGGATATGAACTCCCTTGTTGTGGGGTGTAAAGTTAAAAGAGGCAACTTTTGATTCGTCCGCCGAGAGCGCCCCTACGAAGACTTCAGAAGGTATCACTTCTTTCTCCTCTGTAACGATTTTCACGGCTGTAACGGTGTTTTGTTTGGGATTACCGACAGCAAGCTCGATTCTTGCTCGTTCTTCTTTAAATATGTCTACCGGAATGTCCTTAACACCAATGGTTAAAGAAGAACTGTCCACAGTCACGGGAATGGAATATCTTATATTTTGGGCGTCTTCCCCATCCACCAATATTCTCGGATAGTAGATACCATCGGGACAGATCGCCTTTATGGTGAACGTGAGGTTCAGACTTTCTCCAGGTCCCAATCTACCGATGTTGAAGTAAGAGTCGCTAAGCACTTTGATGTCACGACTTAGCATTCGTGCATCTTTTATGTTCACGCTTTTATCCGATTCCATGTTCTTCACTGTCACAGTTACCGTTCCAACGTCATTGCGCATAAGCACTTCTGGACTCACCTGGTAGCCTGCAATCATAATCGAGGATTCCTGCTCTTCCGTACCTAAACCAGAAATGCCGTCATATGCGCTGACGCTGGGTATTGCAAATGCAATGGCAAAAATCAACAAGAACAAAAAAAGGAAAGAGGGGAGCGTTTGTCGCATTCACATCACCCCCATCTGATAGACCGAAAACAGAATGTACGCAGCTACTGGAATTGCCACGGTAATCAATGCGTTCTTCGCCGAGAGATTCCTCGCATGCTTCAGCCCGAAAACCCAGATGTTTGCACTCCACAGCATGAAGAGAACACCAATCGCAGAAGAAAGCAGCATCATCGGACTTTTCATCAGCGGTGTAATTACTTCTTTAATCTTCGTTGGGTCTGTTATCATTGGAATTTGCACGGTTGAAACGAAATTGTAAAGAAGCACGGCACTTATTAGTCCACCGATTATCGTAGGGATATAGCCATATCCAACGAATTCGAGTGTTCGCTTGAACTTTCCCTCGCCTTTGAATATGCAGGATATGCCAAAGAATATCGCTGCAATTATTAGCCAGATGATGAAAGAAGCTATTACAGCTCCAATAGCACTGCCAATAGGCATGAACGACATAACGCCCTGCGCTTCTGGCGGAAGCGTTTTGGTCATCGCTTCCATCATCATGCTGCTCGTTAAAAAAGCGGATATGCCCCCGATTATCCCACTTATCAAAACGATAAGCACCGGTATCTTCAGACTCTCCTCTCCCTTCATCCTCGCTTCAAAAAATTTATTCGGATTTGTCAATACTTCTAACATTTTTTCCTCCTATTCTATACTGGATGGTTTTCATATATACGGTTGACGTTGGTTGTTAATGTTGGCACCAAATTTTTCTTCACCGTTTCTTCCTCTTCCACCGCTCCCTTTCGGTTTTCATTTCCAGTATGTAACGGATATCTTGCCCTAACACGTACCGCTCCACGCCTTATTATATCTCTGATTGCATCGCTTCTACTCCCATAATATCCCTCTCTAACAAGCTCATCTACATTTTCGACTTCTTCTAACGGTATTTGCATTTCTACCAGATTTTTTCCATTCATTTTTTTACATTTCACCTCCTTTATTTTCAACTTCCAAATTACTCCATACTTCCACAGCCTTCCCCTCATCTGGGTCAACCAGAACAGAAACTACCACAGGATTATCTCCAAACATCGTCCACGTAACGCTGAGCAGTGTCTTTGGCAAATAGAACTTCTCCGCAGTCTCCGGAAGCACCCTTCTAACAGTTGGCGTCACGCTTTCCAAACTGTTTGTCCTCATCAGATTCGCAGCCTCTTCATTCTGAAGTGCGGCTGAGATTGCCTTTGCTCTCTCAGTCGGCGGTATCGCCTCCAGCACGTATCTGTTTTGAACTAACTGTTTACTCGCATCATAATACGTGAAATCATAGACATCCGGGTATACGCACGCATCTGAGAAGCAGGTAACCCTGAGGTCATGGTCTTCACCATTCCTCATGGTTGAAATGTTCATCTTATCGTACTTTACGCCTTTATAAGGCGTTATCTCAGCCGAAACCTCTGATACAATCTCTGTTCTCGTTTCTTCGTTGAGTTCCGTGCCAGAAAACTCTACTGTCGTGGACAACCCCGAATCTAAATCGGGTGCAGGACTAAGCCCGCTCTCTGGTGCCGTCAGCCCTAAATAAGTACCGACGGCAGCAACCACTACAACAGCTACAATTACCGCCGCAATTTTCTTTGCACTCCACATCTTTTCATTGCCCCCTTTTCCTTCCGAAAAAAATAAAAAAGGAATGAGTTTTTCGCTCATTCCCCTATCTCTATTGTGTACTCAAAGCTTTCTGCGTTTCTCGGCAGTATCTCCAGCGTCCATACGCCGCCCGTTGCGTTGGTTATCTCGTACGTTTCACTGTACTCTGTGCTCATCACGTGATACATCCCTTCGCTTGACGCTTCCCAGGGCGGTAAATAGTCCATACCCAGGCTTATGTGTCCTGTTTTGACCCTCTTTGATAGCTCAGGTGTCCGTTTACTGCCTTCAAGAGTCGGCAGTTTCAGTGCAACCTCGAAAGAAGGTTCTTCTTTTTCTTCCGCTCCTCCACCATATCTATCGTATGCATGCTGTCTGGCAGTGACCACAACGCTGAACTTATCTCCCTGTTTCACCGTAAAATCTTCTCGGTATGGCGTTGTGGGTTGTTTCCATACTTCTAAGTCAATATGCACTTCTTGGTCCCATCGTTCTATCGAAGGGTCATCTATGTTCAAGTTGATGCCGCCCTCGTACCTTCCTTTCGCATCCTTTGGCGCATTCAACGTCACCTTTACCATTGCTTTCGAGTTCGCCTCCACTTTCGCAGGCGCATCTATTGTCAGCCAACCCTCGGGAATCGTGTTCTCGAAAGGTCCATGCCACCGGTCTCCGCCACCAATTTCAGGACTTATTGCAATCGCTTTGTCGCCTTTGTTCTCAAACTGTATCTCATACTCGTGGCTCTGTCCCGCTTTTACCCTGTCATGTATGTATTGTGGCTGTATCACTATCTTCGGCGGTTCCCAAACATGAACTGAAAACATTAACGAGTTCACGTACATTGGGAACGGTGCTGGATACGGTGTTGGCATCGTATCATTAGTGAATACGACCTGTGCGCTGTAATGACCGATTTCCGCATTTTCTGGTATTTTCACCGTAACGGTATATTCTTGCTCACCGCCTGCCTTTATCTCTGCGCTGCCTGGCTCAACTGTTATCCAATCTTCTTCTACAAAGTATTCTCCAAACGGTGGAGTTTCAATGCGTGGGCTTGTGGATACTGCCTCTTCGTCCTTGTTTTTTACCTTCACCGTAAACTCTTTTTCACCATCGGGTTTTAGCTCGAACCATTCGTGCTTCGGCGAGATTTGCAATATTTTGTAATCCACTTGCTGCTCTTCTTCGCTTTGTTCGGATACCTCTTCCGGCGCAGGCTGTGATGCCTGACCAGCGACATGACCAGCGACACCCGCATCTAACCCCACCACGATAGCTCCGAGGTTGAGTACTGGTTGCGGCGGCGCTGCCTGACCTGCGACAGCGGCAACTGAAAAAACGCTCAGGAGAACCACTCCGAACACAACCAATGCTTTTGCTTTTGTTTTTGCTTCTTCTTTTTTCATCTTTTCCTTTTCACCTCCTTCTTTTTATATACTAAAATTCGCCTTTTTTTCGGCGAACCTATTTATTAATAATCAGGTATCCCTATTTAAGCTTTTCGATTTTTAGCAAAACCGAAAAGAATAAAAAGAGGTAGTTCGAAATATAGATATGGCTAACTATTCATCGCTAAATTTCGCTAAAAAAACAAATCAGTACCGATGAACGAATTTGAAAAGGTATTTGGAAGAAACGCGCAGCTTGTCGTCCTAGAGTATTTAATAAGAACTCGTGGCACGACAACGTATCTGTCCGGCATTGCAGAGGAGACCGGGCTTTCTCACTCCAGTGTTGCACGAGTAATCAAGCCTCTTCTAAAACTGAATATGGTAAAGGAAAGTCGAGTGGGCAAGCAGATTAGAACTTTTACGCTAAACGAGGATAGCGAGATAATCCTGTTATTGATACGATTTTATGGAGATTTAGAGAAGATCATGGGTGAATGAGCATTCGATCGGTCTTATCACCCACTCCATTTCTCCAGCGTGAAGATAAAAGTACTTCCCTTACCGAGTTCGCTCTCCGCCCATATTTTTCCATTGTGGGCTTCAATTATACCCTTGCATATCGCAAGTCCGAGGCCTGTTCCACCCGCTTCTCTGGTCAGCGTGCTGTCAACCTGGTAAAACTTGTCGAATATCTTAGCCCTGTCTTCTGGTGGGATACCAATCCCTGTGTCGCTGACCCTGACTTCTACCTGCCCGTTCAACTCTCTGGCTTTTATGCTGATTTTCCCTCCCCCTTTCGGCGTGAATTTAATAGCGTTATTAAGGAGGTTTATGATTACCGGAGTGAGCTTTTCTCGATCCGCTTTAATCGAAGAGAGATCTTTCGGTAGTTCAATGTCCAGTGCTATGCCCTTTTCAAAGGCTGTTGGCATCACACTTTCGATAGAATCCGCAATTATCGAATCCAGCGATAGTTTCTCGAACTTCAATTCCATTCTGCCAGATTCTATTCGGGACAGGTCCAGCAGGTCATTAACAAGGTTCGTCTGACGGTCTATGTTCCTGAGAATAATGTCCAGCATTTCTCCCTTCGTCTCTGTATTGATGTCCGCTACTTCAAGTACTTGCGCTGATGTTCTCATGGCAGCAAGCGGTGTCTTGAGTTCATGCGATACCATGGAAACAAAGTCGGATTTTAATTTATCCAGTTCTTTGAGCCGTTCGTTTGCCAGTGCGAGTTCTTTATTCGATTGAATCAGGTCGCTGGTCTTCGATTTTACCTCTGCTTCCAGCGTTTTGTTCCACCGGGAGAACATCACGATTAATCCAAGGCTCCCGCCCAGGATGATTGCGATGACAATGCCTAAAAAGGTCATTTGCTTGACGTAAACCGAGCGTATCAAATCGTCTACCTCGCTTGCAGGTACAGATATGGCAACCGACCATAATTGGTCACGCCATTGGACGGGCGCATACGCCACGATTTGTTCTGACCTTGATCCTTCATCGAAGTAAACACCAGTCCCTTCAGAACCGTTCATCTGCTCGTTGATGATTTCCAGCCATGTGCTATTCTCGCTCAGCATCTTGATGTAGTTTTTACCGATTACTTCTCTGCTCGTACCATCGTAGAGCGATTTCCCCTTATTGTCTATCATGTACACATACCCCGTTCTGTCCTGCATGATTGGTGCGAGGAATCGGTCAGAGATTGTGGATATTTTGATGGTTGCAAATACAACCCCCCTGAATTCTCCGCCCGAATACACAGGCACCCCAATGTTTGATCCGATCCCGCCTTGAACCAGTGGCACGGGGTTGGTGGTGTAAGTCTCTCCACTCGTCTTAGCACGATCGAATGATCCGCTTTTGTTTGTTGCATACAAATCGAGCCCGATTGCCGTATCCTCTATCGGGTAGC
>Ga0209121_10002764_pt1 | contig 17485 bp, 1 predicted proteins | sample Cruoilmetagenom3_FD_187292 | JGI IMG/M metagenome (GOLD analysis project Ga0209121, IMG submission 187292) | Oil polluted marine microbial communities from Coal Oil Point, Santa Barbara, California, USA - Sample 3 (SPAdes) (version 2) | ecosystem: Environmental > Aquatic > Marine > Oil seeps ... | reverse complement strand
GAGCTTCTGCCGTCTTAAATGCTTCATTTAAACTTCCAATCGTTTCAACCGCCTCATCTATTTGTTTTTTACAAACTTCTTTAACCGCTTTAAGTAATTGAATTTCATGCTGCGATCTTAATAGTGATAATTTTTCCACATCTTTCTTTTCAAGAGCGCTTAATAATTTCTCTCCAAGTATTTTTACCTCATTACAAAATTCAATCGCTTTTTGAACGACAATTCTGAACCGGTAATAAGGAGTTGGAGCACTCAAATCATTCAACACGCTGCTTAAATCCATTCCGGCAGCAGCGGCTTTTACGAGTAATGCCGGGTCTATTGGCGGTTCAAACAATGGAAGTTGACGAACAATTCCTTGAATGTTCATACAATGTCGGATTTTAAACAGACGATCTTCCACTGTATCCCAATATTTTGTTAAAAAGTCGTTGTTTGGTATGCAGTAATAAAAAGTTTCTAACTTAGGAATAGGCTCAGAACTAGACGAAGATGGGATAACAGTGATGGGCAACAAAGTATCCTCAACTATCACATCTACCCGGACATTGCCAAATTCATCTAGTTTAGTTTCTAATTCATTAAACGTGAGTTCTTCATGTTTTACATTGGGCACTTTTTTGGGTCGATCACCGAGAATTTCATAAGCCAACATATATAACAACGAAGCTTTGTTGATGGATTCAATGGTGTCTCTTTTGAAAAGCATATCGCCCCAGGCAATCAAATTATCAAGATATTTCATTACCACATTTTTCTGGTATGCCACAGGGCGGTATCGCGCTATTACATGCGGTTTGAAAGGATTATTTTTCCATGCTGTTAATTTATCCACATTTTCTTTCAGATTTATGTTGGATAAAATTGATTCGATTCTTTGCTTGCGGTAGTCATCAGAATTATATTCGAAAAAAGGTTTTGTAGTCCAATATCTTTGTGGTGTGGAATAATTCTCGATGTCTGTGGGATTAAATATATAATGGAACCAATGCATGGCATCTTCAAACTTCTGATTCTGCATCAAGCGGCAGGCAATCATTAACGGAGCATGAAAAAATAATTCCCAGTTGTAAATTGAATTCGCTCCGTTGAAGGAAAAATCGACAATATCTTTTATCGCAGTTTTATCGACTATCACCGATGAAGTTAGAGAATAAGAACTTAATTTAAAATTATTCTTCGGTACATATGATTCCGGCTTTGTCTGAATCTTTCTATTCAGCACCCCATCAATGCCATCTCTGTTAAGTTCACGTATAAACAGAAGCGTATAGGGATGATAAAACGGCATAAACCTGTATTTACGATTTCTACTAATGAGTTGACCGTAATTATTCAATCGGGTTTCCCATTCTGGTTTAATAAAAAATGCCCGCTGGTTATCCTGGTAAAACATAGGGTGATTGGTTGTTATTGTATTTAACTGTAAATCTTGCTGTGTAATAACCAATTCAAATGGAGAAATCGCACCTGACAATAAAGTAGAAGTATTAGAATTTTCCAATACCCTTAACGCCTGATCATTCTTTGAATCTTTTCTATTATTGGTGAGGTGTGTATTATGAAAGTGCATCCCATTGGGAAGCTTTAAACGAGGGCCATACTCATATTTCGGATCAAGTTCTTTAATTTGCTCCCCATCACTCCCAAATTTTTCATGAACATAATCATAAGAATCGTCAAGCCAAAATTCCCATCCAAGAAAATTGTAATGTCCGCCTAAACCTTTAAGTTTAACTTCTTTAATTTCTCCATTAAAAACAAAACTGGATGAATGCCACGGCAAATAAGTCTCATGAAACCTGTTTTTAGTTAAATAAACCGGATTATTTTCCAACTTTACATTCGGATCATAAAAAGTACTGTCATTAAATTCTTTTGAAGTGGAAAGATAAATATCCAAATAGAGTTCATTGAATTCAGCCCGGTAATACGGCTTTAGGTTATAAGAATAATGCGGGCGTTCCCAGGGATGAATCAGTTTTTGTTTTGAAATTTTCTTAGGCGTCCATCCTCCTGATTTTTTTATACTCCATCCTAATTGAATTTCGAGAACCTTCATCGGTTCCGCTGCTTCTGTTGGTCCGTCTGTTGGTTGTGCCGCTGGAACCTTTTTGGTTTTCATCGACTTTTCCATAAACTGCAACCAGAACAGATGCAATTTTCGATTATACACAACGGGCACCACATGATCACCCGTAATATCCACATCAATTTTCTCCCAGGCGCTCCATGTACTGTAATTCATATCGTAAGTACGATAGTAGTAAATGTTAGGAATTGCCTTGGTTCTTCCGATAACATGTACAATATTGGTTTCATACCCAACTTCATCCGGATTCAAATCCTCCATCTGGTGATACATTCCGCATACTTCGAGATGTGATACTTCATCTACTTTGTACAGGTAGTTATGAAATGCTTCTTCAACATTTTCTTTGGTGACCTCATTTTGAAATAATTCATTTTCCAACTCTTTAAAGAAAGACGATTTATCATCTCGCATTTCCGGTTCCAACCAGTTCTCAGGGTAAAAGAATATTTTTCGGTTGGCTTCCCAGATCCTGTAATTTTTCATCCACCTCCACTGTGACCAGGCATTAGGTGAAGAAGTATCTTCTTTTTCATCCTGTGCGACCTCAACATACCTGTTCTCCAGGTTCAGAAAACAACGCTGTACAAATAATTGAACAGAACTTAAAGCCTGCTTCATGCGTGAAGTAAGTTGACAGGCACTCATCTCCGCATCGATGAGGAAGTACTTGAATAATGAATTGGAATTTTTCCAGTAAAGCGGATTAGGAATCGTTTTTCCATTGAATATAATTTCCGTCGATTCATTTCGTTGTGAATTCTCCAAATGATATTCCACTAGTGCAGTACGTTTCTTATCTCGAATAGCATTATGCAACGGAGTCACTTTTTGTAACCAATCATCCTGTTCATATTTGGACTTAACAGCCTGCCGGGCTTGTTCAGCAACTTTCCTATCCAACGTTGTATCAGTAGTAATACTTGCCCAACTGAACATGGTTGTTGCATAAACACCAGCAAGTTTCATCTGCTCAAAACACCTCAGCATCCGGTGATATAATTTTGCATTAGTGTAATCCCGATGCCCGGTAACATGCTGAATCTTTAATCCTGTATGGAGTGAAGAAATCTCATTCGAATCCCATTGTGTGAACTTGGCTATTCCAGCAAATATCTCTTCCTTTGTTTTAGAGACATCTTTTGCCAAATCAAGGATGCTTCGAATGGAAGCATCTTCCGGTTCAGGGAAATTTGATTTAAAGTTGAGAAAAAGGTATAGATTGCGCCAGCCATTAAAATCATTGGGATTTATTGTTGCCGTTATCGGTAATGCTGAAAAGTTGATGGTATTTACTACCGTATAATTCACGATAAACCATTCCAGATCTTTTTTATCAATCTCCATTTTTGTAACTAAGAGCGAAACTTTATGCAGCAATGAATAAGCATCGAAGTGTTCGGGAAAGTTTATCGAATTAATTTTTTTGTAACTTCCGTCAGGTTTTTTTGCAATTAAGCTTTCACCTTCTAATTTTTGCAGTAGAGAAACAGGTCCGGGTGAAACCATTATATTTTCTAAAACAACAGTTGCTTGCTCATCTGTTATATTGAATGACGATGCAATGTGAGATTTGATTTGATTTTGTTTCTCTTCCTTTAAAGCGTCTATAGCCTTACTTATGTTTTGTTGAAGTTTTTTTATCGTGTCAATTAGTTTTGTTTTATTTGTTGGAGTAATTTCTGATTTTTCAAATTGTAGAATAAAATTTGCGTCACTTACCAGGAAATTATCGTCGACCACATTATCTTTAATTGATATTAAGGAGCTTTGGAAAGGTGCAAACAAAGTCATTAGAGCATCATCAGCCAGAGGCGCTAACGCATCAGCATTAAAAATCGTAATTGCATTAAGCTCATCATTTTTCTCTTTATATGTTTCAAGAATTTTTCTTAACGAATCAATTAATTGTATGATTGATTCATCTCTCAAACCAATCGGTGAATCTGAATTATAATTTAAAATATAATCTAATTCACGAAACGATAGGCCGGAAGATTTTATATGCTCTAAATATTTAATGCTGTCGAGTGTGACCTGCAAAGAGCTGAAAGGATCAGAGTTATTGGTAATACCCAGAAACAAGAGTAAATCAGTAATACTTACTTTTAAACTACGGGCCAGGTAGGCATATCTCAAGAGTATTGAGAGAGAATCGACAGATAAATGATTGTTTGTTTTGTCAGCTAATAAATCAAAATCCGTTCGTTTCAGTGCGAGTGCCGAGAGAATAGTTGGAATAGGCGTATATCCGTTATATGGTGCTCCGGTATTTATTCCAAAAATAATATTGCCATCTAATGCAATCGGATCGTTGTTAACATCAAGAGCCTTAAAGTAAGTATCAACTGGATTGGTAACTGACTGGTTTTGAAATAGTTTATTATAAAGGGGTTGCATAATTACATCGGGCTTATCAGGTTTTATTCTAACCTCCCGGTTAATGTCTCCAAAGAAAGCAAGAAGTGTTTCAAACGGCAGGTTGAGCTTTTCCTGTAGCTGTTTGAATCGTTTTAAATTTGCCAATGTAGCGCCCTTAATCACATTGTTTCCGATTTTCGAATTCCGGATTAGTAAATCGAGTTCCCACATTTTCCATCCTGTTCTTCTCCATAACCGAATGAAGCGGTGCACCAGGTCGAATTTTTGAGGAGTTAAATTTGTAACTACCTGTAGATCTACGTCGCACGTATCAATAGGACGTTCTATTTTACTTACAGAAGGAGCCGCAGGATTATTGACAAACCTTACCAATAATAATTCAAGCACTTCATAATAACTCAGTTTTGTCCTTTTCATGAACAATGAAACAGGAATACTCGTTTGTGTGGTATCAAATCCCCAATATTTATCTTGATCGATAGCCGCTCGCCGCTTTGAAACAATCAAATCTTTTTCTTTGGATGAAATGCCAAAATATTCCGCGGCAATTGCAGCATCATCAGGTATTTTATTATTAAGATCTGATTTATCCTGGAAAGCCTCCATTAATTCGAATCGAGGTATTCTTAAATAATTCAGATAAGTTCGTGCCTCTTCCTGCCAGAGATTGAGAGAAATATTCATTGGAAAGTCAGCATTAGCAATGGTTGTGTAAGCTCCGGATTGTACATATTGTGGAATAGCTCGTAATTCTTTTTGTGATAGAGTGGTTTGATAAACAAAGTTATTATTTCCGATAAGATTGTTTTCTAAAATCTCACATACTAAATCAATGTATGGTAATTGCGTCTCTGTATTTACACAATTAAGTTTAATATTTCCAAGATCGGGTCTTCTTTCGAATAAGATATCTTTTACAGTCTTACTTTTATCTATAGCTAAATGTTCGTCCAAAAAACGTAGCATATCAGTTAAATACGCTGCGGGGCCATACAGTGATTTGCAATGCTCACAATCGCAATAATCCAATGTACCGAAAAGCGTCTCTAGGTCTGGAATATCACCAATTGCCTTTTGAATTTCTGTCTTTGTATAGATATGAGGCAGGATAGCTTGTGGAGTGTGCCTGTGTATTTCGCGTCTGAAATCCACCAGGCGAGCCAAAATTTGCATGTATTGCATTTTCGAAGATTCATACACGCGATGAATGTGTGCTGCTTCAACTTTTTTTTCTGTCATTATGGTTGTTAAGCGATCTTTGCCCATGAAATAGATCTGCATGGAACTATGCAATCCTTCGTCAATCAACGCAGCACCGGCTGAAGAATTGGTAGTTATCTTATGCACACGCTGAACAATTTTTAATTCTTCTTTTGTCTTTGCATCAATATTTATTTCAGGATGATCAAGCAAGTATTTATCAATGTTCTGTTGCCGGAAGTTTAATTCTTTTTGCTCATCAATAAAGTTTTGCACTTCAGTAATTTTGGTAATATTCGGGGTTTTGCTCCTTTTAACTGCTGCTACCAATGATACTGCAGGATATAAGAACTCTGCCCTGCTTTTCATTGCCGCGGCATAATTCGCTACTTTTTCGTCAAGCGTGCCGGGCATATTGTCAGGCACCTTTTTGCCGTTTTGGTTAATTAAATCAACTAACCCATCCGGATCCAGTTTTGCTATATCACTCGCTGTTTTGAATAACTTATCTGGTTTGCTGCCAATCTTATTTTTCAAAAATGTTATCGTAGGAATGTGATTTTTAGAAATATTTCCTATTTCAACCGTTGTGGCAAAATCAGCTATTGCATCAGCCCCGATTGCGGCTTCATGTGTTTTAATTTCTTCCCAGAAAGAAGAATTAATACCCTTATTATTGATGAAAACTGTTGCGACTGCCGATTGATCTGCAGCATCTTTTATATTGGATTGATTAAGCAAGGTTCGAAGGTTTGTGTTTCCAACCAAAATTGGCTTTGTCAGAGTAAAGTTATTGCGCTGTTTATTTAACTCCTCCAGAACAGCATCCTTGTTTACTTTTATTTTTTGCGAAACCAAATTTTGTAAAACTGCATTTTCAATCGCTTGCAGTTTAATGGCATCATCAAGAAACACAATTCCAGAGGAAGTATTTTCAGTGAATTGATCAATTGTTTCCCATTCGCTGGTGCCTCTTAATAAATCACCCGGCAAATCCGCAGGAAGATTCTGCCTGATAAAGGCATAAAAGACTTCAGCGTTTAATTTAGCAAGCACATTAACTGATTTTGCTACCAGGCGAGATAATACGTGACACATGATATCATCCGTGCTGAGACCGGTTTGCAGACTTAACTGGGAGATTTGTTTATCAGTTTCAGTTTCTTTCAGGTTTTCAATCTTTGCACTGCCAATTGCTTTTTGTAAAATTGCACGGGTAACTTCAAAGTCAGATTCACCTGCGTATTTACCATTATATTCAGCTGTGCCTTCAGCACTTTTACTTCCAGTAAAATTCACCCAATGAATCGGATTGACATTATAATGTGTCTGTATCGCAACCGGATTTTGCTGATCATTTTCGTCATAAAGTTTTACCACGAGATGAAATTTTTCCTTTACCTGACCATTTACTGGGTTAATTGGTGCATCATAGGCAATATCAAAAAAACCATTCAGAAAATTTTTCATTGCAGCGAGCGGTTGTGCACTTTCCTGATCCAGTATTTTTTCATAGATTTTAATAACCATTTTATTTTTACGTTGCCAAAGTTCATTCCGAACAGAACCTCGAATGCGATACCTGTGTTTTGTTGTTGCTCTTGGATTCGCAGCAATAGTTAAATTATTTACGAGAAGTTTGGTGGCTTTATCAAAATGCCCGGTTTGTGCAGTGCCCTTCTCTTTTTGAAGTTTTTTAATGGCCTTAATAGTTGTTTTACCAAATGTCTGTGTTTTGAATTCTTTTTCTGAAATCTTATAACCTAAAAAGGATAATGCTTTTTGCATCTCAGCTACCTGAGGGGAAACCATGTTAAGTCGCAAGGTTTTGGTTACAATTTGCAACTCTTTTACAGGTGGGGACTTAAGTTTTTTAACATATTTACCCTTACTGGCCGCCACACTTGTTAATTTGTCAAGCGTGGCTTTGTTCATTTCTCCCGTTGCAGAGAGTTTGTATTTTTCCTGAAAAGCTTTTATAGCTTTAGATGTGGAAGTTCCTATTTTTTTATTTTTCAACTCATCTACAGATATTTCAACGGAGATTTTTGCGATTTTTACTGCATGCTTAATGATATTGTGCAATTTACCGATCTGTGTTTTGACAATCAATCTTGCTTCGAGCGCTTTTTCATTAAGTGTATTAACCATACTTTCATTCAGTTTACCATCACTTGGAAGACCAAGTTTTTCTTGCTCCTCTTTGATCGCTTTTTCCGTACTCTCACCAACGATGCTATTTTTTAACTCTTCTTTATCTAGCTTATAACCGAGTCGTTCGAGCATAGTATGAAGTTTTTTTGAACGAGTTCTACTATAAGCATAATACACATGTGCTAATTCAATATTTATCTGATCAATAGTTTGAGAAGTGAGTTTACCGTCAGGCGTCATGCCTGATTTTTTTTGAAATTTTTTGATCGCACCGCTCGTTTTCACGCCCAATACATTTTTGTTCACTTCTTCATCATCGATTTCAAGTTTTAGCTTTTTTAACACAGCATGAAGATTACCGATATCTTTTTTAGTGGGATTATCCCGTGGAAAATCAAAAAGCCGTTTTTTGCTTTTTTTAGGTCTCTTCAACAATGCGTTGAACTGGTTCGCTGTTTTTTCATCAACTTCACCTGTTGGATTCAGCCGATATTTCTTTTGAAACTCTAAAACTGCTTGACGTGTTGATCTGCCAAACCTTTTTTCAAGCTTCTCACGTCGATCGATACGGAATCCAAGTTGTTCCAGCACCTTGTGCAAATAAGAAACCTCATCTCTTTTCATATTTATTCGTAACGGAAAAGTAATTGTTTGCATTGTTTTTTCTCCTCTCTTTTATTTAATTTTTACTACCAGTGGCATCAGGATACTTCTGATGCTTTATTGTTTTATTAACCTCTGTATGCATTCCCACGGTCTCCGTGGGAATGAGATAAGAAAATAGGTAACCAATGCTCAGGCAGAATCACCGAGAAAATATCGATTACATTTAAGATGACATTATGTGGTGCAGAATTCAATTTCGGTTTTCTCTTTTATTTTATCTTACAATCACATATATGGTTAGTTACTTTTTTTCTTACTAATGATTAAGCCAAAAATTAAACATGGATTGAATTCCTGTTTCTGCCATGCCAGGGACCATTTCGGCAAATGGTCTTGATGCAAGTCCCAAGCTTTGGTGAATTTGTGAATGTAAGCCTCTATTAGCTGTAATGAAAAGGTTTTCTGCGGAGAGGGCTTCTGTTTCAAAAGTGGTAATTGAGTATCTCCAATGATGAATTGGTTGTCCACTCAAATTTGTACGTCTAGCTAGCCTATTTCTTAATAAATTAAAAGCAGGTCTTCCAACTGCTGTTGATCTCCCTGCTGCCAAAGCATCATTGAATGTTCGCAATAAATTCGCATCACCAGCCATCCATCTGGTTCCACCACTTTCTGCAACATTTAGTAATTGTTGCATTCTTGCATTTGTTGTTGTAATATTTAGTATTTCAGAAGTTGAACTACTCGCAGTCGTTGCTTCAGATACTGCTGTTATCGTGCCACCTGTTTTTCCAATTCCCAAAGCCCTTGTTGCTAATCCTGCGCCCCCAACAGCAACCCCCACAGTTGCTACCGTATTAAATGCCATATGAAATCCGTGTCGCCCGGCACCACAATAATCACCGCGCTCAGCAGATTGCACCATTTCGTATCCGCCTATCATTGCATGATAAACAGGATTGAAAACATTTATTGCCCCAAGAATTCCATCCTCTTTATAGGCTTTCTTTACTGCGCTACCAATATTACTTATTGTGTCAATTGGATGGATTAACATATTGACTATACCACTGAGTATGTCTACAACTCCTCCAAAAATTCCACCTATAACGGCTCCAACTTTCTCATACCAGGTTTCAGGTTTCTTAGCTACTCCACCTCCCCCAGATCCATCAGGACTACCCCTGGAACCACTACCGGGTGTCCCTGATGGTGCTCCGCTTCTTGACGGCTTAGGACCACTTATTTCTTCTGGCTCAAAATTATATTTTTTAGCCTCGATTCTGGTAGCAGTTATTTTTTTGGTCAAATACCACCCTATCTTACTCCCCCTCCATTCTAAGACGGGCTTATCTATCCGATACATGTACCCTCCGGCTCCTTCAACAATGCTTCCTTTCAAAACTGACTCTAATCTTCTCTTTGCTTTAGGTGTTTTTGTATGAATATCTTGTTCATATTCCTTCCCTAATTTATAAATCACATCCTTCATTCCATTAGGGTCATAGAATATAATAGGATTATTTCTACAAAATTTAAAAAGATTCAATCCACTCACAAATCCTCCCGGATCACTGCTCGTCCATCTACCCAACCAGGCCGCATAATACCTTGCACCAAAATAATACAAACCAGTCTCATCATCCCGCTCTTTACCGCTAAAACGGTAACGCTTCAAACTTAAATCAACATCGCTCTTTGAGCTACGATAAGCACTGGTTCCATAAGAATGATATTCTTCGTAAGAAATAACAACTCCCACTTCATCGGTCTCCATCGTGGTAGAACCGAGATGGTTAGTATATTGATACCGAATAAGATTTTTGTTTATAGGATTGGCTGGATCTGCGTTGTTTTCATCCAGTAGCTTCGTATCAACTTGTGCAATTCTACCCGTATTGTCAGAAATATGAAGCGTGCTGCGCTCTAATTTTTTATCATTATTCTGGTACTCCCGGTAAATCTCAACAGCGCCCAGGTAGATGCGTTCTATTTTTTTTCCACCTATTCTTTCAATCACTTTGCGTATGCGGTTGCCACTCAAACCATACACATAATATGCTTTTCCCCCACCGCCAAGATTTACCTCCGCAAGTTGGTCCATAAAATTCCACACTAATTCATCCAAATGTGGCATTTTAGTCATGTTGCCATGAATGTCGTGTTGATAGGTGGCAGTATAAGGCCCAGCATCAGGATCTGTTGGCATATTAGTGCTTTTTAAGCGATTGGTGTTGTTATTAGTATCATCCTGGTATTCATAATGGTAGTGTTGTGTCCAACTGGCATCAGTAGCAATATGCTGCAACTGTAAAATATTTCCACAGTCATCATAGTGATAATTTTCCTCGTATGTTCTTACAGATTTTAAATCGTTAGTATGAGGCAATTGTGTTAAAAAAGGCAAATCAGAATTGTTTCGCTGGGCATTGCCACCTAAGCCCGTATGTTCACGACCTGTTGCTCTCAGTAATTGGTAAATGGCATCATATTCAAATTTACTCTCAGGTTTTACAACAGCATTTTTGAAATAGTGGGTTTGCTGGGCATCATCTTTGGCATAAACAATATTGCCAACCGGATCAAACGTGTAATGCAGGTTTTGCATACTTTGAGAATCCGCTGTACCTGTTTTTTTAGTAACAAGATTCATAAGGCGGAAGGTTTTCGGGTCATAAAAATAATTGGTAATCAGTCCGTTGCCATATTGTGCAAATTGCCGTTGACCTTTTGCATCATAGTCCTGGTTTTCAAGGAAAGTAATGAAGTCGCCTTTTCCGCGTATTTTCACCCGGAGTGAATCCAGATAATTAGCTTCATTATATTTTGGTTCCACAACTGATTTATCAGGAAGTGTAACCGATACAGGTCTGTTAAGTGCATCAAGAATAGACGAAGATGAAAAAGTTTCATTTTCTAAAAGAGAAGCAGCGGCTGTTTCAATAGACAAGACTGTTGTTAGTCCTTCTAACGGTTTCCAGTTTATTAACTGGTTATATTTTTTGGTAAGTTTTCTTTCTACTTCAGTAACATTTCCTTTGAAATCGACATTTTTCAACGTTACTGCTCCTGCCTGATCATAGAGTTGATAGGCTCTTACTTTCATATTTCGCTGGACAGCATCTGCAAGGATATCGCCATACACCACATGTCCGAAAAGAGTTTCGTTCCCATTTTCTTTAACAAAAGTGCTCACCGGGCGGTGAAGTTTGTCATAAGTGCTGCGTAATTCACGAACATCATTATCCCAAATTTTTACAAGGCGTCCAACTACATCCGTAAGAATCCAACGCTCACCTTTCTCGACGCTTTTTCCATAGATAGTTGCCCCTAACAAATTTGTATAGGTTTCAGAAACATTTATACCTAATTGATCAAATACCTTGGTATATCTGCCTGCCAAATCGCTTTCAGAATAAACACTTGTGGTTTTTCCATTTCCATAATTAGTAATGGCATGAATTGTTCTACCTAACGAATCGGTGTGAACTGTTTCAGGAGTGTTATAATGCTTGGCGGCTAACCATGCCGCTCGTTGTTCTGGATCCGTTGGTTCTGTGTTTAATGTAGGATCAGGACTTCCCCGGTCAATATACCACTGGCTGTCTTTCACCGTATCGTTTACATCCAATGATTCAGAATACCAGGCATCAAATTCAATCTTGGAGAAAGTGCCGTTAGGGTATTCTGTTCTTTTGTTTCTTCCAACAGGGTCATAGTAAATAATAGGTGTAACACCTGTCTCCACCAGGGCATCTTCGCTTTCATATTCATGGGTATCGCTGAAATAGGGTTCGTATTGTTTAACGGGGTTGCCTTTATTGTTTAAAATGGTTCTACCATTACCCACCCAACGCGGATTAGCATCAATATCTTCAACTTGTTTAGTAACAGTATTCCATTTTTTTGCTTTACCAGGTTCAGCCTGAGCTTTAGTCATTATCACATTTCCGCTGCCGTCTGAGTAGGCATAGCTTTCCTGCCAGCGTGGATTTATAGGTCCATGCTTTTCACGAATAAAGGTATGGATATAATTCGGTTTTTGATGATTCTGCCAATTAAACAGGTCATATTCCATACGTGCTGTTGGGTCGGCAAGGTTATCGCCTTCACCAGCACCTTCTTTTCCCATCACAGCAGACTTAATCAGCAATCCAAGTTCATCAGTTTCAACCGCTGCCCGATTTAGATTAGGATCTCTTAACAAAACTGGAGATAATGTTCTGTAATCATTCATTGCAGAGGAGGTATTACCTATTGCGTCAGTTGTGCTTTTTATAAGAAATTTATATTGATCAAATTCAACAAAACTTTCATTTCCAAAAACATCATGAACACCAACAGGAGTATAAAAATCATTTTTTGGATTGGCAGAATATAATACATTGCCTGATTGGGTCCACCAGTGTTCATCACCTTCGGAATGTACATACATAGCATCTTTAAGCATTTGATTTGTTACTTTTGTACCATAATATTTAGTAACTAGATTTTTGGTGAAAGCTAAGTTGTATGATTTGTAAGTAATACCTGAAGGTGATAATACTCCACGAGGTAAAGCCCCGTCAAATTCATTATTTATGAAATAAATCCGGCTATTTGCTGATAATCTTTTTTGAACTCCAACAGTGAAATCCTCTTCGAATAAAATTTCAGTTGCTGTTGAAATTCTGTTTTTTAAATCTTCTTTATTAAAAAAGAAATCAGAAGGTTGTTCTATTCCGGATATTTCATACGATTTTGACTCATAACCTGAACGTAATAGATATATATCATCCTGCAAGATGTCATTAGTGTAAAAAGCTTCACTATAAGTGACATGAAACTTGTTCTGTTCGTCCCAAACCTTGTCAGGAATGTCATCGGGTGCCACAGGACGGCTCACTCTGGGATACACCACCGATGCGGACTTGGTGATATTTCCCAATTCATCAGCTTCCAAAACATAAGAATGCTCTATCCATGGATCGGCAGGATTTCTTTCGTAGCCATAAGAAACAGACTCAGATGGAATGATCTGAAACGATGCGTGCTTATTCTGTTCAAGAGGTTGTACCCTGCGGATTTCAACTGTTGACTGTGAGGCGGAATAAGGATAAGTGCTTTTATCTGTGTCGCCTTCAGCATAAATTTCGTTGCGTAGCGGAATGCCTTTGCAAGCCCTGTGCGCTTCTCTCAATTCCTGTACAGACAAATCGCCTTCAAAAATAGGTTCAGGTAAGTCATATTCGGTGAAATGTCCGTTACTGAAATATTCGCTTTCGCATTGGTGCAGGATTTTTTTATTCCTTAAATAAGCGCCTGTATGAAACCAAGAAACTGTCTTTACAGGTGGCTGGTGTAAATCTTCTTCTACAACATTTTTCGCATTGTTGATTTTGAATTGGCTGAACTCTTCAGTGTCTAATTGTTCGACCCTAGCAAAACCACGAAATTCTCTTTCATGGTGATCAAAATATCCGTGGCTGTAACGATAAGATCTGGTGAAAACAGTTTCGCGTATTTTATCCTCTACTTTTGTTTTCGAAATACAATGAACTGGAAATGGTAATCTGGTAATCCAATCTTTTCCTTCTTTTTTATCTTCAAGATAAAAATGGGTAGATGATTTATATTCAATAGATACTTCTTTACCACAATTATTTTGATAACCAATAAACAGGTTCGGTTTTTTGCTTCCCATCAAATCAATATATTGCAGAGGTTGCTTCGCATGTTGCGGAAGGGGAGAAGGATAAACAATACAAGCAGTGCCTGTACCAAGAAAATCAAGTACAGAAACATCAGCCAAGTTGTCTATATGCGGAAATGGAGAGATTATCTGTGGTTCTTTAGTCCATTCATTTCCATTTATATTCATCCATACTCTAAAATCATTTTTACCGAGGTAGACAATATCAATCGTGCCAGAGCCGTCAATGTCAGCCAATCGTAAGTATGCAGGATTAAAAGTATCGGGATGATCGAACATCGGTGCATTATCCATATTGACTTTTGCGCCAAAACGTCCATAACCCAGGTTAGGCCAATAGCAAATTTCCCCGTTTCTTATCCGCACAATATCAGTCAATCCGTCACCACTCATATCGGCCAGAAAAATGCTTTGGTTTCTATCTTCAAATAGAATGGCCGGACCTTTTTCTTCATCGATTGCTTTGGTAACAATTTGCGAAACCTGGAAACCTTTTTCGCCTGCGCCAGGGTACCAGTGCATCACATTTTCCTCTGTAACCAATAAATCTGCCAGCCCATCACCATTAAGATCAATAGGCCGCATATTAGGATCGAGTGTGTCTATATTTGGAAAAGAATCAAAGCTTCTGAAAGGTTCCCATTCTTCATCAGGTGTTAGTTTGAAAAAGCCTTTTGGTTCATTATTGTATTGAACCACACACTTGACGCCATTTCCTTCAAGTTCCTGCACCGATACAAGACCCAAAGGCAAACCGCTAAATGTTGGTTTCGGAGCAACAGGCTTTGCCTGAGAAAAATTGCCACTGCCTAAATTTGATTTATAAAACCAACCACCTGACTGTTCAGTAAGAATTCCAGAGATACCTTCGTTGAACAAATCGATCCACAAGTATTGTCTATCATTTATGCCCATAGGCGCGTGGACTGAACTTTCAGGTGATACTTTTTCTACTTTTATATTCCACTCATGCGGCTGGTAAATAATCTCCAGGGCAGGCAAATGTTTGGTGAGATAATGATTGTCAATGGCATCCCACTTGTGTCCGTTCTGCCTTGCTTTTACCAAGAATGAAAATCCTTCGATCTTTTTGCTGTTTCCTGCTAAAAGAAGCTCATCATCGTAAGTAAGTTCCAGTGATTTGACTAAGTAAGGAGTGAGAGGCAAATCAGGCACTTCAAAACAATGAAACACCATTATGCGATTGCACCTGCGATAAGTTCTTATTTCAAATCCGGAACGATAAGATGAAAACGCATCTTTCCGACATTTCCAGTTGTTCTTTTCCAGATCAATATCTTTTGGGATTTCCGTTGCAATATCATGTTCACCATAATCGAAAACCACTTTGAACATGAAATCATTTTCAACGGGTATAGCATCACCCAAATAATAGGGTTGCTTATTTCCATATAGTATTTTTTTGATATATATCTGAGTGCAATTATTTATTCTATTTTTTTCACTCAAATTTTCAGGAATATCTGCAAAGTCCTCTTTCTTATAATGATAGATAGCAATGTTTCCTTTATCATCATGCGTCCTGCAAAGCAACCACTCAAAAACCCTAGTTCCATATTGCGGATCACTAATCCGGCTTTCGGGAGTTAATCCGTAATAGGAATGAATATTGTCATTGGTTATTGTGCGCCAGTGAGTGTCTCCGTTACTATTATTTTTCCATTTTTCTATTCGGGCAAATGAACCTTCAATTCGGGGTCTGTATCGTGTAACGATATAAGTATTTCCTTTATCAGTTCTTTGTTTAGAGTATTTAATCCATTTATCACCTTGTTTTTCTAAAAGAGGTACCAAATCTTCAACACCGGATAAAATGAAGGTATCGGATTCTTGTTCATCTTTATATTGAGGTAATTGTTTTTCGGTTTTTCTGGCGATGGTTGGAATACCCACATCCCAACCTAGGCCGAAAGGGCTGTTACCTGAGCCAGAATTATAGCTTAATCCAATAGCAGGCATAAATCCATGTCGAGTTGGACTAAGTGGAATAGGTATGCCAAAAGAAGATGTTCCTGTTACTGCATTAACTTGAAACTTCTCTTCAATTCCTTTTATCGCACCACCACCCTTTGGCAAAGAAATTGAAGGAATCTTAATTGCATTGGATTTTGTCTTCCCCCTATCTGTTTTGAGGAATTGGGAGGAAGAGTTTTGGTTTTCTGTTTCTTTGTTCATTTTATTTCCTTGTCATTTTGGCTGGTTATATGATGTTTTCTGTATCTCCTGAGAATTAGTCATTATTAATATATAATTCTCTGTATCTTATTATTCCAAATCTTCAAGAAAAATCCATTGAGTCTATCCTCTATATACATATAACGATTGAGTACAACTGCATTTAACTTCAATACATTCGAACTGGTTCGTATATATTTACTATACAATCCAACCTTAATATATATACACTGTAATTTCGATAGCATAAACGCAACACACATTTCCACCAAACCTTTCAATTACCATATAATGACTAAATTATCAATTGGACTTACTATTTTATTAACCGCGGTTTTAGTAACATGTATATATATTTCTGTTGTTTTTAATTTTTATGACCTAACGACTCTTGAATATACCTTAAATCAGTACCATGCTCCAATAAATGAGTTGCAAAACTGTGTCGCAAGGTATGCACACTGACATTTTTATTTATACCGCTCTTCTTTTCTGTAAGGATTTTGTGGCAACCTGGAATTAATTGGCAACCTTAAAAGTACCACTTCTAAAAGACTTTTTGAAAAGATACTGCAAAAGGTTTAGGGAAATAGTAGCACAAGTCCTATTTGATCACTTGGGTAAGGATGAGACAGACGGTATGTTAGTAATCTTTTCTTCTTTATCAGGAATAAGCTTAAAATAGGATGGCACAACTATTAGGATGATGGATGGTTTTTAGGGAACATCAACTAAAGTATGGTTAGTGTAAAAGTAGAAATATTGAAGTGGGGTTAATCTTATTATTATCTTTGATCATAAATTGTGGGGGTGTTTTTTATATAATGATTGCTTAGAATAATCTAATTAATATTTAATTAGTTATAAGAATTGCACTTTGTATTTAGTGGAGTGCCCTCCTAAAAAATTATTAGTTTATTATACATTCTTTATACAACTAATTAATATATATGTCAAATATTATTTCTTACTATTTCTTAACTTAAAAAATCAACAGGAAAGTAAAAGCCCCTCAGCAAAAAGCCAAAGGGCTGGAAATGTCTTGGCTCCCCAGACAGGACGAGTTTCGCAACTTTTGTATGAGTGAGGAAACTGAAAAAGTGTATCATAAGTTAGAAGAAGTAGTTAATGCTTGATATTATTATTGATTATCATCACCTTAT
>Ga0209121_10002763_pt1 | contig 17487 bp, 17 predicted proteins | sample Cruoilmetagenom3_FD_187292 | JGI IMG/M metagenome (GOLD analysis project Ga0209121, IMG submission 187292) | Oil polluted marine microbial communities from Coal Oil Point, Santa Barbara, California, USA - Sample 3 (SPAdes) (version 2) | ecosystem: Environmental > Aquatic > Marine > Oil seeps ... | reverse complement strand
CTTCCAGCCGGCGGTGCCGGTGACCGCCGAGGGGTTGGTTTTCGCTGGAATCGGCTACGCGGGCGGCTGGTTTTCGGTCATGCTGGTGCTGGGGCTGTTGTTCGGACGCAGGCGCCTGCGGCGGGCGTGACCCGGCGCCTTCGGCCCGGCCCGGCCCAACCCGATCCGGCCCGGCCAGCCGGTCGCCATGTCTTGAAACCCGGTGCGCAGCGGATAATGTGCGTCCAGCGCAGCACGGAGGCCGGGGACCATCAGAGTTGTTTTCCACATAGGCAGCCAGAAAACCGGAACCACCGCGATCCAGCGGTTCTTCCACAAGAACCGGCTCAGGCTCCTGGACCGGGGGGTGCTGTATCCGCAGATGCCGCTGCGCCGAAAACACCACAAGCTTCTGTCGCTTCCCTTCGTTGAACACTTGCCGCGTGGGACGAAGTTCGGCAGCGATTTCGACGCGGCCGTCGCGCAATCCACGGATGCCTGGGCCGGCGTCCGGCGACAGATCAGGCAGGCTCGGCCCGAGGTCGTGCTGATCTCGAGCGAATTTCTCCTGATGGCCGCCCATGTCGAGCGGATCGCCAGCTTTGCCGAACAATACCTCGGTCGGGGATCGGAGCTCGAATTCATCGCCTACCTGCGGACGCCGTCCGAGTTCTATGTTTCGATGATGCAGCAGTGGTTCAAGGCCAGCGCACAGCTGCTTGCGCTCGAGCCGCCCGATATGCTGAAGCAGCTCGACAGGTACTCGTCCCTGGGCAAGGTCATGGTGCGAAAATATGACCGGGCCGGGTTCAAGGACGGGTCGGTGATCTCGGATATCTGCGATCTGGTCGGCGTGGACAGCACGGCGCTGGATCACAAGGATCTTCAGGCCAACATCTCTCTCAGCGCAGAGGGCATCATCTTGCTGCAGGACTACCGGCGCCGGTACCATGCCGGCCGGGAAGCGATCTTCACCGCCGACACCAAGGCATTCATCGGCAAAATCGCCCAAGAGGAGTCCGCGCATCCCGGGCTCTATACCAAGCCCCGTCTTAGAACAGAAATCGCGCGCGCCCTCGACCGCGAGACCCCGGATCTGCGCGGCCTGCGCCGCCGATACGGTGTGGCCCTGGCCGACCGGCGTGCCCTGCCGTGGACGCGCGGGGCGCCGGTGGATCGGCTCGGGCCATTTTCCGAGGCGGCCGCGGTCATCGAACACGATCCCGCGCTGGTCGAAAAATTGCGCCGCGCGGTGAGCTGAGGTCCGCCGCCGCGGCGCGGGCCGCACCGGTCGGCAACCCGGTTCCGGTCTCCGCCCTCCATCGGCCCCCCCTCCCGCGCGCTTCGCCCCGGGTTCGCCCGGAAAAATGCAGTTAGCGCTATCGGCAATAAAAACAATACCTTAGACCCCTGTCCGAGTTCGCCCACCCTTCGCCCACTCTTCGCCCGGCCCCTCGGCAGGGAGCGCGCCGGGATCACAGGACCGCCACCGGGCACGCCCCCCGCTTGACCTTCCCCGCCCCCGGCCGCAGGGTGCCGCGAAACCTGAAGAGGCAGCATTTTGGCCAAATCGACCGCCCCATTTTCCCGATTCGAGTGGATGATCGCCTGGCGTTATCTGCGCGCGCGCCGCGCCGAAGGTGGCGTCAGCGTGATGACCTGGATCAGCCTCGTCGGCATCACCCTGGCGGTCGCGGCCCTGATCATCACCCTCGCCGTGCGCACCGGGTTCCGCGAGGAATTTGTCGATACGATCCTCGGCGCCAACGCGCATGTGACCGTCTATTCGCAGGCGCGGGTCGATGCGGCCGGCAACCTCGACCGGACGATCTCGGACTACGACGACTGGGCCGAGCGGATCCGCGCGGTACCCGGCGTCACACGGGCGGCGCCGCTGGTGAAGGGCCAGGTCATGGCCAACAACGGAACCGCCAATACCGGGGTCGAGATCTACGGCATTCGTCCGGCCGATCTTGCGACGATCCCGCGGGTCGCCAGCCCGGACGCGGCGCTGGGCCGGCTCGCGGACTTCCCGAACGGGATCGCCATCGGCTCCGGGGTGGCGCGCGAGCTCGGGGTCCATCTTGGCGACAAGGTCAAGATCATTTCGCCCAACGGGGTCAAGACCGCCTTCGGCACCACGCCGCGGGTGAACGCCTACGAAGTGAGCTACATCTTCACCGCCGGGCGTTGGGATATCGACACGACCCGGATCTATTTGCCCTTCGACGAGGCGCAGCGCTTCTTCAACAAGGAAGGCAGGGCCGACGAGATCGAGGTGATGGTGGAAGAGCCTGAGGAGGTCGGGAAACTGCTTGCCGACCTCGTGGCGGCGGCGGGCCCCGATGCCTCGACCTGGACCTGGAAGGATTCGGCCGGCGCTTTCCTCAGGGCGCTCGAGATGGAAGACAACGTGATGTTCGTCATCCTCAGCGTGCTGGTGCTGATCGCCTCGATGAACATCATCTCCGGCCTCGTCATGCTGGTGAAGAACAAGGGCCGCGATATCGGCATCCTGCGCACGATGGGGCTGACGGAGGGCTCTGTGCTCAGGGTCTTCTTCCTCGTCGGCGCCTCGACCGGCCTGGTCGGCACCGCGATGGGCGTGGTGCTGGGGGTGCTGTTCGCCATCTACATCGACCCGATCTTCGCCCTGGTCGACGCGCTTTCCGGCGGCGGCGTGTGGGACCCGTCGGTGCGCGGCATCTACCGACTGCCCGCGAAAGTGGAACTCGCCGACGTGGCCTCTGCGGTGGCGTTGTCGCTCGGCCTCTCGTTCGGCATCACCCTGCTCCCCGCCCGCCGGGCGGCGCGGATGAACCCGGTGGAGGCGCTGCGCTATGAGTGACCCGGTGCTGTCGCTGTGCGACGTCGAGAAGGTCTACAACCGCGGCCGCCCGGGCGAAGTCCGGGTGCTGACCGGGGCGTCGCTGGAGATCGGCCCGCGCGAGGTGGTGGCGCTGGTTGCGCCCTCGGGGGCGGGCAAGTCCACCCTGCTCCACATCGCAGGCCTGCTCGACACGCCCGATACGGGAAAGGTGGCCATCGCCGGCGCCGACATGACGCGGGCGTCCGACCGGATACGCACGGGCGTTCGGCGTGAAAAAGTCGGCTTCGTCTACCAGTTCCACCACTTGTTGCCGGAATTCACCGCGCTCGAAAACGTGATGCTGCCGCAGCTCGTGAACGGCGCGGGGCAGGGCGCGGCCCGCCGCCATGCCGAAATGCTGCTCGACAAGGTCGGCGTGGCTGCGCGCGGCGCGCACCGGCCGGCGGCGCTTTCGGGCGGCGAACAGCAGCGCGTGGCTTTTTGCCGGGCGCTCGCCAACACGCCCGCGCTCCTGCTCGCCGACGAGCCCACGGGCAACCTTGATCCGGCAACGTCCGACACGGTTTTCGCGGCGTTGATGGACCTGGTGCGCGAAACCGGCCTGTCGGCGCTGATCGCCACCCACAACCTCGAGCTCGCCGCGCGGATGGATCGGAAATTGCGTCTGGACAACGGTATTGTTTCCGATGCCTAAAATTCGCCTTATTGGTTGATTTTTTAGAATTCGGCTGTACCCTTACGACTCGGGGTAACTAAAGTCTGCAACAAAAAAAAGTCTGCCAAAATGAACATTTTTATGAAGGCCATTGCGCCCGCGGTTGCGGCCGTGGTGTTGCTTGCGACAGGGGCGCAAGCGACTGAACGTCTGTCTACATCGGGCCGATCCGACCAGGTCGTGATCCGCGTGGACAAATCCGACCAGGAAATGACTGTGATGCAGGGCAGCCGCCGGTTGGCGAGTTGGCCGGTATCCACCGGGGGCTACGGCTACGATACGCCGGTGGGCACCTACCAGCCGACGTGGTTCAGCCCGAGTCACCGCTCGCGGCAATACGGCAACGCGCCGATGCCCTGGGCGATCTTTTTCTTCGAAGGCTACGCGATCCACGCCACGTTCGACACGTGGAATCTCGGCAACCGTGCCTCGCATGGCTGCGTCCGCCTCGAGATCGGCAACGCGGAAGAGTTGTACAACACCGTGTTCGCGACGGGCAAGGAAGACACCTACATCGTGATCCAGGAATAGTCGGCCCTCTCCAGCCGGCCGTACCTCGAAGACGGTCCCGTTCGCGGGGCCGTCTTTTTGTTTGCGGGTGATGGCTTCGTGCCGGTAACTCATGGGTCACGGGAGAATCCGCCAACCATATGAGAAAATGTGAATTACGTCGTTGGCAGCGACCTGATTCCCACAGGGAACAGGAGGCTATGGGCCGGGAGCCTGGTTGGGCGGGGGCAGGGCAAACGTCGCCGTGGCCGTGGCGACGTCCTTGCCGGAGGGTTCGGCGGCCAGCACCGCACGGGCGAAGATCAACGATTTACCCGGGCGCACCAGGGTCGCCGCGCAGCTGATCCGCTGCCCCGTCGCCGGGCGCAGGAATTGCAGATCGAGATTGATCGTGGCGACCGGGCGGAATGCGCGGAAATGCCGGGCGCAGGCGATCACCATCGCCGTGTCGGCGAGCGTGGCGAGCGCCTGACCGGAAACGATCCCGCCGACCCGCGATATCCGCCCGGTTACCGGGATCGACAGAACCACACCGGTGCAGGCCATCGAATCGACCCGTGGCTCCAGCGCGAGCACCCAGTCGGCGAAGTTTTCGGCGAGCCATCCATTGGCCTCGGCGGTGGTAGTGTCCATGCGCGGTAGGATGCGTCGCCGATGCGCCCTCCCGCAACCCCTGTCGATGGCCTCTATCGCGCAGCCGACGGTCATGACATCAACGTTTGTGTCGGTTTTTTGAACGCTGGGTCAAAACGGCCGGGAATGTTGATTTCTATCAACACCATCGCAAAACCCCATGCTAAGCTTCGACATGGCCGCAGGGGGAATCGCTGCCGCGGGGCATGGTGGTCTCCGAATGCGGGTCTTTCAAAAGCTGCGCCCGAAGGGCGGCGCGGCGTGACATGGAGGTTCACATGACGTTTCTTTCCAAGATCGGCCTTGCCGCCGCGATGGTCGCGGGCTCGGTAACGGCCGCTTCGGCTTTCACCGCTTGCCAGGTGACCGACACCGGCGGCATCGACGACGCCGGCTTCAACCAGACCGCCTGGAAGGGCGTGGAAGATACGATGGCGGCCCACGGCATCGATGGCCGGTTCCTCGAGAGCCAGGCCGAGTCGGACTACGAGGCCAACCTCAACTCGCTGCTCGGCGGCGCCTGCGACGTGATCATCACCGTGGGCTTCCTGATGGGCGACGCCACGGCCGCCTCGGCCGCCGCCAACCCCGACCAGAAGTTCTCGATCGTCGACTTTGCCTATGACCCGACCATCCCGAACGTGCTCGGCCAGGTCTACGCCACCGACCAGGCGGCCTTCCTCGCCGGCTATGTCGCCGCCGGCATGTCCGAAACCGGCGTGCTCGGCACCTTCGGCGGCATCAACATCCCGCCGGTGACCGTGTTCATGGACGGCTTTGTGGCCGGTGCGAACTACTACAACGAACAGAAGGGCACCGAAGTGACCGTGCTCGGCTGGAACCTCGAGAGCAAGGAAGGCCTGTTCACCGGCAACTTCGAAAGCCTCGACGACGGCCGTGCCTTTGCCCAGAACCTCTACGACGAAGGCGCCGACATCGTGATGCCGGTGGCCGGTCCCGTGGGCCTCGGCTCCGCCGCGCTCGCCGACGAACTGGGCACCGACGCGCTCAAGATCATCGGTGTCGACGCCGACCAGGCGCTGACCGATTCGGAGAAGGCGCATGTCTACCTGACGTCGGTGCTCAAGCGCATGGACTCGACCGTGCAGCAAGTGATCGAGGCGGCGATGGACGACACCTTCGAGGGTGGCTTGATCGTCGGTGACCTCGCCAACGACGGCGTTTCGCTCGCCCCGTTCCATTCGTTCGAAGACGCCGTTCCCGCCGAGCTCAAGGCCGAGCTCGATGCGATCAAGGCCGGCATCATCGACGGTTCGATCTCGGTCGGCATGTAATCCGACCCTTCCCCGCCGCCGGCTGGTCCGGCGGCGGGGTCACTTTTCTTCCAGGGCGCAGAAATCGGTCAACGCGGGCCTCGCGGGCCGGATCGCGCCAAGACCGGGGGCAGGTTATGGATGTCGAACTGCGCGGGATCACCAAGCGCTTCGGACCGGTGGTGGCCAATGACAACGTCAATCTGACGATCCGCGGCGGCGAGGTGCTGGGGCTCCTCGGCGAAAACGGCGCGGGCAAGTCCACGATGATGAACATCCTCTCGGGGCTCTATTCCCCAGACGAGGGCGAGATCCTCATCGACGGCAAGCCGGTGGTCTTCGAAGGCCCGGGCGACGGGATCGAGGCCGGCATCGGCATGGTGCACCAACATTTCATGCTCGTCCCGGTCTTCACGGTGGCCGAGAACGTGGTGCTCGGCGTCGAGCCGACCGGCCGCCTGGGCTATCTCGACCTGAAGAAAGCGCGCGCCCAGGTCGACGAGATCAACAAGAAATACGGGCTGCGCGTGCCCGCCGACGAGCTGATCGAGAACCTCCCCGTTGGCATTCAGCAGCGGGTCGAGATCCTCAAGGTGCTGTTTCGCGAAGCCGACGTGCTGATCCTCGACGAACCCACCGCGGTGCTCACCCCGCAGGAGGTCGAGGAGTTTTTTGGCATCGTGAGCGCTCTGCGCGACTCCGGCAAGGCGATCGTCTTCATCACCCACAAGCTGCACGAGATCCTGGCGATCTCCGACCGGATCAGCGTGTTGCGCCAGGGCGCCATCACCGGCGAGGGCGATCCGAAAGAGCTCGACGAGGAGAAGCTTGCCGAGATGATGGTTGGCCGCCACGTGAGCTTCGCCGTCGACAAGGCGCCGGCCCAGCCCGGCGAGGAGATGTTGACGCTCGACGGCGTGACGGTGCTCGACGATGCCGACGAAAAGGTGCTCAACGGGGTGTCTTTCACCGTCAGATCAGGCGAGATCCTCGGCATCGCCGGGGTTCAGGGCAACGGCCAGACCGAGCTTGTCGAGGTCATCACCGGGCTCGCGCGCCAGAATGCCGGCAAGCTCACCTTCGCCGGTGAGGACATCAGCCATGCCAGCGTGCGCGACCGTCACTTCCGCGGCATGGCGCATATCCCGGAGGATCGCCACCGCATGGGCATGGTCGACAGTTTCAACATCGCGGAGAACATGGCGCTCAATTCCTATTACGACGAGGCCTATGCCGCGCCCTTCGGGTCAATCAACTGGCCCCGCGTGCATGAGACGGCGGCCGCGTTCTGTGTCGATTTCGACGTGCGGACGCCAAGCGTGTTCCTGCCCGGCGGCTCGCTCTCCGGCGGCAACCAGCAAAAGATGGTCGTCGCCCGCGAGCTTGAGCGGCAGACCCGTCTGGTGGTGGCGAGCCAGCCGACCCGCGGGGTCGACGTGGGCTCGATCGAGTATATTCACAAACGGCTGGTCGAAAGCCGCGACGAGGGCGACGGCGTGCTGATCGTCTCCTCCGAGCTTGACGAGATCATGGGGCTCAGCGACCGCATCCTGGTGATGTTCGAAGGCCGGATCGTGGCCGAGTTCGACAACACCGGCGGAAAAGCCGACCGCAACCAGGTCGGGCTCGCGATGGCCGGGGCAACCGGCGGGGAGGCGGCAGCATGACATCTACAATCGCGAAACGCGAGCTGGACGACGCCGGCCGCAAACTTCTCGTGCGGGCCACGCAAGGGCGGGAAAACTTCGAAGACCTGGTGATCGTCCCGATCTTTGCGGTGGTGGCGGCGCTGGTTCTCGGCGCGCTCATCATGCTTGCCACCGGGGTCGACATCGCCACCATCGGCAAAAGTTTCGTGGCGCTGGCCGTGGGCTCGTTCGGCTCGCTCAACGCGGTCTCCGAGACGCTGACGGCAGCGATCCCGCTGGTGCTCGCCGGCCTCGGCCTCGGTCTTGGCTTCCGGGCGGGGCTGTTCAACATCGGCGCCGAGGGTCAGCTCCTGATGGGCGGCATGGCGGCGGCGATCTTCTCCTTCAGCTTCCCCGGCCTTCCGTTTCCGGTGCTGATGCTGCTGTCGCTCACCGCAGGCGCGGTGATCGGCGCGCTCTACGCCTCGATTGCCGGGATCCTCAAGGCGACCACCGGGGCGCATGAGGTGATCTCGACGATCATGCTCAACCTCACCTCGTTTCAGATCCTCGTCTACTTGCTGCGCCAGCCCTATATCCAGAAAGAAGGCCGGTCCGACCCGATCTCGAAATCGGTGCCCGACGCCGGGCGGCTGCCGCAGCTCTTGGACTGGATCGACCCCAATATGCGCCTGCATGCCGGGCTTTTCCTGATGCTGATCGCGGTGGCCTTCGTCTGGTGGCTGCTGTTTCGCTCCAAGATCGGTTTCGCCTTCCGTGCCTCTGGCGCCAACCCCGATGCGGCCCGCTACGCGGGCATGAAATCGGGGCTGATCGTCGTCGCCGCGATGGCGACGGCGGGCGCGCTTGCGGGCCTCGCGGGGGCCGCCCAGGTGCAAGGCGTGCTGGGCCGCGCCTCGCCCGGCTTCTCCGCCGGGATCGGCTTCGACGCCATCGCGCTCGCGCTGCTCGGGCGCTCCCATCCGGTCGGCATCCTCTTCGCCGGGATCCTGTTCGGCGGCCTCGAGGCGGGCGGGCGGCAAATGCAGGTGGACGCCGGTGTCTCGATCGATCTGATCGCGATCATCCAGGCGCTCATCATCGTTTTCATCGCAGCACCACTTCTCGTGCGCGCCATCTTCCCGTGGGGTTTCACCCGGGCTACCAAGGGGGGCAAGTGACATGGCCGACGCAACATCCGCCTCGATCGCCCAGCAGAAGATCGAAAGCTCGGGTGCGCTGCGCGCCCGGATCAGCGGGGGCGTGCTCATTGCGCTCGCGGTCCTCGTGCTGTTCGTGCTCGACGTGGCCGCGGGCGAGGTGGCGACCTTCAAGCTCACAGGGCCGCGCGATGCGATCCAGATCCCCAACCTGGTCGTCCCCGGTGGGTTCAACATGCTGGTGGCGGCCCTGCTCGCCTTCCTCGGCGCCCGGCTGTTTTTCCGCGGCGGCGGGCGCTGGGCGACGATGTTCATCGGTATCGGGTTGGGCATCGCCGTTTTGGCGTTCCTCGTCTGGGCCGATGCGGGCAAGAGCTTCAACCTGACAGGCATGCTCAGCGAGACCATGGTGCGTGCGGTGCCGATCGCGCTCGGCGGGCTTGCCGGCGTGCTCTCGGAGCGGGTCGCGGTCGTCAACATCGCCATCGAAGGCATGCTGCTCGCGGGCGCCTTTACCGGCGCGTTGATGGGCTCTCTGCTCGGCTCCTGGCTCGGCCTCGTCGCCGCCGTCGCCATCGGCGGGATGTTCGGGATGATGCTGGCCGCGCTCGTGGTGACCTTCCGAATGGACCAGATCATCGCCGGCGTGGTCATCAACCTGTTCGTGCTCGGGCTGACGAGTTACGTCACAAGCCAGGTCTTCGCCGAACACCGCTGGATGAACAACGCCGAGGTGTTCCGGAGGATCGAGATCCCGGTCCTGTCGGACATCCCGGTTCTGGGGCCGATGCTGTTCAGCCAGAACATCTTCGTCTACGGCGCGCTGATCCTTGTCGGGGTCGCGACCTATTATCTGTTCCACACCAAGGGCGGCTTGCGCGCCCGGGCCGTCGGCGAACACCCGCGTGCCGCGGATACGCTGGGTGTTGACGTCTACTGGACGCGGTATCTGCACGTGACCCTTGCGGGCATGGTCGCAGGCTTCGGTGGCGCCTATTTCACCCTCGGCTCGGTCGGGCGGTTCGACGAGAACATGACCAACGGGCGCGGGTTCATCGGGTTGGCGGCGATGATTTTCGGCCGCTGGCACCCGGTGGGGGCATTGATGGCGGCGCTGATCTTCGGGTTTGCCGATTCGCTGCAACAAAAGCTCGCGCTCTTGAACACGCCGATCCCATCCGAGTTTCTCGCCATGGCGCCCTACCTCGCCACCATCGTCGTGGTTGCGGGCCTCATCGGCAAGGCACGGCCGCCGGCCGCGGACGGTCAGCCCTACGTCAAGGAATAGCGCGTTTCGCGTGCCGCGGGCGGGGGGGACGCGGGCGCGCGCCCGCGTGACGCCGCCGCGCGGCGGCGTGGGCCCGGTCGAACCGCCGCGCCAGCAGCCAAGACGCTGGTCGCGGCCGCCGGGCTTCGCTACCGTCGCGCCATGATCCTTTCGCGCGGCCGCCGTTACATCTTCGTCCACGCGCCGAAAACCGGCGGCACCTCGCTCGCGCTCGCCCTCGAGGCGCGGGCCATGGCCGACGACATCATGCTGGGCGATACGCCGAAGGCGAAGAAGCGCCGCCGCCGTCTCGAAGGGGTGCAGGCCTCGGGGCGTTTGTGGAAGCATTCCATGCTCACCGATCTCTACGGCCTCGTCACGCAGGAAGAGATCGAGCGCTTTTTTGTCTTCACCCTGGTCCGTAACCCCTGGGACCGGATGGTGAGTTACTACCACTGGCTCCGCGCCCAGAGCTTCGACCACCCGGCTGTCGGACTCGCCAAGGCGCATGATTTCGGCGCCTTTCTGCGGCAACCCCCGATCCGAGACAGCATCCACGCCGCGCCCTATGGCCGTTATGTCTCCGACGCGGCTGGCGTGGAACGGGCCGATCTGTACATCCGCCTCGAATACCTCATGGCCGATCTCGCGCCGCTGGAGGCGCATCTGGGGTTCCGTCTTGGTCCCGTCGCTCACGTTAACCAATCGAATCGAGGCCGGGATTGGCGTGCCTACTACGGCGATTCGGAGGCGGAAATCGTGGCGGAACTCTGCGAAACCGACATAAAACGGTTCGGCTATTCCTTCTCATGACACATTTCGTCCACGTTTCGGCCACGACACCCCCGGACTGCGGTGGATCGTACCCGAAACGGGGATAATGCCCCAACATCGCCCCATTCATGCCGAAGAATCTCCGCGCGTCCAAATCACTCCTTAACTATCGACAACGGAGCACGAAGGGCTGCCACCCGGCTTCGAAAAGGGGATGAGACACATGTTTGGTCCGATGTACCAACACCTCCGCGAACGCCCGGTCTTCTACCGGGCCGAAGCTGGCTCGGCGATGTCCTGCACCGACTACCAGATGCGCGGAATTACCTCGGGGACCCGGATCGCCACGACCGACGGTTGGCGGTCGGTCGATACGCTCGCCGTCGGCGACAGCGTCCTGACCTTCGACAACGGACCGCAGGAAATCTCTGCCATCACCCGTGCCACCCAATTTGTCCACGACCACATCGCACCCGACTTCGCCAACCCGATCCACGTGCCGGCAGGTGCCATCGGCAACGCGGAACCCATGGTTCTGCTGCCCGAACAGAACGTGATGATCGAGAGCGACGAAGCCGAGGCCCGGACAGGCGATCCCTTCGCGCTCATCCCGGCCAAGGCCCTTGTCGGCTACCGCGGTGTTGACCGGTTCCGCGCCTTGCGCCCGTTCGAAGTGCTTACCCTCCACTTCGATAACGACGAACTGGTCTACGTCGAAGGTGGGGCGCTCTTCCTGGCGCAATCCACCATCCCAGGCGACATCGCCGCGCTCGACGAGATCGGGCGTTACGGCCAACCTGCCCCCTATGTCGCCTACCGTGGTCGAGATGCCGCGGAGCTCGTCGCGGCCCTCTCGGCCACCGACACTGCAGAAGGTGCCGAAGAAGGCCCCTGTGAAACCGGGCAAGGAGCGTCCTTCAGGGCCGCCGCCTGACCATACCTCCGGCACGCGCGGTTCACACCTCCCGCGCGCGCCACAGAAGACCACAGAACACCACAGACTATCGCGCTCGTTTCCGCCCCCCCGATTACAGCGCGATTCAGAAGCCCCGTCCGAACCCCTTGCCGGACGGGGCTTCGCCTTTTCTAAGGACAGGTTTCTCGGTGCCGGGAAGGACGACATCGGGCTCGCCGGGCCCGGTTCAGCTCCGCGATCCGGGGCCGCTCACGCCTCGGACGGCTCGATGTACGGCTCGATCAGCTCCGGCCCCTCGGCCCGGTTCGAATTGACCGCGGTCGAGACCCGGTGCAGCGCGAGCACGTCATCGCCCGCGGGCTTCATCAGCACCGCGGCACCGTGCCCCTGTTCGCCCAGCCAGAGCCCCCAGTCGGCCGGTTCGATCACCAAAGGCAGACGGTTGTGGATCGGTGCCATGCCTGCGTTGGCCTCGGTGGTGAGGATGGCGAGGGTCGGTTGCCGCTCCTCGCCCCAGTCCTGCCAGATCCCGCCGAGCACCAGTGGTTCGCCATCGGACCGCTGCGCAAACCACGGAAGCCGTGCTTCCTTGGTGCGGTGCCATTCGTAGAACCCGCTGACCGGCACCAGGCAGCGCCGCTCGCGCACGGCGGACCGGAACGCGGGCTTTTCGGCGACGGTCTCGGAGCGCGCGTTTATCAGCAGGGGTCCGTCGGTCGGGCTCTTGTACCAATGTGGCAAGAACCCCCAACGCATCGGCCGCAGCCGGCGGCCCGCATCGGCCGTCACCACGGCCACGGATTGAGTCGGGCAGATGTTGTAGTCGGGCACCGGGGGCAGGTCGTTCGCGGGGGTCGCCGAAAACAGCCGCGCCACGGAATCGGTCGGAAGGGTGTTTGCCATGCGTCCGCACATGAGACCAGTCTGCCCCGGGGCGGTCGCTTTGCCTAGCGCCCCGGCGCGGGCGTTTGTGCGACCTGGAGCGAAGGCACCGGGTCGGAGATGAATTCGCCCTTGAGTCTCGGCCGCGAAAAGTCGAAGTCGCGCAACAGGCGGAATAGCAATTTCCGCCTGAGCGCCACCTCTTCCGGGCTCGAAGCAAGGGCAAAGCCCCCGTCTGTCGCCACATCCATCGCGCTCTCCCGATGTCGCTCCGGGGGGGCGCGCTCTGGCGCGCCGCCCCGTCCGTCCCCCGACGTTGACCCCAATAAGCCATCGGATTCTGGCCCGGTGATGGGAGAAACAGGGCGATTTACGGGTTTGAAATGGGCGACGGTCCGCAAGCGCGTCAGAAAATGGGCACTGCGTCCGGCCAGGCTTCGCGGGTGCAAACCGTCCAGACCCGGTCTATTCCGGAAAGCGAGAACAGGCTTTGTACCCGGTGAACCCAGATCGCGCCGCGCTCGGTAAGCCGGGTGTCGGACCCGGCGCGGCGGGCCATTCCGGTCGTTCTGAGCAGGAACAGGAACCGCCCGAAATCCGCCTCGAGCGCGCGGCCGAACTGCCCCTGGTAGTCGGCGGCGCTGACATGGAGGGTGTAGACCGCCCAGTAAAGCCAGTTGGCGCGCGCTTCGCCGGGGGTCATCTCCCACACCAGGGCCGGCCCGCGCCGCCACCCGGCGATGTAGGACGCCACCGGGAAGGTATTGAAGCTCATCCGCCCCCGTCCGAGCGATCCGGCCCCGGCCCCGAAACCGATGTAGTCGGTCCGGGTGACCGTGGTGTAGGGCGAGAACCCTTCGCGGGTGAAACTCCACACGCAGGAGCGCGCCAGGCCCGCCGCGCGGCAGGTCTGCGCGATGCTCTTCTGGGTCGCGCGCCGCACCCGTTCGACGGCTCGGGCATAGTCGCGGCTGTGATGCGGTTGCCCGGCGGGCGTGTGTTCAAACGTGAACAAAGGGTAGGCCGAGATCTGGTCGACGCCATGTTCGATCAGGGTCGCGAGGTCGGCGATCACCTCTTCGCGGGTCTGGCCCGGGATGCCGAAGATGATGTTGGCATCGACCATGTCGAACCCGGCGCGCTTTGCCCGGTCGATCGCGCCCAACGCCTGCGCCCCGGTGTAGCGCCGGGCGAGGCGTTTCAGCATTGCGCCCTGCAGGCTTTCCACGCCGAAGCTGATGCGGGTCACACCCGCCGCATGGAGCCGTCCAAGCAGGGCATCGGTGGCGTCGAGCGGGTAGACCTCGATGGCGATCTGTGCGCCCGGCTCCAGCCGCGGCCGAAACGCGGCGATGACATCCTCGACCAGCTCGGGGGTGAGGCTGGGGGTGCCGCCGCCGAAATACAGCGTGTCGACCGGCAGGGCTTCGTCGCGGGCGAGATAGGTCGTGATCTCGCCGAGCAGCGCGGCGCGGTAGCCCAGCACCAGCGGCGGATCGTACCGGACCTTGTTGTACGGGCAATGCGGACAGATCGTCTGGCAGAACGGGAGGTGGACATAGATGTTGCGACTGGGTGGAACGGCTGCCGGTTCAGCGTCGGGCCGGATGAAGCGTGGCGGCCAAGGCGCGTCGCCCACCAGCCAACAATAAAGCCCGCGCCGAAGGGACGACGCCAAGGATCCGTGGCGCAGCCGCTGGAGATTCGGCCGAAAAGCCATCGCCTCCTCCCGGCACTCACTCTACGCCGGGGCAGGCTCCTGCGCCGTGATTTCGCGCAAACAATCCTACCGCGTCCAGCGCTTGCGGGCGATGTCGATGCGGGCCTCCATCATCGACATCTCCTTGAGGATGTCGTGCCGAGCCGTCCGGTCGCCGGTCTCCGCCAACTCTTCGCGCAGTCTCATAAGCTCGCGCGACAGGGAAACAAACTCCGGCACGGCACCGTTCTCCTGCGCGAGCCGGTTCAGAAGCGCGTTTTCCGGGTCGGGTCCGGGCGGCAGCGGTTTTCCGGCGCCGGGGAGATTGTCGAACGCGCCCTCCGCCTCGGCGTCGCGGATACGGGCTTCGATCAGACCGAGCAACGGATGATCCATGCTACCGCCCGATCGCGGCCTTGAACCGCGCGTAGCGCTCCGGCGACAGCACCGCGCTCGGGCGGTAGAATTCTTCGAACACCGGGGCACCGTCGGCTGGAAGGTCCAGCCAGTTCTGCTTCGTCGCGGTGAAGATATGCACACTTGGCACGACACGGGATGTGTCGTCGAGCGTGCCCATCCGCACGTAGGCCAGCGCCGCACTGCTGCCGAGATAATGCGACCACAGCGCCACCTGGCAACGCGCACAGCGCATCACCCGCTGGGTTCCGCCCGAGGCGGTGGGCAGGTCCACGGCCACCGGCGCGGCGCGCGTGACCTCGATCCGGTCGGTCTCGATCACCCCGTTCAGCGCGAAAGCCGACCCGGTTTCGCGCTGGCACCAGGTGCAGTGGCAGGCATGGATGATGATCGGGTCGGCGGTCAGCCGAAATCGGGTCTCATCACAAGTGCAGCGACCGGTCGACATGCAGACGTCGCCCCTCTTCGTTGGTCGGGACCTAGATTGGGCCCCCTCGGCGACTTCCCGTCGTGAAGTCCCCCGCCGGGTTAGCGCTCCGGGCGAGCCCGGAGCGTCCAGGACGCGAAGGGGCTCGCCCTCTCGCTGTTCCATCGTGGCCCGATCCGCGAGCGGGTCGGGCGTGGGTCGGGCGGGGCGCGCGAGCCCCGCCCGAAACCCTTACTTCGCGGTGATCCGCCCGTCCGTGTAGGGCATGTAGGGCGCGTGCTCGGCGAGATACTCGGCCGTCACATCGGCGAGGTCCGGTCCGAAGTCGTAGACGTCCGAGGCACTGAGGAACATTTTGTAGCCGTCACCACCGTTGCGCACGTAGTTGTTCGACACCACGCCGTATTCGGCGGCGAGGTCGATCGGGACGAAGCCGTCGCCGTCGGCCACCATCACGTCGGAGATCCTGCTGCCCGGCTCGGCGGCAGCGTCGAAGCCATACTTGAGGCCCGCGACCTGCGGGAAGCGGCCTGCAACTTCTTCGAACTGGCTGACGCCATTTTCGAGCGCGTCGATGATGGTCTGACCGGAGACGAAGAAGGTCGAAAGCGTGTTCTGGAACGGCAGCACCGTCACCACTTCGCCCATCGTCACTTCGCCCGCGTCGATCGAGGCGCGCACGCCCCCGCCGTTCTGGATCGCGATGGTGATGCCCTGGTCGGCCACCCGGTCGAGCATCGCGTCTGCGACGAGGGTGCCCATCTCGCATTCCATCTGGCGGCAGCTTTCACGGGTGCCGTCGATCACCGCTCCGGTTTCGGCCACGACCTTGGTCATCGCTTCTTCGATCGGGCCGGCAAGCTCCGTCACCCGGGCGACGATGTCGGCATCTTCCTCGACCGAAGCGTCGAGCAGGATGGTGTCGCCGGTGGCCGAGGTCACGTTGCCATCGTCATCGAACACGAGGGTCAGGTGACCGACGTATTTCGAATAGGCATAGGCCTGCACCACCGGCACATCGCCGACCATGGTCGGGTAGGCCATCGCGCCTTCCTCGGTATTCGAGAACTTGGTGTGGCTGTGGCCGCCCACAACCGCGTCGAGCCCCGGCACGGCTTCGGCGATCTTCATGTCTTTCTTCACACCGACATGGGTGAGGGCGATGACTTTGGTCACGCCTTCGCTTGTCAGCGCATCGACATCGGCGGCAATCGAATCGATCTCGTCCTGGAAGATCACGTTCTGTCCCGGGCTCGAGGTTTCGGCCGTGTCGGTCGCCAGAGCCGAGACGATGCCGATCTTCTCGCCGCCCACATCGAGCACGATGTAATCTTCGACCTTGCCCTTCAGCACGTTCGACGTGCTGAGATCGAGGTTGCCCGAGAGCACCGGGAAGGAGGTGTTGTCGATGAGTTTCGCGAGCCCCTCGGGGCCGTCGTCGAACTCGTGGTTGCCCACGGCCATCGCGTCGAAGCCGATGAGCTCCATCATCTCGGCTTCCACGTCGCCCTTGTAGGTCGTGTACATCAGCGAGCCCTGGTACTGGTCGCCGGCATCGAGCACGAGAAGATTTTCGCCCGCGAGTTCGTCGCGCAGCTGGTTGATCATGGTCTCCACACGGGCGACACCGCCGAAACATTCGCCGGCGGCGTTGTCTTCTGCGCCGCAGGTCGAATCGTATTTCGAGATCGGCTGGATCCGGCTGTGCAGGTCGTTGATGTGAACGATGTGTAACGTGTAGTCCGCGTAAGCCGCGCCGGTGGTCAGCGCAAGCGCCGCGGCGGAGATGAGAAGTTTCGTATGCATTGGGAGGCTCCCTGTTTTCGTTCCTGCTGCGAGAGTGGCGCGACTCGCCCCCCTGTGTCAAAGCGATACGCGTCTTTGGGTCGATTGACGTTGTGAAAGCCGCGTTGCGGCGTGGCCTTGCGGGGCGTCGCAGGACCCGACTTGAAAACCCGGTGCGGCAACCCGATCCCGACTTCGGGAGGCGTGACATACGCATTCGTACCATCGCTATCGGTCTGGGCGCCGCGCTCTGCCTCGACCTCAGCGCCGCCTGCGCTGCGCTGCCCGGCCCCCACCGCGCGCTCTGGCCGGGTTTCTTCGGTCCGCTCGAAACCCGCCCGCGCATCATCTTCTGCACCGCGCCGCACTGTGCCGGCACTCTCGGTCTGCGCCCCAGCGGCCTCACCTATGGTCACGCTCTCATCCTGATCGGTCCCGGCGGGCAGAACGAGATGATCGTGCCCCATGAACGCATCCACGCCGAATTGCACCGCGCGCTGCGTGTGTCCGACCTCTGGGATCAGCGCATCCCTGCCTGGTTCAACGAGGGGTTGGCGAGTTTTCTGTCTGGCGACCCCCGCCCCGCCCCCC
>Ga0209121_10002762_pt1 | contig 17492 bp, 16 predicted proteins | sample Cruoilmetagenom3_FD_187292 | JGI IMG/M metagenome (GOLD analysis project Ga0209121, IMG submission 187292) | Oil polluted marine microbial communities from Coal Oil Point, Santa Barbara, California, USA - Sample 3 (SPAdes) (version 2) | ecosystem: Environmental > Aquatic > Marine > Oil seeps ... | reverse complement strand
ACTTTTCCAAAGGTTGTTTTGCCGAGTCAACAACTGAAACTTCTTATTTACCTCTTTCTCCGTCATTTGTATATCATAAGTTTCTTCCTTCGCCCAACGAACTTGGGGAAATCGATGGTCAACCTCAAGTTGGTTCGGTAACATTTTTCGCAAAGTAATAGCCTCTATATTCTTGTAATACTGCAAAACTCTTCTGCGAAGTTTTTGCGGCAGTTGCGCTCGCGCAAAAGAAGGCTTAATTGGGTGTAGTGAAACTAATCGCCGATGAACCGTTTTATCTTTACATTCAACACAATATTGGGTACTGTTTTCAATCTTGAAGCCGTGTTGACGGATAATCTGAATGGCTTTTGCAGGTTGCGTTCCCGGTAACTCGTGTTTTCCGCAATGCCATTTACCGTCCGATAAAATAGTAAATGTTTTGGCTAATTTTGTACCTTGTTTAAATGGATGTTTAACCATTGCTTATGCTGTTTTTTTTAAAAAGCATAATATATTCGTGCTTGAAAATATAGAATCCTCCAACCAGGGCTCGATATCTCCATAATGCCTTCTGATTTCTTTTACCCCGAGTTTGTTCAAAGTTTTTTACAATGATGCTTTTCAACAAATACCCTCTTTTCAAAACCTCGTTCATACAATAAAAACCTAAAGGAATCCATTCGCCTTTATAATATTTGTCTCCAATTACCAAAGCGAAATATCGTCCTTTTGCTAAGTATGGAGTCACATTATCAACAACATCGCCAAACATACTCAAGAATTTCTCAGTATTTGCTGCATTTGAAAGGTCTCTGCTATCCTTAGAAAATTTAATAATATCGTGATAAGGTGGATGCATAATAAGGAGTTGAACCTGCTTTATCCCGTGTGCATCTAAAATTTCTTTTATATTTATTGTTCTACTGTCCCCTGTTATTACCTCAGTAGTTATCTCATGCTTGTTGTTTTCTTTTTCAATTAACTTCTTCGCTGCTTGGGAAACTTCCGCATTTAATTCAATCCCAAATCCATTCCTTCCTAACCTCCTGCATTCGATCAGGGTCGTTCCACTACCTACAAAAGCATCCAGAACCCAGTCACCTTTTTTTGTATATCTTAACATCATTTGATGGGGAATTTGTGGGATAAAATTTCCCCAATACCAGCCAATATGAGCTCCGGAAACATCTCTCTTTCCCATTACCCAAAGACTATCAGTTATAATCTCATCGTACTCTTTCCAACGGTGGAGATTTATATCATTTATCTTATTCGTCTTGACCTTCTCAATTCCCGTTTTTAATCTGCTTAAATAATATTTTGCCCTTTCGATAGTTTTTGTCTCTAATATCTGTTCTAATTCTGAGATAAACACATCCCTACGCAAAGATACAGTGTCACCATTGGAGTCAATATTTAAAAAACCTTCTTTATCATTTTTGTATGTATGGATTGCACTTTTCATACTGTAGATTTTCCTTTTTAGTATTTCTATATTTTTTTCACTAAGGCACTCTTCAAAGAGCTGCGTTGTTATTTCTTTGTTTAATATTATAGAACCATAGCTTCGTGCCGGTGCTTCCAAATTTTCAAGTAGTAGCTGTTTTGTTTCCTTCACTTTCATGTTTTTCATTCCTTTTTGCTCTATAATCACACAATGAAGTACATTCTATTCCCTTAGTTTCTGGTTTTAGACTTTTGCGCACATTGATTTAATATAGAATAATCTCGAAAGAATGTCAAGCATTTTTCCATACAACTTGCAGAAGATAAGAGGGACAAAAGGCTTTACCAGAAAAATCTCAAGAAACCCAATGGTACTCAAGGAAAAAATAATCGCTCCTCTCCCTTCCTCCTCAATATTCCTCCCCTTGATGGGGGAGAATAAAAAAAGGGGAGATAAGATTGATTCACCCTCGTCTTACTCTTCTCCCCTTGAGAGAGACGAAACATTATGGAAGATGGGGGCAGCGGCTGACATTGTGACACACCCCGTCAATTTCATTGACACCCCTCTTTTTAGAGGGGATTTTCCAGTTTTGCCGCACATGTCCATTCATTCTTGTGAGTAGTTATATCAAAAGGACTTGGAAACCTGGACTTATTACCCTTAATTTTACTTTTTTTCATAGTTTATCGTTACATCCATTCATCTCGTTTTTTTACCCTGCAAAAGATGTTATTCCAATTTTATCCATAAGTAAAGTCACCAACTCGAAAGCTTCCCTCTTTACAATTTCTCTTTCTTTAGCATCTGATATTTCAAGAAAATCAGCCACAAAATTGGGACCTATTGAATTGACTGTATCAAATTTCGACTTAACTTTTTCCAGTCCTTCTCTTGCCAGTTTATTCTCCACAATAGGCTTAATTTTTTTTACCAATATTTCTATTCCACCTGGAAAATTTCTAATGCAGAAGTATATATCAAAAGCATCCTTTTCTTTCATCCTTGTCCATAAGGCCATTCCTTTGGTTACTAAGAACGGACCAATATTTGCAACTTTTACCTTTACTTTATTTTCTGCTCCAGAAGGCAGCTTCCCTTTTAGTTCTACTTCAGTATAACCATCAAAAACAAGAGCGCATCCCCTTGCTTTTCTTGCACGAGCATCTTGTACCTTTTGATGACGTCTACCTCTTCCGGTCCCACCATACTCACCTGCCAATAAATCTATCTGAACGGTTACTTCGTCTACATCCCGATAATACTGATAAGGCTGACTCTCTTTCTTTTGATAATAACCCTTTTCTTTTAGTAATTCAACAATAGTTTTGTAGGTATTATCATCGATATTCTTGAAATCTAGAGCGACATCAATATCGAGAGTACCAGGGTATTTCTGTTTTTCCTCCGGAAGTAAAAGAGGCGGGACATTTCCACCAACTATAACGATGTTATCCCGAAATTCTCCGAGAATTGTCATTAACTCCAATAAAACAGAGAAGCAAATGTTTACTTCTCTTTCCTTGTAGTCACTTTGTTTTACCATTGTGGCTTTAGCCTCTGCTCCAAAAGAAACTGGGCAGACTCTTCTCCTCTACCTTTATAACTTACAAGGTCAAGATAGAGCTGTATATCACTAACTACAGCAGAATTTTTTATTTCGCGCTTTCCGTAGAACACACCATCATCGTACGGTTGCATAAGAGTAAAATTTGCCCCAGAATCTACTCTTTTTAGTTCTAAAGCATTCGTAATGTTCTCAAGATTATCTTTGATATATACAAAACCTCTTGTGTAACGTGAGAAAGGTGCAACAAGAGCTGCACCAGAAAAAAGGGTAAATGCATAAGGAATTCGCTTTTGTAGACAGTATTCTGCCAAACTTTGTTCAACTTCTCTTGCACTTTTTATACTAAAACAGTCGTATAAAGTATTTTTGTGGAATGAATAATTATTCGCCCACTTACTTAGAAGTTCTTGTGGCCGAGATAGACCAATTTTTCTATTTTCTACTTTTGCATAATCAAGGTCTAAAAGCCGTTCTTTAACCTTAAAAGCCAAACCAAGACTCACATTTGATTCCTGTGCCAATTCCTGGACTTTCCAAAACCTTTTAGGATTGCAAAGTAATACTCTAATAATGCGTGTTGCTTTTCTACTGAAAATAGAACGCAAGGTTCTTTTTTCTGTTTTTGGGTTAGGATAGTTTTTCCTTTCAATATATATTTGGCCAAAGTTAATCAGACAATTCCCAGCGGTGTCGATATATCCAACACCACTTTGTTTACATATCATAGCAGTATCATTACTAATAAATGGAGCACCTACTATGCCGTAGGCGTCATCGAATTGAGAAATATACTCTTTTATCTGTTGAATTGCTGAGCGAACATATCGAGGTTCTCCCGATGATTTTATCTCAACAACTATCCATTTCGAACTAACACCATTATTTACCAAGAATACGAAGTCTGGTCGGGCAATCCCCTGAGATTCACTTTGATTTTTCTCTTTTACCCTAAGAGACGGTACACTTGCCAAAATATCCTTTAAGATGTTCTTAATCTCTAATATAAGGTTCCCATAACTTGTATTTTTCATTTTTCTGCTCATTTACAATATTATAGAGAAAAGAAGTTATTTTGTCAAGTAAATTTTTCATTTTTTTTATAATTTTCACCGTTTGGTGAAAATATACAAAATAATGAATATAGAAATATCAGGGAGAATTTTTCAACACATCATTGACAATCCTTCTTGCGATCTCAAATGCTGCGGCGATTCGAATGATTTTCACATCCCCAAGTCCTTTAATATTGAGAAACTTTTCCAATGGTTGATTCGCCATACCCTTGAATGAACCATATTTAGAAATAATTCCCTCTGCAATTTCTTCAGCAGACTTTCCTTTTATTCCGGTTGAAATAAGTATAGAAAGCAATTCTGCATCCGTCAAAGACTCTGGACCAACTTCCCTTAGTTTACCCCCAGGATGAGTCCAATAGGGCACTTTTGAATCCCTTATTAGACCCTTCAATTTTTTTGTTGTTTTGTACTTCAAACTTCACCTCTCATTAGGGCTTCATTTATTTAACTTTTGCTTTCTTATCTAAAATACTTCACTCAGTATTTTTGCTTTTCGCAGTTTCTTAAATGTGGTATATCTCGGTGCTTGTGGAGCAGTACCTTTTTTCTTTTCTGATAATTTTATTGGTTTTATCTTTTTTGCTTTATCCTTAAAATAGACAATATATTTGCCAGTATTCTTATATTTTTCTATTTTAGCCACCTCAGCATAATGTGTAATAGCTGAAATGGGAGTAGTTTGGTAACCAGCAATGTATTTAATTCGATCAATTTTGGATTTTGATATTCTTATTGCATACCAACAATTCACACCCAAAAAAGTCTCTCTAAATCCTTCTCCATTTGCTGGAACTACTATTGTATCAAAATCCTCTAATTCAGTTCTTCGTTTCTTTGTTTTTGCTGTCTTTCTAAGGTTATCAATAGGGACCCATTTACCTGTTGAATCTTTGTATTTCCAGCACCTCCATGCAATCATACCGTGCCCGGCAACAGCTGAAGCTGCTGCTGAAGGAGATTTATATTTCTTGCTTTTTAATGTTTTCGAACCAGCTGATTTTGAATCAAATGTAATAACACCATCTTTTCTAACATAAGCAATGTAAAGGTCACCTTTATATCTAAAGCGAATGTGGAGCCTTTTTGATATATATTGAGCTAAGGTTCCAATATATTTAGATTTTACCTTGATGCTTTTACTCTTTTTCTTTTTTTCTTGTGGTTTTTTCCCTATTATATCAAATCTTTCTTTTCTTTGAGTTTCTTTAATTTTTTTCCGAATAGTCGGAAGCAAATCCCTTGACTTAATAAATTTCCCACCTATTATGTTTCCTTTTGGACTCGCAATTCTAAGTACTAAAGACTCAAGCTCTTTTAAATGTCTGTCATTTCTGGTTAGATATATACTAAATCGGTCCCATGTTGCGCGGTGACGGTCTCGAAGATGACTTCTTAATCTGCTCCTTAAATTCTTTGCCAAACCAACATAATATAGCTTATCTCCCCGATAAAGTGCATAAATTCCATTCTGGTCTTTCGCAAATTCCTTAACAAGCTCGGGATAATCCTCTAACAGCTTCCTGGATATTTTTTCAAGGTGCTGGAATACAAGACCGCGGGGTTTTCGTCTCTTTTTCTCCTGCATGTTGGTTTAGTATACAGCATTTGCATAGCAAATGCAAGGAAAAAGTAATTGAATAAATGAGTGAATGGGTTTATCATAACTGGAGGGACAGCGACTATTTTTTATTATTCCTGCATTTCTTGAAGCAGAAACTGATAGAACAAAAAGAGACAGAATTTCAAAATATTAAATTACAAGACCTTAACCCTGTATGTTTGAATGAATCTAAAATGTGAAGACCTGACCCTTTTTGTTTTTATCTTGACTTTTGGGTGCTTATCTGGTATAGAAAAGAAACGAACAACCGATGAGCAGTTTACGGAACTATATCAGGAAAGGCTTTGTGTGGTGGACCGTTTCAACAATTATTATAATCCGATGTTTAATCCTTAAAAAGGAGGTAGAGAAATGAAAAGATTTCTCATAATTGTTCCCCTCGTTTTACTGGTTGCTATTTCATCTATGGATGCGAGAGTTTTAAGAGTAGGCAGAAAACCGCTGGTTGAGTTCGCACCAAAAGTGGGATTTTTGATCAAAAGTGATTTGGAATTAGACCTTGGAGCAGATGTAATATTCAACCCGACGAGAAACCTTGGTTTCAGATTCAACATTGTCGATATACATTCTAATGGTGGTACAACATTCTTCCTAAATTATTCTTATCTATACCCTACATTTGATGTTCTTATTTACTTTCAGAATCAACCAATTAATCCGTATGCATATGCCGGTCTTGGATTTGTTTCACACAATGGAAGTGTTCTGACCTTGAAGGGAGGAGCAGGTTTTGACTTCGACATTAATCGAAATATCTGTCTCTTTGTCGAACCGGGACTTCTTATAATGAGCGTTTCAAATCACGACAGCGACACGGATATCTATTTAACTATTTCCGGAGGGGTGAAGTTTGGAACTATTAGATAGTAATCAGTTTCGAAGGTAAATTGGTCGAAAGATATGAAGATAATGGTTGTGTTTTATTCGTTTGAGGGAAACACGAAATTAGGAAAATCATAAAGGCAGAGCACCAGCGCACAAGTCACAAGAGCACAAGACATAAAACCACGAAAGGTTGAGAAAAGAGAAGAGGAGTATTGGGGAAGAAAGGTTTTCAACGATAATAACGATATAAACGATCTCAACGTTCGAAACGTAGAGAAAACATCTTTATTGGTTTTATTGGAAGAAAAAAGGTGATTCTTCCAGATTACACACCCCGTCTGCTCTGCAGGTAGCTTTTACTTAACCTTTATATAATTCTTTATCTTCTCGAATTTTTTCTCTCCTATACCTTTGATTCTTTTTATATCTGCTATTTTTTTAAAACCATTGTGTTTTTTTCTGTAATCAACTATTTTTTGGGCATAGGATGGACCGATGCCGGGGAGTTGCATCAGTTCAACAGGACGGGCAGTGTTGATATTTATCTTTGATTTTGGTAGTTCTTTCTTCTGCCAAATCTCCTGTTCCTTCTCTTCCGGAAAAGGGAGATTGTAATCGATGACCTCTTCTGCAATATTTTTCTCCGCTACCTTTTTTTGAAAATCCTCAATGATATATGCAGGTGCGAAAGAGGGATGGTTGAGTTTATAGAGATAGATAGAGCCCCCAACAACAAAAAGGAGGATGAGAAAAAGTATTATATACCGCTCCTGCGGTGTAAAGAATCCCATAATGGTTAAAACGAGATGTCTACTCCTGATTTTATAATTCTTCCAGGAAAATGGACATTGCTCATAAACCTCTCTTCTGTATTGTTGATGTTCAGAATTCCGAGAGCGAGGGAGAGATTTTTTGTCATTTTCAGTATGCAGGATGAAGAGACTATGTAGTATGGTTCTATCTCTCTTCCGTTACCATCGGTTATACCCTTAACATATTTAATATTATTTACAAGGAAGATTTGCTTTATGGGGTGTAGTGAGATATCCATAAGTATTCGATAGCGAGGGAGGTATGGGATATCTGTTTCGTAAAATGGGGTGTAAACAGAGGAGAAATCTGAATGAAGCGTCAGGATGTATTTCGAGAAATTAAGAGTAAAGAGAAGAGTGGTAAAGGTAATCGTCGTGTCCAGGTTTTCATAGTAAAGGGAATAGTTATCTTTTTCTATCGCTATAATGGAGGTTTCTGTCTTCCTTGCAGACAGATTCAATTTCATAAGAAAGGAAGAGTCTTTCATAACATCAAATTGGAGAACGCCCCTCAGTATATTAATCGGCGTATTGAGTGAATTGGGAAAAAGAGTATAGGGAAGAGAAAAAAGATGCTGCATTTCGGTTTCGTAAGAATTGCCTTCGAGTTTCGTTGCCAGGGAGATATTTTTATTTATTAGGTAAATAATATGGAGGTATGGGGTGAAAAGGGTTTGAGAGATAAACTCACCTTTCGTACCAGGGATGATAAAAAGATAATCATTGTAGGCAAATCTATCTGCTATGTTTATCATCAAAATCTTCTTTCTGTCAAGAAGGTAAGGGAGGTGGTGATAGGAGAATCTGAAGGAGAGCATATTTTCATAGTTGTATAATCTATGGAGGTTCGACGAGAAGCCGTATTCATTATTGTTATCGTAATGATTTATATTTGTAGATACCTCGGCAGTATAGTCTTTCCCCTCGGTTACAAGGTATGATGTAAAGGAGAACATCTCTTTTCTTAAATCAAACCAGGATGAATTTCTGTACTGCAGTATCAGGGAATCATTTTTGTGATGGAAAGCCGTTTTTATATAATCCGTAGTGGTACTGTCATAGATGGAAAGTTTTCTTCTTCCCAGTTCCAATTTTTGGCACATATAGGAATTCGAGAAACCCGCGGTGAGTCCCGTATTATAATCGAAATCCGGGTTGGTTTCTGCCTTAAAGTGGAAGAGAGGTAAAAGGGTAGAGCCTTGGTCTCGGATATATTCCCAATCTTCTGTTTCACCGAACAATTCAGATGGTGGTGTAAGTGGGTAGGTTACATCTATATCTATATCCTCGACTCCATAGACTTTGTCCGGCAGGAAACTACTTATGAATGAAAATAGGATGAAAAATGATAAAGCAGAATAAAGAGGCGAAATTGGGCGATTAGAAATCCTATGTTTATCCATTCTGGATATGTTCCTTTATATTCTTTTTATAGGGTTTCTTAAGTATGCCCTTTTCCGTTATTATGCCCGTAATAAGCCCATTTGGGGTTACATCGAATGCTGGATTGAAAACATTTACTGAGGCGGGAGAGGTTTTAATTTTTGAAAAAGTCTTTACTTCTTCACCATTTCTTTCCTCTATAGGAATGCCAGCGCCTGTTTTTATGGAAAGGTCGAAGGTGGTTGATGGTGCAGCTACATAGAAATCGACCTTATGTTTTTTTGCAAGGACAGCGAGTGGATATGTGCCAATCTTGTTAGCAACATCCCCATTTGCCGCAATCCTATCAGCTCCCACTACTATTAAATCTATCCTACCCTCTTTGAGGACGGTAGCCCTTGCACTATCGACGAGAAGTGTTACAGGGATATTGTTCTTTTTCAGTTCCCAGGTTGTTAATCTTGCACCCTGAAGAAGGGGTCTTGTCTCACCAGCATAGACATAGACCTTTTTACCCATTTTCTTTGCAGCATAGATGACACCGAGTGCTGTTCCCCACCCACCTGTTGCGAGAGCACCTGCATTACAATGTGTCATTATATTTGCCCTATCGGGAACGAGTTTCGCACCGTTTTCTCCGATTCTTCTGCATAATTCCCTATCCTCCTTGTGTATTTTTTTTGCTTCCTCAAGGAGAATAGAATGGAGTCGCTTTGTATTCTTCCCTTTATAGCCTTCTACAATTTTTTTCATCCTCCTAAGTGCCCAAAAGAGGTTTACTGCTGTTGGTCTTGTTTTTTTTAGGGTCTCGATATCTTTTAATATTCCTTCCTTCGCTTTCTTTACCTCGAGATTATTTGAAGCGAGGGATGATAATGCTATCCCATAAGCAGCGGCAACGCCAATTGCTGGTGCGCCTCTAATGGATAGTTTTTCTATACAATCAGCAAGTTTTCCGACAGATTTTATCTCAATATAGAGCTCTCGTTGCGGGAGTTTTGTCTGGTCAAGAATCCTTATACAATTATGCTTCCATTCTATGGTTTTGAATTTCATACTATTCTCCCATTACCTGGATTACTATACTTCTCTTTCTTGGTCTTGCATCGAAATCGAGAAGGGCAATCTGCTGCCAGGTGCCGAGTGTCAATCTTCCATTCTCAAAGGGAACGGTTAAGGAAGGTCCATATAGAGCAGCTCTCATATGCGAGAAACCATTTCCATCATGCCAGGTTTCATTGTGGTGATAGTAGGCATTCTCTGGCAATATCTTCTCAACAAATTCAGGAATATCTTTTTTAAGTCCAGGCTCAAACTCGACCGTTGTAACTGCACCTGTGGAACCCGGAACAAAAACCGTAACAATGCCGTTTTTGACATTACACTTTTCAATAAATGTTTCAACATCACCTGTAATGTTGAGCACATCCGAAAAACCTTTTGTATTTTTTTCTATTGTTTTTGTTTTAATTGTCATCTCTCCTCCCATTACTTCCGAAATAAGAAATTGTTTGTTGTATCTTTCCTTCTAATTTTCGCAATTTCCATTTTCCTATTTTCGCACCCTGATAATATATTTCTATTCAATGATTTCTGCTCTCTTTAACATCCCCAGAACTGTCTCTTCAGGAAAGCCTACGACATTTGAATAATCTCCCTTTATTTTCTCGACAAGATATCTGCCTTCCAACTGAATCCCATAACCACCAGCCTTGTCAAGGGATTCCCCTTTCGCAACATATTCCTTGATGAAGGTTTTCTTATGTCTGAAAAATTTTACATCTGTTATTACTCTTTTGCTCTCTTTATAAAGCATTTTCTCGTTAACCAGTGTTATCCCCGTTATGACCCTATGCCATCTTCCATTCAGTTTCCATAGCATTCCAATGGCATCTTTCTTATCTTTTGGTTTCCCAATAATTTCTTCATCCAGAACTACGATGGTGTCCATACCAAGGATAAAATCAGCAGGGTATCTTGTGGAAACCGTCTCTGCTTTTTTCTTCGATAGATAGAGTGCAAAATCTTCGGGATGTATTTTAAGATTTTTGGTTTCTTTCTCTTCGTCTACATTATTAGGGATAGAAAGAAAGGGTATATGTAATTTTTTTAGAGCCTCTTTCCTTCTCGGTGATGCGGAAGCCAGTATCAATTTTTTCATTGAATCTATAATACAAAAATTCTGACCAAAGTCAAGGAAAAATTCTTTCAAGGAGCACACAACATTACACGGTAAAAAAAAAAAGGAAAAAAATAACATTTTTTTTGAAGAAATTGGGGTGAGTATGTGTTATAATAATAAAAGAGATATGGATAACGAAATTATTGAAAGGGCTAAAATGGGAGATAGAGAAGCACAGAAGCAAATATATATTGCATACAAGGATAAAATCTACACATTTTGTATCTTCCACAATTGTAATTTTGACGATGCGGAGGATTTGACACAGGATATTTTTCTGAAGATTTTCAGGGGCATCAAACGATTTAAGAGAGGAAACTTCAACGGATGGATATATAAAATTGCCATAAACCATATCTTTAACAGTATAAAAAGGCGAAAAAATTTTCTAAAATTGAGAGAAGAAAATTTTGCTGTGAAGGATAGAAATGTAGAAGAGTCAATAGAGATTGAAAAGGTGCTTAGGAAAATGCCAGAGAGATTATCTCTTCTTCTCATATTGAAGGAGAAAGAGGGATTGAATTATAAGGAGCTTTCAAAAGTCTTTGGTGTCCCTATAGGAACAATTTCCTCAAGACTGGCAAAAGCAAGGATACTTTTCAGGAAATACTACGGAGGTAAAAATGTTCAGAGGTAAAACAATACTTTTGTCATCCTATGTTGACAATGAATGTAGGAAACCGGAGACTATAAAACAGATTATAAAGCACGATGAAGAAACAAAGAGTCTCTATGATTCCTTGCTTCGCAGCAAAGAAATAAATAAACTCAGCTACTTTGATTGCAGGCTCTCTTTTGAAGGTATCAGGAACGGGAAGAGATTGATTCTATATCCAATTCTTGTGACTGCAGGGGCTATTCTATTCTCTCTACTTCTATTGTTTCCTCTCATAAAACATTCAGTGACAGACTATCCGGTTAAGAATGAAATACTTTACACAGGGGTGCTAAAATGAAAAAATTCTTGGTTACAAGTATTATCCTTGGTTGTTTTTATTCTCTTTTTATTTTTTTCGCATTTGTGATACCACTCGATGTAGCAATAATACCAAAATATATGGTTCCAGCTTCATACATTTCTTCATTGCTTAGGAATTCCCCAAGATATCTTAGTATTATTTTAGTAATTATCGGATTGGGCTTTTTCTCCTTTTCCATTTACCAATTTGCAGGGATTATTTACAAAAGGACAAAGAATTGGTGGAAAACACTCTATTTTACACTGATAATTACCCTTATGCTTTTGTATGGGCTTCTTACGATTGCGGTTATTTTTGCTTTTGGTATTCTCCCACCGATTAATAATGTGATTATATGTGTTTTTCTATTTTCAACGATACTGTTGTTTCCTGTAAAGGAATTTAGGCATCTGCTGATTCCTTATGTTATCTATGCTATCTCTTACTTACTTCTTCTTGAAACATATAAAAATGGCTTGCTTGCCTATATGGGAATTACAGTATATTTATCCCCACTCTATGTTCTTATCTTATGTTTGCTTACATACAGCTTTATTGATCTTCGGAAGATATATATCTACCTTGCGGTTTTGCTCCTATTTATTCCATTAAAGGTAAAGGGAAAAAGCCGCTGGATGTATAGTAAACCTGAAGGAGTCCAGGAATATACTATGATTGTGCCATCCCAGGAGTTCTATCAGGTAAAACAATTCAAGAAAGCTACCCTAACTTCATTTATGTATGTTTCCATTTTAGAACCTGATTCCTCATATTACGAGAGTAGTATGTATAATAATGTCAAGTATCCTTTTGCTTACTATAAGTTGAACCTTAATGAGGAAAGGGTTAAGGAAATAAGGAACTTATTGAATAACAGGAAAATATTTGTTGGAAGGATATGGAGAGATAAAATAGAAAAGAATATTCTCGAAAGGTGGGAGAGTAAAAAGGAGAAGGGGGTTGTAACAGGTAAAATAGAGGGAGAGATACCGGATAGAATAGGGCTTTTTAGACATATAAATATGAAATTTAACTGGAGCAATGGAATCCTGCGAGCAAATCTTAAAGATGCTACCTCAGTGGATGAAAAAGGAAATTTTGCATTCAGGTATATCCCCGAAGGAACCTACGAGGTTCTTCTCCTTTACAAAAGAAATGTCCCACACTACAGTGCGGAGATACCTTTTGTTTATTCAAAAAACGATACCATCCAGCTGGGAACAATCGAGATAAAATAATAAAGCGGTAAGGCAAGATGCCTTACCTGTTGAGGATACCAAAAAGTGTCATATCGTCAAACCCCGTCCCCAAAATAACCGATAAATTCTTCTTGACTTCATTATTCATAGAGAGTATGATTTTATGATGAAGAGAGGGAGGTTTAATGGAGATTAAAAAGTATCTTGAAAGAAATTACATTATAGCGGACGGTGCAATGGGAACGAATCTCTACAGGAAAGGTTTCTCATCAAAAAAACCATTTTCAACACTTAATATAGAAAACCCCGGTCCTGTTATGGAAATCCATACGGAATTTGTGGATGCAGGAGCGGAACTTCTTGTAACAAATACATTCGATGCAAATATCTTTAAGCTTGAGCCCTATGTGGATTTTAAGAACATTAAAAAGGTTAACAGAAAGGGTGCTGAAATTGCAAAGAAGGTTGCCGGTGAAAGAAGATGGGTTGCTGGCTCAATTGGTCCATCAGGGAGAACCTTTTCTCTTTTGGATGAAGGCGAAAAGGAATGGTTTGCAGAGAGTCTTATAGAGCAGGCAGAAGGTCTCATAGAAGGTGGGGTGGATGCACTATTATTAGAGACACAAACGGGAACCGATGAGGCAAGGTTCATTATGGAAACGATAGAGAAATACAGGAAAGGGGTTCCCGTTATCCTTGCCTTTACCTTTACCGAAGGTTTACGAACACCTGTCGGGGAGACCGTTGAGGATGTTATTGAATCAACAAAGGATTATTCCTTGCTTGCCATTGGTGCAAATCATAGTATAGGTCCGCTCCAGTTTCTCGAATTGATGCCACTTTTTCTTGCTCATAGCAAAATTCCTGTCTCTTTTATGCCAAATTCAGGTGTTCCCAGATATATAGATGGCAGGTTTGTTTTTCCTGCATCCAGTGAGCACTTTGCCAGATATGCAATGGAATTTATAAAAAATGGTGTGAAGATTGTTGGAGGATGCTGCGGCACAACACCTTCTTACATAAAACTTCTTGTTAAGATGCTTGAATCCAAAACCGGTAATGCACTCCATTTTCTTTTTGTTGAGGAAGAGGAAGAAGAGGAAATACCGGAGCCTACTGTAAAGAAAAGACATAAAAATATTGTAGAAGAACAGATAGAGGCAAAATCCCTTGTTGCTGTTGAGGTTTCACCCCCCAGGGGTGCATACAGTAGAAAAAGCGTAGAATGGGTAGAAAAACTTAAGGAGTTTGGCGTCGATGCGGTAAGTATTCTTGATTCACCAATGGCACGGGTGCGAATGAATCCTGTTGCCTTCTCACATTTGGTCAGGGAGCGTGGTCTGGAGGCTATACCACACTTTGCCCTCAGGGATAGAAGCCTGACAAGGATTCAATCAGACCTCATTGCCGCCTGTGCACTCGGACTCAATAATATATTTGCTATATCTGGAGACCCCCCATCACTTGGTGACTATCCACAATCAACAGCGGTTTACGATATTACATCCCCTGGACTTATAAAACTTATCAAGTTGTTGAATATGGGAAAGGACTTTGCAGGGAATATCTATACAAATCCAACACATTTTTATGTCGGTGCCGCACTGAATCCAAATCCATCTGATATAAAAAGAGAAATAGCAAAGATGGAGGAGAAAATAGATGCAGGTGCAGATTATTTTGTAACACAACCCTTATTTGCTGCATTAACGCTGACAAATTTTATTAAAAAGATTAATCTCAAAAACAGACCTCTTATTCTTAATCTTTTTATACCGAAGAGCAAAAAGCAGTTTGAATATATTGCGAATGAGGTGCCAGGCATAGAGGTTTCCCCGGAACTTATAAAGAAGGTAGAGGAGAAGGATGATTGGCTTCCGTTTCTTCAGGAAGAGCTTATAAAGGTTCTGCGAGAGCTGAAACCTCTTATCTCTGGACTTTATATTGCTGTGCCGAAAGGGAGGACCACCTACTTAAGACCATTTATGGAGGAGATGAAAGGTGGAAACTGGGGGTTGTAAGGGTATGAAAAGAGAACAATTAAGGAAGATGCTATCAAAGAGGGTGCTCGTTCTTGATGGAGCTATGGGGACGGAGCTTATTAAAAGGGGTTGTGGGGATGCAACTCCTGAAAAAGTAATTCTTCATAGTCCCGAAGTGATACTCAAGATACAGAGCGACTATGTTAAGGCTGGCTCCGATATTATCCTAACCGCTACATTCGGTGCAAATCGACTGAAACTAAAAAAACTCGGTCTTGAGACGAGATTCGAAGAACTCAACAGGTCTGCAGTGACTCTTGCGAAAAAGGCATTATCAAAAGGTGTCTTGGTTGCAGGTGACATTGGTCCAACAGGTGATATGTTTCCACCTTCGGGAGAACTCGATTTTACTAAAACATATAAATGTTTCAAAGAGCAGACAGGAATTCTTGCAGAAGAAGGGGTTGACCTTTTCATACTTGAAACCTTCTCCGATATACGGGAGTTGAAGGCAGCCATTCTTGCAGTGAGTGAGAATGCTCCTGATAAGTTCATCATAGCAAACCTGACATTTGAGAAGGGAGGCAGGACACTCATTGGAACAGACCCAACCGGTTTTGCACTCGCTTTTGAGGACCTAAATGTTGATGCACTCGGGGTCAACTGCTCGTTAGGACCGGAAGGTATATTTCCCATCTTCCAGGAACTTTCAAGAACAACTTCAAAACTCCTCTCTATAGAACCGAATGCAGGCATTCCTGAAATTATTGATGGGAAAGCCCACTACAGAATGAGTCCTGAAAAATTTGTAAGATATGCAGAGGATTTTCTTGAGATGGGTGCAAATATTATCGGTGGATGTTGCGGAACCGGTCCCGAGCATATCCGTCTCCTTGTAAAAAAGATAAAAAAAAGGAGACCACGAAAACGAAAGAATAGGTCCTTAATAGGTGTTTCATCTTTAACAAAGAATGTTATCTTTGTCCCGGATACTCCGACTATTATTATTGGTGAGCGAATCAATCCTACGGGCAGGAAGAGAATGACCGGTGAGATTGAAAAGGGTGTAATGAAGGCAATTCTTACCGAAGCAAAGAAGCAATCGAAGGAAGGGGCTTCTCTGCTTGACATCAATCTTGGTATGGAATCGCGTATAAGAGAGGATTGGTTGAGGAGACTTGTTACAGAACTGCTTATCTCCCCGGGGCTTCCACTCTCTGTTGATATAAGAAGTGTGCGTCTTATAGAGAGAGCGTTTCAGGAGTATGCTGGCAGACCATTGCTAAATTCAATTACACTTACGGGAATGGAGGGGGAATGCAGACTGCTAAAAAGGTATGGAGGCATGGTAGTTTTTCTCCCGATTGATAAAAATGGGGTTCCGGAGACTGCGAAAAAAAGATTGCAATTAACAAAGAAAGCAATAGATATCCTTAAGGAAATGGGTATCGATAAAGATCGTATCCTCTTCGACCCTATAGTGATGAGCCTTGCTACGGGTAACGACCCACTTGTCACTCTAAAAACACTCGAATCGTATAAATCGCTTGGTCTACATACAATCATCGGACTTTCCAATATCTCTTTTGGACTACCACATAGACGGAGTATAAACAAATACTTCCTGGACCGCTGTATTGAGATAGGACTGGATGCGGTTATAATGAACCCACTTGATAGAAAGACATCTGCCGAATTAAACCTCTCCCCTGTTTTCTCAGGTAAAAAAACAATAATGGAATTTCTTAAAGAGACTAAGATTACAAGGAAAGAGAAACCGAAGAAGAAGAAGAAAGAACTTAATGTGTTAAATATAATTATTGAGGGAGAGAAAGAGAAGATACTTACCCTGATTAAAAAAATGCTGAAGGATATGGATTACAGGAGGGTCATTGAGGATGTCTTAAAACCAGCCCTTGAGGAGGTGGGTGAACTTTACGAGAAAAAAAATATCTTCTTACCGCAGCTTATCCTTGCCGCAGAGACAGCACAGGCTGCATTCGGTTTCATAGAAAAGAGATTTTCAGAAAAAAAGGGGGGTAAGGGAAAGGTTGTTATTGCAACGGTAAGGGGTGATATACACGATATAGGCAAAAATATCGTAGCGATGATGCTCAAGAACGCAGGGTTTGAAGTTATAGACCTCGGAAAGGATGTACCAAGTGAGATTATCGTTAAATCCGCAGAGAAAAAGAATGCAAAAATTATTGCTCTATCAGCACTTATGACCACAACCGCATTGAGGATGAAAGAAGTAATAAACATTGTAGAAAAGAACAAGATGCCAGCGAAGGTAATAGTTGGTGGTGCTTGCGTAACCAAAAAATTTGCTGACGAAATTGGAGCTAATGCGTATGCAAAGGATGCCACAGAGGCGGTTAAGGAAGTAAAAAAATTAGTAGAAACCCCTTCCCAGAACATATGAAACCACAGAGAACACATATAACAGTGTAT
>Ga0209121_10002761_pt1 | contig 17492 bp, 12 predicted proteins | sample Cruoilmetagenom3_FD_187292 | JGI IMG/M metagenome (GOLD analysis project Ga0209121, IMG submission 187292) | Oil polluted marine microbial communities from Coal Oil Point, Santa Barbara, California, USA - Sample 3 (SPAdes) (version 2) | ecosystem: Environmental > Aquatic > Marine > Oil seeps ... | reverse complement strand
AGTGGTATAACAAAAAGAATAGGACAGTAGGGCATTTATTTCAGGGTAGGTACAAGCGATTTTGTGCGACAAGAGGTATTATCTATTAGTATTAGTGAGGTATATTGTTGACAAAGGAAATTTTTTGTGATATATTCATCCCTGTTATTGATGTGCAGAAATAGAAGAGCATATCAGTAATGCCACCGTAGCTCAGAGGTAGAGCAGGGGTTTTGTAAACCTCTGGTCGGGGGTTCGATTCCCTCCGGTGGCTTAGGTTCTTTGAATTAAAAAACGGATACACACGAAATTGAGAAATTAGGAACTTTTCCACCTTTGACATTTCTGCAATAGACTTCCCATTATCATTTTCCTATTTTCGTATTTTCTAATTTCGAACATTGTGTCTTGTGCTTAGATGTACGATGGAGAGGTACCCGAGTGGCCAAAGGGGGCAGACTGTAAATCTGTTGGCGCAGCCTACGGAGGTTCGAATCCTCCCCTCTCCACTTTTAATAAAACTGCCGATATAAATAGAGAAACGGCAGGCAAATAAGAAAAAATTAATCGCTATTCAGGAATTGCGGGAGTAGCTCAGCTGGTAGAGCATTGGCCTTCCAAGCCGAGTGTCGCGGGTCCGAGTCCCGTCTCCCGCTCCACCCACCCCGCACCCAACCAAAGCTTCAACCACAGAGAACACAGAGACACAGAGAACGACTGTTCTGTTTACCACATCACCACACCAAACCTTTAACCACAGAAAACACAGAAACACAGAGAACACCAATTCTTAATTTCCCACCTCCCCAAAAAACATATGAAACCGCAGATAAACGCAGATGAACGCAGTAAAACAACAACCATTGTTTCCTTCCCCAACCACACCCAAAACATCGAAACCACAGAGGATACAGAGAACACATACAACAGTGTACTTCCAACCATCCCAAAAACATTTAGACGCAGCAAATTTTTTTGTAAATTCTGTCTCTTTTCACTTGATTTTTGATTGGATTTGATGTAAAATGAAAGGATATATAGTGAAGTGAATAAGAATGGCTGTTTTAGAAAGAGGGGAGTATGCATAGAGATAGAGTTCTTTCAGTAAACATAGAAGACGAGGTCAAGAGTTCTTACATAGATTATGCGATGAGCGTAATTGTGAGCCGGGCACTTCCCGATGTCAGGGATGGTCTAAAACCCGTTCATAGGAGAATCCTTTACGCTATGAAGGAACAAGGACTTTTGCATTCAAAACCTTTCAAGAAATCCGCTACTGTTGTGGGTGATGTGCTCGGTAAGTATCATCCCCACGGTGATGCTGCGGTATATGATTCGCTTGTGAGAATGGTCCAGGATTTTTCTCTGAGGTACCCATTGATAGAAGGACAGGGAAATTTCGGTTCTATTGATGGGGATGGTGCGGCAGCATACAGATATACGGAAGCAAGACTTTCTCTGATCGCAGAGGAAATGCTTGCTGATATCGATAAGGGAACCGTTGATTTTGTTCCCAATTTTGATGAGCGATTGAAGGAGCCTGTTTTCTTGCCATCTAAATTTCCAAATCTTCTTGTAAATGGAGCTTCGGGTATAGCCGTTGGAATGGCAACAAATATGCCCTCACATAACCTTGGAGAGATTGTCGATGGTCTCAAGGCACTCATTGATAACCCTGAAATGGACATTACAGAACTTATGAAATATATTAAAGCCCCTGATTTTCCTACTGGGGGTATTATTCTGGGTAGGGCTGGAGTTCTTGATACATATACAAAGGGTGCTGGAAAGATAACCGTTCAGGGAAAGACGCATTTTGAGACATTAAAGAATGGTAAGGAACAGATTATAATAACGGAAATACCTTATCAGTTGAACAAGGTTAATCTAATTCAGAATATCGTTGAACTCGCAAAATCAAAGAGGATAGCGGGAATACAGGATTTAAGGGATGAATCGGACAGAAATGGTATGAGAATTGTGCTCGAATTAAAAAGGGATGCACAAAAAGAGGTTGTTATGAATCAACTTCTAAAACATACAAAGCTTAAACAGACTTACGGTGCAAATTTGCTCTCCCTCTGTAATGGTGCTCCTAAGGTACTCCCGCTCAAGGAACTGATGCAGGAATATCTGGACCACAGAAAAAATGTGATCGAGAGAAGGACGAAATTTGAGTTAGAAAAGGCAGAGGCAAGGGCGCATATTCTCGAAGGTTTCAAGAAAGCCCTCGAACATATAGATGAGATTATCAAACTGATAAAGAGGTCGAAGGATACGGCTGAAGCCAGGCTTAAATTGATAGAAAAATTTGAGTTTACAGAAATACAGGCACAGGCAATCCTGGATTTAAAACTGGCAAGATTGACAGGGCTTGAAAGAAAGAAAATAGACGAAGAATACCTTGAACTTATCAAGAAAATTTCGAAATTCAAGACGATTCTTGCTTCGGCGAGAGAGATACTGGAGATTATCAAGATAGAGCTGGATGATATAAAGGAGAGGTTTAATGATGTGAGGAGAACGGATATCCTTGAGCGTGAGGAGGGTGATATCGAACTTGAAGACCTCATAGTTGAGGAAGATGTCGTTGTAACAGTTACACGGGACGGATATGTAAAACGTCTTTCTCTAACAAATTATAAGAGACAAGGACGAGGGGGAAAGGGTATAATAGGGGTTACGACAAAAGAGTCCGATATCGTAGAGCATATCTTTGTCTCTTCCACGCACAATTACCTACTCATTTTTAGTAACAGAGGGAGGGTATACTGGTTAAAGGTTTATGAAATACCCGAAGGGGGAAGAACCGCAAAAGGTAGAGCTATAGCCAATCTTGTTTCTATGGGTAGGGATGAAAAGATTTCTGCTATCTTACCTGTTAAGGATTTTAATGAACCCTATTATATTTTTATCGTAACAAAGAAAGGAGTTGTAAAAAGGGTTGCACTCAAGGATTTTTCAAACCCGAGAAAGGGTGGCATTATTGCATCGACACTTCTCGACGACGATGATATTGTCGATGTAAAATTGACAAAGGGTGACGAGGAGATATTGATTGTTACCTCAAAGGGTATGGCAATTCGTTTCAAGGAAAAGGAGATAAGAGTAATGGGTAGAGTGGCAAGGGGGGTGAAAGGTATAAATCTAACGGGAAACAATTGGGTTGTTGGCGTCGAGGTAACAAGAAGAGAGGCAAACCTGTTGTGTGCTTCAGAAAACGGTTACGGAAAAAGAACCCCTATGTCTGAATTTAGAACTATCCACCGAGGAGGTAAAGGTATTATTGCTATGAAGATAACAGAGAAGACAGGAAGATTGATTGCTGCTATGGAGATTACAGACGATGACGAACTTCTCCTTATTACGGGGAGCGGGCAGGTAATAAGGATTTCAGGAAACGCCATTTCAAAGATAGGAAGAAATACTATGGGTGTAAAATTAATTAATCTTGGGTCGGGAGATAAACTGGTGGATGCAACACTTTTAAGAAAGAGTTAATGTGGATATGTGGATAACTTTACGGGATATACAAAATTGTAAGTTACTATATAAAAAGACATACAGAGTTTACATAATAATTTTATCCACCTATAATGAGTAAGTCCGAAAATCTAAAAACTTGTTTTTTCCACACCCTTTTAACAAAATCAAAAAAATATGTGGAGAAACTAACGAGGAGCATAGTTGAAAAGTTCAAAGGATGATATAAAGACCGCTGAAGAATTAAAGGAAGCGAAGGATGGGATAAAAAAGGAAATTTCCAAGGTTATTGTTGGACAGGAAAAGGTTATTGATGAACTCCTGACCGCACTCATCTCAGGTGGGCATTGTTTAATCATCGGTGTTCCCGGCCTTGCAAAAACACTCCTTGTTAATACTCTTTCAAAGGTTCTCTCGTTGAAATTTAACAGAATCCAGTTTACGCCCGACCTGATGCCATCCGATATAACCGGAACGGATATCCTCGAAGTCGATACGGAGAGCGGGGAGAGGTCTTTCAGGTTTATAAAAGGTCCGGTTTTTGCAAATATCGTTCTTGCAGATGAAATAAATAGAACTCCACCAAAAACACAGGCTGCCCTTCTTCAGGCTATGCAAGAATATCAGGTAAGTGCCGGGGGTGTTACATATAAACTGGAGCCACCTTTTTTTGTTCTGGCTACACAGAATCCCATTGAGCAAGAAGGAACATACCCATTACCAGAGGCACAATTGGATAGATTTATGTTTAATCTCCTTATTGAGTATCCAGAAGAAGAGGATGAGATTGAGATAGCAAAGATTTCACCTGGATATATAACAGAAAACTTAAATAGTATCCTCGACAATAAAAGAATAATTAAACTTCAACAACTTGTTAGAAGGGTTCCTGTAAGCGATTCATTGTTAAAATATGCGGTTCGTCTTGTAGCTTTATCAAGGCCAGGGAATAAGAATGCACCGGATTTTATCAAAGAATGGATGAACTGGGGTGCCAGTCCACGGGCTACACAATATTTAATTCTTGCAGCAAAGACAAACGCTCTTCTCGAAGGGAGATTTACGCCTGGTATCAAGGATATAAAAAAAGTTGTTTTCCCTGTCCTCAGACATAGACTCATAACGAATTTCAATGCAGAGGCTGAAGGAATCACTACGGACAGGATAATTCACCTTCTACTTGAGAGAATGGAAAAAGTTGAAAAATAGGAAACAACGGATTAAGCAGATTGCACAAGCAGGTATTTTTACGGGTCTTGCTGTATCGCTCGGTTACCTTCTTTTCTATATACCAAATGTTGAGTTGATTTCATCGACGATTTTTGCTACTGGATGGCTTTTCGGTTTACCTGTTGGAGTCTGCGTAGGAGGTATATCGTTTGCAATATTTTCTCTTTTTAACCCTCTCGGTGCATCAATGCCTCCTCTCTTCATTGCCCAGGTATGTGGGGGTATTATACTCGGCGCAGCAGGTAGCTTTTTAAGAGTCATTATGCCCGCTTCTCATCTCTTCCTAAAAGGACTGATGATGGGTATATGTGGAGGGGTGCTCACATTAATATACGATGTAATTACAAATATTGGAGGTTTTATTGCGTTCACGACAAATGAGACATTCCCTGCTTATCTTGCATCGGGTATTATTTTCAGTTTGCTCCATATTGTCTCAAACTTTCTTATTTTTTCACTACTGCTATTTCCTATTCTGAACAAGGCAAAAGGCTTTGTTAAAATGGAAAACCTATGAAAAAATCTAAAAGACCCTCCTGGGATGAGTATTTTATGAAAATCACAGCCCTTGTTGCAACGAGAGCAACCTGTCTCAGACGAAAGGTTGGAGCCATCCTTGTTAAGGATAGGAGGATACTCGCAACAGGTTACAATGGTCCACCAAAGGGTGTCCCCCACTGCGATGAACTTGGCGGATGTATGAGGGATAAATTGGGGATTCCCAGTGGAGAAAGAATGGAACTTTCGAGAGCTGTTCATGCAGAGCAGAATGCTATTATACAGGCAGCAAAGATGGGAACAAATATCGACGGTGCAACCCTGTATGTAACAAACCATCCCTGTTTTATATGTGCAAAGATGTTGATTAATGCAGGTGTAATAAAAATCGTTTATAAAGAGGGTTATCCTGATAAGTATGCAAAGGATATTCTTAAGGAAGCAGGGGTGAAAACTGTTAAATTCAAAGTCTCAAAGTAAACCCCATTAGATATTCTTCTATATCCAACGTGGTAAATAAATGGGATATTCCTATATAAATCAGAGAATGTCTTTTACTATCCATATTTCACTTGGTAATGGTATTATTGGATTTCCAGGAATAAAGGGGGTTACGACAATAGATATTCTTTCCCCCTCCGGGGACCAGGAACACAGATAGATATAACTTTCCTCATAAGGATGTGCTTCGAATATGTTTCCTATGCTGACATCCATATGATACAGGAGAATTCGTCTTCCAAGAAATTGCTCTTCTCCATCCCCCCTTTTCCCTAGAGCGAGTAAATCGTGAGAGACCGGGTTGATGTCGAATCCCTCGGTATGATTTACCTTCAAGATTAAATATTCCATTTCTGTTTTTATCTCATATTTATAGAAGGTATGAATAGGATTCCCTCCTTCTGTCGTCTCCTTTGTGTAAATGAGGAATGAATCGTTCGATGAAATCTTAAATGGACCTGCGTCCTGTAAAAGGGTATCAACCTGTGTGGAATCATTGAGTGAAAAGAATATTATGGGTTTTGGGGCATAACCACCTGGTTCTCCATACAGATAGAGCCCTTGATTGTCAGAAGAAAAAGCGAGGCTGACAATTAGGAATTCGGGTTCCTTTTCCCAGACTATTTCCCCTGTTGAGTCCATTACTACAACGGTTTTTGTATTCTCAAGAAGAGCAGCAATCTTACCATCCCTGGAAACAGCAAGAGGTCCGACGACCCCCTCTTTAATAAATCTTTTGGAGCCTGTTCCTGGGTCTAATTCCCACAGCTCGAAAATAGTCTCTTTTCTTGACGCTATATAGTAAATATTTCCTGAAGCAGCCCATTCAGGGCAAGAGAATGAAGTGCTATCTTCCTTCAATAACAATTCTAAGGTTGCTTCGGGGTATGTGTATGGCGGCGCTGTCGAGGATTTATCACAACCTATCAAACCTACTACCATGGATGAAAGTATAAGAAAAAGTGGTATTCTCAATCGCTTAAATGGAAATCTCTTTTTACCGTTTAACTTCTTCATATCGCTCCATTGAACCTTTTATCCGAATCGTGCACCAATCCAGTTACCAATAAAGTGTGTTAATGCTATCACAACAATTGCAATAAGCACATGTTCGATGATCGCTTTCCATGGATTTGCCTTTTGGTCTTTTGCTATGTAAAAGCTAAATATTCCTAATAGTGATAATCCCCAGACAGCACTGACGATAATTGCTAATGTGAGTCGAAACAAAATCACGGGAACGATAAAAGTTATTGCAAAAAAGAACTTGGAGAGAAAGGTTGAGATTGTTGATTGCCATATCTCGGCTGTAGTGTGTTTGTTTTCCGATTCTTCAGAAATATGGATACCCAATGCGTCTGAGAATGCATCTGCTATTGCTATTGTTAACACAGCTCCAATAATCACCAGCTTCGAATGGGTACCTGAATAAAGACCTACCATAAGCCCCAGTGTTGTGATGACACCCGATGTTACACCAAAACTAAAACCTGTTTTTAATGAATGTCTCATAACAGTTAATTATAAGAGAATTTAATATATTGTCAAGTAATTTTCTTCGTTTTGTTTGAATCTTTTTCTCTTGACGGAGAGTTGAAAATCTCGTATACTGGCTCCGTTGTATAAAAATGTAAAGGTATCAGATAAAATGCCTTTAAGAATCGTCTATGAAAGGATATAAAATGCAAAACAGGAAATTACCCTTAATAATATTACTCTTTTTCCTTTTTTCTATTTACGGACTTAAAGGAGAAGAAAAGGTGGCTGCTCCCCTCTACGGGCTGAGATTATCCTCCATAGGTCTCCCAACCGCGGAGAAGCAGAACGAAGCGAGGGGTATTAATGATTTGAAACTCTTTAAGAATCGACTCTATATAGGATATGGTGATGCAGTGGTAAATACAGGACCAACGGATGTTATCTATTTTGGTCTAAAAACGAAAAGGTTTTTTAATGAATTTACTGTTGATGATGAAGCGATCTACAAATATCAGGTGATGGACGGTAATCTTGTTATACCTGGTCCCGATGCAACGGAGGATTGGAAGTTTGGTAATATCTATATATTCACAGAAAATGGCTGGATAAAGAAGAGGACAATCCCTAATGGTATACATATAAAAGAACTCGTCTCATTTGATAAAAAATGGTATGTGGCTACGGGTAGCTATTTTGAGTTCAGAACGGATGAATTGTTTGCCTTTGGCGGTATACTCTCTTCTGGGGATATGGGCGATACATGGAAACTTGTCTATGCATCCCCAACGGATGAAAAGAGTGTTTTCAGGATAGGTTCATTAATCTCTTATAAGGATAAACTTTATGCTTTTCCCTATTCGTTTATTGGAATGAATAAGGAAGAGATACCCGATGAGTATAAAGGTTTCATGGCCCAAACATACGGAGAGCAAAACCTTATATTTACGGAGGACCCTTTGGGCACTTCAGATGCAATCGTTTTCGATAAAAGGATTTGGGGATATAGAGACCTTATTAAGATACCCAATGTTTGTTATATTTCCCCATTTGTCTTTAAGGACAAACTCGTTATGTCTGTGCTAACGGGTAAATTTGTTGACTACCTTTCTCTGAAAAATGGACTTCCAGGGAATTGTGTGTCGAGCCTTTTTATTCTCGATGGAGAGAAAACCGTAAGGTTACCCCTTGAATACGATCTTATTCGTGATGTCGTTATAGAGAAGGGAAAACTCTACCTTCTTATTCTCAAGGGCAATGATTACTTTATTGCAGAGACGAAGGACCTTGAAGGGTGGAAATGGTATGCAATTTCGCGAAGGATAGATAGACCGTTATCTATCGAATCAGATGGTGCATCTTTTTATATCGGAACGGCTGATGGAAATATCTTCAAATCCATCGGTAGAAAAAATTTGAGTGATACTCTTCTCTGTTATAGCGACGAGCCCGTGAAATTCTCTGGTGCTGCTATTCTTCCTCGTGAAGGAAAATGGTACTGGTCTGCCATCACAGGTTGGAAAGAGTGGGGAAAGCTTGCGAAGCTAACCTGCAGCATCCAGAAGAATAACATCATCGATGTTGAAACCCGAAATATTTCATCGCTAAACATCTTCATTCCATTTACCACAATCGATAGAAAGAAACCCGTTGAATTGAGAATCGATAATGTAAAGGTTTTCAAGGATACCATCGGTATAACCACTGAACTTATCTGCATAAAAGCCCAGGGGACAGACTGGAATATAGCAAGGTCCAATGGAACCGAAGAATCGTTCCAGTATAAAAAGAGGATTATTGGGGCTACAGAAATGGACTTATTGAATGACGGTATGATAGGTTCGTTTGCAGCGGATGTATTACAATGGGCAACATCTGCAGATGCAGCCATTGTTCCAGAGAGCCGAACAGAGAAACTTTTAAACCAGGGTGATATATACCTCGAAGATATATTTGATTTAAATTACAAAAACAAGATATACACATTCAAGGTCAAAGGGATGACTCTCTATGAGATGATGAATTTTAACATTAAGCAAAGTGAGAGTAAGAGGTGTCAAATCTCTGGATTCAATTTTGCATACAGAGAGGGGGAAGACCTAGCAGGAAATATGATTGTTGAATCCACAATAGACCCTGCAAGGGAATACCTTGTTGCAACAACAGATGCTCTCGTCAAGGATATGGAGGTGTTTCTTGGTGCTGAGGTTAACTGCAAGGATAGAGGAATAACAGTAAACGAAGTAATGATAGAATGGTTCGAAGGGTTTGAAGTAATTAATAGTATAGAGCCACGAATAAAGGTTGTTAAATAATTTTTCCGGAGCCGATAAACCAAAATTTTGCTTGATTTTTTATGCTGTCTGTTATATAATATAAAAAATGCATTAGTGGAATCTATTTAGACTGTGCTCTGAAGAAGTCAGGTTAAACAGTAGTAGAGTGAAAGGAGGTGAAAAAAATGAGTCATCCTAACATAATCAGGTATAATGAATATTATACAAGGAGGGATAAAATGAGGAATAGAGGAAAATGGATGTTAACGTTAAGTTTTACAGCTTTATTGCTGGTAATGTTCTTTGGATGTAAAGGGGGTGCAGGTGTAAAAGGGGAGAAGGAGCCCAACAACACTATTGACAAAGCATGTGAAATAACATTGGGACAACCTTTCTCGATTACGATTAAACCAGAAGGTGATATGGACTGGTTTAAGGTTAAACTCCCAGAGCAGGGTTATCTAAGGGTTCAAGCAAATGGGATTCCCGAAGAACTTGGTCTTGAATGTTCTTTTGCGTTATACGAGGAGTGGGAAGGTAAAAAAGAAAAACGGCTCCGGGATTGGCATAAATTCCCCGATGCACTATTTGTTTCAAAAGCAGGAACCTACTATTTTCTTATCCATGATGATTACGATGATAAGACATCCAATAAAACGATTCAAATTAAGGCTGATTTCCTCAAGGAATTCGACCCAACGGAACCAAACAATAAGCCCGAAGAGGCAACACTGGTCGAATTCGGGTCAGATATAAAAACGGCTGTTTATCCTGTTGGGGACCAGGATTGGTTAAAGGTAAAAGCAGAAAAGCAGGGATATCTTTCAATTAAATCAAAAGAGACTCCAGAAGGGATTACACCCGAAGTGCGTTATTCTATTTTTGACGAGTGGGCAGACCCGAAGACAAAGGAGATTAGAAATTGGGAAAAACTGTCCGATGCCTGTTTTATACCTAAAGCAGGTTACTATTTTATTCAGCTCCACGATGATTACGATGATGCCGCTTCTGAAACACCTTACGATTTAAGAATCGAATTCATAGAGGAAATGGATGAGTATGAACCGAATGATGATTTCAAAGAGGCAAAATCCGTAAAAAGGGGTGACATAATCAAGGCAGCTATCTTTCCTACCGATGATAGGGACTACTATAAGATTGATGTTGCACAAGGGAATAAGATTAAATTTATGGCGAAGGATTTTTCTGATATAGTACCGGAGATCAGGTTATTTGTTTTAAACAAAGAGAACCCCAATGAATTAACGGAGTTTAGTGATTGGGAAAAATTACCAGCCGAACTTGATGTTGAAGAAGGAAGGAAATATTTTATTCTCCTTCACGACGACTATGACGATGCAAGTTCACCCAAACCGTTTGAGATTAGTATAGAATAGGGGATTAAACTGTCAGATGAAAGATAAAGAGAAGGATAAGACAAAAGCCGAGATTATAAAGGAACTTAAGGAACTGCGGAAACATATTGCTAAGTTGAAAACATCAAAAACAGAGAGTGAGAAGGTAGAAGAGGAACTGCGGAAAAGCGAGAAAAAATACCACACTATATTCAATAAGATTCCCACCCCGGTCTTTATCTATGATAAAAAGGACCAGCATTTTATCGACTGCAATGAAGCTGCCCAGGAAATCTATGGTTATTCAAAGGATGAGTTGAAATCTAAGACACCATTTGACCTTCATACACCTGCGGATTTAGAAAGGATTAGAAAAAACACAGATAGTAGTAAGACAGAACCGCTCTCCACCTATACCTATATAACCAAATACGGACAAAACATAAATGTAGATATCATCACAGATGAGATTGAATATAATGGACAGATAGCAGGAATTAGTATTGTAACGGACTTAACAGAACGTAGGCTCGCCGAGGAGACCCTACACGGCAGATTACGACAGCAGCAACAGATCCTTTCTATCGCTCCTCAATTAAATGAAAGCCTTGATGTCAACGAGGTTTTGACCCGTATTGGCAACAACGCCCGTGAGATTTTAAAAGCACATGGCTGTGCAATTTATACACTCGGAGCAGATGGGAAAACCCTGAAACCCAGGGTTGCTATCGAACCGCCTTATGAAAAGGAGATTCTTGCAGTTACAATTAGTGTAGAAAATAGTTTTACTGGACAGGCTATAAAAACCAAAAAAGGTTTAATCTTTAACGATTCAGTGACTGACACTACTGGATATCAGATTCCTGGTACTCCTGTGGAGAAAAACGAGTGTGTTATCGTTGTCCCTCTTATAGTTGGCCATACGGTTCTTGGCGGGATGTGTCTCAACCGTATGGGAAAGCCTTTCTCTGCAGAGGATTTGGCATTAGCTGAAACCTTTGCCGCATATGCAACTACTACCCTGAGAAATGCTCAATCCTATTCCGCTCTCCAGTCTGAAATTGAGGAACGTAAACAGGTGGAAGAAAAACTACGTGAATCCCGTGACGAACTCGATATGGGGATTAAGAAACGAACCAGTGAATTGGTCGATATCAATAAGCAAAAGGAGAAAGAGATTGTAGAGCGTAGGCGAGCGGAAAAGGAACTAAAAGAAAGTTTAAAAAAATTACAGCGAATATTTGAAGGAATAGTCCATGCAATGGCATTGGTGGGTGAGGTGACCGATCCTTATACCGCAGGTCATCAAAAACGAGTATCCAACTTAGCCTCTGCAATAGCGAGTGAAATGAAACTCTCCGATGAACAGATAGAAGGAATTCGTATATCTGGTTTGCTCCATGATATTGGAAAAATATCGATACCTACCTCTATTCTTTCCCTTCCTCGTCGGTTAACAGATATTGAATATAGTTTTATCAAGAATCATTCCCAGGTTGGTTATGATATATTGAAAGGCATAGAGTTTCCCTGGCCTGTTGCCAAGATTGTTCTTCAACATCACGAACGAATAGATGGTTCTGGCTATCCTCAGGGTTTAAAAGGTAAAAAGATACTTCTTGAAGCAAAAATACTCAGTGTTGCCGATGTAGTTGAGGCAATGTCCTCCCACAGACCCTACAGACCCGCTCGTGGTATAGATAAAGCCCTGGGGGAAATATTAGAAAATAGGGGTGTTCTCTATGACCCCCAGGTGGTGGATGCCTGTGTTAAGATTTTTGCGGAAAAGAATTTTGAATTCTCATCGTAGTTGAACAAAAAGGATATTTTAGGAAAAGAAATAATTAATAATTTAGGAATAAGGACTGTTCGAGGAATGATAAGGTCAAAATTTGATGAATGAGATACTGGGTTTTAGTCTCATCCTGCTTTTGGGTTTTGTTGTTCAGAAGGTCCTAAAAAAACTCGGGCTTCCAGCTGTAACTGCTTACCTTATTTTGGGTATTGCTATCGGTCCCTATGCATTGAATCTTATTGGACCGAAACTACTCGGTGCATCGGGTTTGGTATCCGAGATAGCACTTGGTGTAATAGCATTCTCTATAGGCGGAAATTTTTCCCGTATTAATCTAAAAAGGATTGGGAAATCTGTTCTTGTAATATCCATTTTCGAGGTATTCTTTGCATTTCTATTTGTATTAATAGTCTCTTTCTTTCTATTCCACAAGCACCTTTATCTTTGTTTACTTCTTGGTTCCGTTGCTGCTGCTACTGCACCTGCAGCAACCGTTATGATAATCAGGGAATATAGGGCGAAAGGTATTCTCACCAATACATTGCTCGGTATTGTAGCAATAGATGATGCATGGGGTCTTATCCTTTTTGCAATCTGTTTTGCAATAGCTAAATCCCTTGTTTATCCTGAAAATATTTCTCTTCTTCAAACTACTGGGATAGCATTCTTGAAGATAGTGATTGCATTGCTGCTTGGAGGTATCCTGGGATGGTTTTTATCCTTCCTGTCGAAACTTGCAAAAACTCGTGATGAATTACTTATCTATACATTAGGTTTTATCTTTCTGGGCATTGGATTATCCAAGAGTTTTGACCTCTCCGTGCTGCTTGTAAATATGTCGATGGGTGTTGCAGCTATCAACTTTAGTAGAGTGGGAAAAAGATTTTTCGATACAATCGAAATGGTTGATAATCCACTGTTCTTGCTCTTTTTTGTTATTTCGGGAGCAAACCTCGAGATTCCAGCACTCAGGACAGTTGGTCTGATAAGCATCGGATATCTGATTGCTCGCATAATAGGAAAATTTGGAGGATGTTTTATTGGTAGTTATGTCGTTCATGCAAGTAAGAAAATAAAGAAGTATCTGGGTTTCGGTCTTGTTCCACAGGCAGGGGTAGCACTTGGAATGGCTCTCTATATAAAGACATATTTGCCCGAAGCGGGAAATATTATCCTGCCGGTAATAATAGGCTCAACGGTTATATACGAAATCTTCGGTCCCCTGTGCACAAAATTTGCCCTTGTAAAAGCAGGAGAGATAGCAAGATGACAAATAGGAACTGACATGCTGAAGTACGCCTGCCCTGAGCTTGTTTTTTTCTATTTCGGGAAATTCTTTCCCAATTCAATATATTTCTTGGCACATAGGACCAATTATTGAACAAGTTCATATTGATTGAAAATTCAAGATTGGAGTAGCAGAGCTTGCTCTGCGTTATGGAGTAGCGAAACTTGTTTCGCGCCTGTGTTGTAGGGGCAGACCTATGTTTACCCCGTTAGATATGTGATTTATCTAATGGTGTGTCTGCCCTTTTATTTTTTTAAAATCCTTCAATTTCAAACTTCGTAAATAGTGAATTACAGTATAATTTAATTATGAAAAGATGCACTACAATTCGGGAATATGGCACTCTTTCAAAAAGGGGATTTATGAATTAAGGATATTAATTTAACGGTAGAAAAAATCTTGACAAATGAGAAAAACTATTCTATAGTGAAAAAAACAAGATAAGGGTACTTAAAATGAGAAAAGATAAGGAAAAAGTTATTGGGGATTTGATAGATGTCCGAGTTATGGTTAGAATTGAAGAAAAAGAAACCGAAGGGAAAAACAGTGCCCGAAAGCAATTTAACCTTTTTTGAAAACCTTTAAATAATGTTTTAAAAATTTTTTATAATAACTCTGTAAATACTCAATGATATAGTAAAATAGTAAGTAACGAAGGGGGTTCAAGTGAAGCATTTTAGTACATTCTTTGTTACAGGAATTGTGACACTCTTCTTGGGAATCAACCTATTTGCTCAATGGGAGCCTGATGTAAGATTAACTTATGATAATTCTATTTCATTCACATCTTATAACAACGGATGGTGTATAGCTTCGGATATAAACATTGTGCATGTTGTATGGCATGATGACCGTAATGGAAATCCTGAGATTTATTATAAACGATCAACTGATGGAGGTACAATATGGCAAATAGATACAAGACTTACCAATGACTCTCTTGCTTCATGGTCTCCGTGCATTGCTGTTTCAGGACCAAATGTTCATATAGTTTGGGGTGACAAGCGTAATGGAAATCTAGAAATTTATTACAAACATTCCTTTAATGGCGGAATAACATGGGGAATAGACACTAGACTTACAAGTGATTCTGCACTCTCCGATATTCCTTCAATGGCAATCTCTGACAGTTTTGTTCATGTTGTATGGACAGACTACCGTGATTCAAATTTTGATGTTTATTACAAACATTCTTCTGATAATGGAACAACGTGGGGAACAGATACTAATCTCTCAAACGATTCTGCATTTTCCTGGTATTCTTCAATTGCAGTTTCCGAATCAAATGTCCATGTTGTATGGTATGACACCCGTGACGGAAACGCTGAGATATATTACAAAAGATCAACGGATGCTGGAACTACTTGGGAACCAGAGATTAGGCTTACAAATAATGATGAAAGTTCATGGTATCCATCTGTTGCAGTGTCGGGTTCAACCGTCCATGTCGCTTGGAGTGATGAACGTGATAGAATACGTCCTGAGATTTACTACAAACGGTCGACAAATGGAGGAATAACATGGGAAGCAGATGAAAGGCTCACAAATGATGCTGCCTGGTCGAGCCGTTCTTCTCTTGCCGTCTCAGATTCAAATGTGCATTTAGTTTGGAATGATGACCGTAATGGAAATCCTGAGATTTATTATATGCTTTCCACAGATGATGGAATATCTTGGGGAATAGAAACAAGACTCACAGATGACAGTCTTCGGTCAGAATATCCTTCTGTTGCAGTCTCTGGATGTAGTATCCATGTTGTATGGCAGGATGATCGTGATGGTAATTGGGAAATTTACTATAAGCGTAATCCAACAGGAAACACAATCGCAGAAAATGAAAGCCACATACCTGGATTCATAAATGAGAAACTCCTCTGCTCTCCAAATCCGTTTACCACTTCCACGACTATTATTCTCCCCAGCATAGGTCTTAACGCAAAGCGCATGGAACTCACCATCTACGACTCAGCTGGACGGTTGGTGAAGTCCGTCGAACTAGAAACTAACACCTATCAACTCGGTGCTGACTTAAAAGCTGGCATCTACTTCCTCAAACTCAACAGCAAGCCTGTCGGGAAAATCGTGAAGGTGAGGTAATAATGAAAATAATGGGGAGCCTTTTCATTTTCTTCTTTATTTTGTTCCCAGTAGAGGTTGCTATTGGTGAATTTCTCAATCCAAAACCAGTGAGAATCATTGGGCCAAAAGAATATAGTGAAAAAGTGCATGATGATTATCGTATTTCTCAAACAAAAAGGCAGGAAGAATTACCAGATTACAGTAACTTTGGAGATTATTATTTTTCAGGTCGTGATGAAGACACACTCATTCTTGATGACGGCGGCGAGTTTGATTGTGTCGGTTCATATTATGTGGCGCAAAGATTTACTCCCGGAGTGCTATGTAGTTTGAAGTCCGTCATTATTAAGGCTTCTTTTGGTGGTGAAGATTGCACACTCTTTGTGTGGAATGATTCAGCCGGGATTCCGCAATCCTCGACGAATCTTATCCCGCCTGTTTATTTTTCGACCACAGTACCGAATTGGCAAAGAATTGATCTTCCTTCACCGATTGTATTAAACTCTGATTTTTGGATTGGTCTTTTCCCCTATGGTATTGTATTCTCTGATAATACGCCGAATTGTGAGGAAAGAATTGCTGATTCGTATGATAAAATCGATTGGTGGGTACTGCAATATCATGCCTGGGGAGAATTACTAATTAGGCCGATTGTTACCCTTATGGGTTCTAGACATGACCTTTCCTGCATTGACCTTTTCTCAAAAAAGGGATTTTTTCTTCCAAATCCTGCTTATGACACTGTAGCAATTATCATCAAGAATTTTGGCAATATCACAGAATATGATTTCCCTGTATATTTGAGGATAAAAGATTCACTCGGTATGACGGTATTTTTTGACGTCCAAAATGTAGATTCGCTGGGTCATGCGGATATTGACACAATAATTATTCCATGGAATCATAGTGAGAATACTGATTGCATAATCGAAGGATATCCATGGATTACCGGGGACTGTGCAACAGACAACAATAGAATGGAACTGGAATCGTATATAAGAACCTATCCCGGAGAGCTATACTATGATGATTTAGGGAATAGCTTTGTAGGCCTTTATGAGGATAGCATAGTAAACAAGTTTTATCCCCCCTATTATCCATGCAAAATCGAAAGCGTAAAATTTGCTTTTGATGCGTGGTCTCCTGATTCAATTTATACTTTTGGTATTGCGGCTATTATCCTTGATAATGATACTTCGGGATATCCTGGAATGGAAATAGCAAAAGATTCCGCTCTTGGATTGCGTCCCGGGGCATATTGGTGGTACGCTATGGACCTTTCCCATCATAATGCAGTCATTGACTCAGGGGCATTCTATGTAGAGTGGGTGAGCTTGCCTGATTCAACCACACCGCCGTATGGTGAACCAGCAATATATGTTGATAACGGTGCCCCTCCTTTCTCGAAAATGGCCTGGTTTAGACTCGGCGGAGTTTGGTATTGGTGGTGGGAATATGCCTATCAATGGTGGCGAAATGCTGAACCATTAATACGAGTCTGCGTAGATTTTCCAAGCGCAATTTCTGAAAAC
>Ga0209121_10002760_pt1 | contig 17502 bp, 16 predicted proteins | sample Cruoilmetagenom3_FD_187292 | JGI IMG/M metagenome (GOLD analysis project Ga0209121, IMG submission 187292) | Oil polluted marine microbial communities from Coal Oil Point, Santa Barbara, California, USA - Sample 3 (SPAdes) (version 2) | ecosystem: Environmental > Aquatic > Marine > Oil seeps ... | reverse complement strand
GCCAAGGTGTTCCTGATCGACGCGACCGGCTCGACCACGGTGATGACCAACCAGATCGTCGAACTGCTCGGTACCCGCGGCGGCAACTGGGAAATCCTTGCGACCGCGGCCTTCGTCTCGATCGCGGTGCCGCTCGTCGTGTTTTTCTCGATGCAGCGCTATCTCGTGCGCGGCCTCCTGGCCGGCTCCGTGAAATGAGGCGGTCATGAGCCGCGAAGAAGAGGCACCAAAGATGACCCATCTGGCAAAGGACCCCGACTGGTGGCGGGGCGCGGTGATCTACCAGATCTACCCGCGCTCCTACCAGGACAGCAACTGCGACGGGGTCGGGGACCTGCCCGGCATCGTGCGCCGCATGCCCTACATCGCTTCGCTCGGGGTCGACGCGATCTGGATCTCGCCGTTCTTCACCTCGCCGATGAAGGATTTCGGATACGACGTCTCGGACTACTGCGACGTCGACCCGATGTTCGGCGCACTTTCCGATTTCGACGCGGTGGTGGAAACGGCGCACGCGCTGGGTGTGAAGGTGATGATCGACCTCGTGCTCAGCCACACCTCCGACGAGCACCCCTGGTTCGTCGAAAGCCGCGCCTCGCGTGGCAACGACAAGGCCAACTGGTATGTCTGGGCCGATGCCAAGCCCGACGGCTCCGCGCCCAACAACTGGTTGTCGATCTTCGGGGGGCCCGCCTGGCAATGGGACGGCCGGCGGATGCAGTACTTCATGCACAACTTCCTGCGCGAACAGCCCGACCTCAACTTCCACGAACCGCAGGTCCAGGACGCCGTGCTCGACGTTGCCCGCTTCTGGCTCGAACGCGGGGTCGACGGATTCCGGCTCGACACGATCAATTTCTACGTCTGCGACGCGGCGCTGCGCGACAACCCGGCGCTGCCGTCCGGGGACCGCAACGCGACCATCGCGCCGTCGGTGAACCCGTACAACTGGCAGAATCACCTCTACGACAAGAACCGCCCGGAAAACATTGATTTCCTGCGCAAACTCAGGGCGGTCATGGATCCTTACAACGCCGCCGCGGTGGGCGAGGTGGGCGATGCCCAGCGCGGGCTCGAGATCGTCGGGCAATACACCACCGGCGACGACCTTATGCAGATGTGCTACGCCTTCGATTTCCTCTCGGGCACCTGCCCGACCGCGGCCCGGGTGGCGAAAGTGCTGCGCGAGTTTGAGAAGGCCGCCCCCGACGGCTGGGCCACCTGGGCGTTTTCCAACCACGATGTCGCCCGTCACGCCAGCCGGTGGCAGCTTTCCGGCCCCGCCCAGCGCGGTTTCGCGACGCTGATGATGTTCCTGCACGGGTCCGCCTGCATCTACCAGGGCGAGGAGCTGGGGCTTCCCGAGGCCGACGTCGCCTTCGACGATCTGCAGGACCCTTACGGGATCGAGTTCTGGCCCGAGTTCAAGGGCCGCGACGGCTGCCGCACACCGATGGTCTGGGAACGCGACATCGCGCAAGCCGGCTTTTCCACCGCATCGCGTACCTGGCTGCCGGTGGCGAGTGAGCACCTCGGCCTTGCGGTCTCGGTGGCCGAGGAAGACCCCGGCGCGCTCTTGCACCATTACCGCCGGGTCATCGCCTTCCGCCACGCGCAACCTGCCCTGATGAAGGGCACGATCGAGGCACTGAAAGTCGAGGGCAACGTGATCAGTTTCATCCGCCGGCCCGAGAGTGATGGTGGCGGCGAGGCGGTATACTTCGCACTCAACATGGGCGAAGAACCGGCAACGCTCGCACCGCCGGACGGCATTTGGTCCCCGGTGGGGCTCGAGATCAACAGCGCCCAGCCGGGCGCCGACGGAAACCTGCACCTGGCACATTGGCAGCCGTGCATCATGCTCGCGACGCACGGGCGCGGATAACGGGAGGAACAGATGGCCGAACTCAAGCTGAGAGATGTTGGCAAGACCTATGGCGGCACCGTCGAGGTCCTGAAGGGCATCGACATGGACATCAAGACCGGCGAGCTGATCGTCTTCGTCGGTCCGTCCGGCTGCGGCAAGTCCACGCTTCTGCGGATGATCGCCGGGCTCGAGAAGATCACCGCCGGCACGCTCGAAATCGACGGCGACGTGATGAACGACGTGCCCCCGTCCCAGCGCGGCATCGCGATGGTGTTCCAGTCCTACGCCCTCTACCCGCACATGACCGTCTACGACAACATGGCGTTTGCACTGCGGATCGCGAAGATGCCCAAGGAGGAGATCGACAAGTCGGTGCGGCGCGGCGCCGAGATGCTCCAGCTCGACCCCTTCCTCGACCGGCTGCCCAAAGAGCTGTCGGGCGGGCAGCGCCAGCGGGTTGCCATCGGCCGTTCGATCGTGCGCGACCCCAAGGTCTATCTGTTCGACGAGCCGCTCTCCAACCTCGACGCGGCCCTTCGGGTGGCGACGCGCATCCAGATCGCCGAACTCAAGGAGTCGATGCCGGACTCGACCATGATCTACGTCACCCACGACCAGGTCGAAGCGATGACGCTCGCCGACAAGATCGTGGTGTTGGCAGACAAGGGCATCGCCCAGATGGGCAGCCCGCTCGACCTCTACGAGCGGCCCGACAACGAGTTTGTCGCCCAGTTCATCGGCTCGCCGGCGATGAACCTGCTGCCCGGCGAGATCACCGGCACCGGCAAAGAGACAACGATCAACCTTCACCATGGGCACGACGCGGTTGCCGCGGTCGAAACCCAGACCGCCGAGAAAGGCTGGAAGGTCAATGTCGGCGTCCGGCCCGAGGATTTCCGCATCGCCGAGGCGGGCGAGCATGTGTTCTACGAGGGCACCGTCGACTATCTCGAAGCGCTGGGCGAGGTGACCTTGCTCTACTTCAAGGCGCAGGCAGGCCAGGAGGGGCTGATCGCGAAGCTCCCGGGCATCCAGAGCGAGCTGCGCGGGGCGACGGTGAAGCTCACGGCCGACTCGGACAAGGTCCAGGTGTTCCACGAGGGCAAATCGCTGCGCACGCGCTGAGCGCGGGTCCTTTCGAAAGGCTCGCGCCCGCGGTTCTTGGACCGCGGGCGCCGTCGTTTTCGAGCCCGCCGGGCCCGGGTTGCGGCGATACTTCACATCGAACCTTCCCGGCATTGAACCAAATCAATGTCATCGCTCCACTAATATGCGAAACCCGAAAGAGGGAACCGCATGGCCGCGCGCATTTTTCATACCGAAGGGATCACCAAGGTCTACCGGACCGGTGAGGTCGAAGTGTGGGCGCTGCGCGGCGTCGAGATCGAGCTCTTCGTCAGCGAATTCGCCGTGCTGCTCGGGGCCTCTGGCTCCGGCAAGTCGACACTGCTCAACATTCTCGGCGGGCTCGACCGCGCCACCGACGGCAAGGCATGGTTCCGCGACAAGGAACTGACGGCGATGCGCGAGCGCGGACTCACCCGCTTCCGGCGCGACCACGTCGGCTTTGTGTTCCAGTTCTACAACCTGGTACCTTCGCTTACCGCCCGCGAAAACGTCGCCCTGGTGACCGAGGTGGCGAAAGATCCGATGTCGCCCGAGGAGGCGCTCGACCGTGTCGGCCTCGGCCACCGGATGGACCACTTCCCGGCCGAGATGTCGGGCGGCGAGCAGCAGCGGGTGGCCATCGCGCGCGCCATCGCCAAACGCCCCGAGGTGTTGCTCTGCGACGAGCCCACCGGTGCGCTCGACAGCAACACCGGCGTCCAGGTGCTCGAAGCGCTTGAGCGGATCAACGAAGACCTCGGCACCACCACCATCATCATCACCCACAACGCCGGCATCCAGAAGATGGCACACCGGGTGATCAATTTCGCCGACGGCAATATCGCCAGCGTGACCATCAACGACACGCGGGTCGAACCGCGCGACATCGTGTGGTAGCCATGCGTGCCCTCGACAAAAAACTCCTGCGCGACATCCGCCGCCTCTGGGCGCAGACGCTCGCCATCGCCATGGTGCTCGCCTCCGGCGTGATGGTGACGGTGATGGCTGCCGGCGCCTCGCGCTCGCTCAATGAGACCATCGACACCTATTACGAACGTGCCCGCTTCGCCGATGTCTGGTCGTCCGCCGCCCGCGCGCCGATGACATTGGTGCCCGAGATCGCGGCCATCGAGGGCGTCTCCCGCGTCGAGGCGAGGATCAGCGAATATGCCATCCTCGACGTCGACGGGCTCAACAGCCCGGCGATGGGCCAGATCATCTCGATCCCGGCCTCGGGTGCGCCTGAGATGAACACGCTCATCATCCGCGAAGGCCGGTTGCCGGAGTTTGGCCGCGCCGACGAGGTGGTGGTGGGCGAAGCCTTTGCGCTGGCACATGATTTCCACCCCGGCGACGGGTTCGAGGTCACCCTCAACGGCCAGAAACGCGCCGTCACCATCACCGGGGTCGTGCTCTCTCCGGAGTTCATCTACACCATCAGTGCCGACAGCTTCATGCCCGACGACGAGCGTTTCGGCACCCTGTGGATGGGCGAAGACGTGCTCGGGGCCGCCTTCAACCTCTCGGGCGCATTCAACTCGGTGACCCTCGGCATCACCCGCGGCACCGATATAGAAGAGGTCAAGGACGACCTCGAAACCCTGCTCAAACCCTATGGCGGCACCGGCCCCTACGACCGCGAGCAGCAGACCTCCAATGCTTTCCTCGACGGCGAGTTGGAGCAGCTCGACGTGATGGTCCGGGTGTTGCCGCCGATCTTCCTCGTCATCACCGCTTTTCTCGTCAATATGGTGCTGGGCCGGCTGATCACGCTCGAACGCGAGCAGATCGGGCTGTTGAAGGCGCTGGGCTATTCAACCGCCGAAATCTCCTGGCACTACCTCAAGCTCGCGATGGGGATCGGCTTGGTCGGCGTGGTGCTCGGCTGGATCACCGGCTACTGGGCCTCGATCGGCATGGCCACACTCTACGGCCAGTTCTTCAAGTTCCCCTACCTGGTGTTCGTGCAATACCCGACGGTCTACGCGACCTCGGGGGCGATGGGCATCGGCGCGTCGATGCTGGGTGCGGCGCTCGCGGTGCGCCGGGTGGTCGGGCTCAGCCCCGCCGTGGCGATGTCGCCGCCGGCCCCCACCAACTTCCGCAAAGGCATCTTCGACCGGGTGATCGGCTTTTTCCAGCCGCGCCAGCCGACGATGATGATCCTGCGCGCCATCGGCCGCTGGCCGCTCCGCGCCGCCTTCACCGCGCTCGGCATCTCGATGTCGGCGGCCATGATCATCGCCGGTTTGTTCATGATGGACTCGTTCGACGAGCTCCTCGACGTGGCCTTCGTCCAGGTCAACCGCCAGGATGCGATCGTGACCTTCCCGATCAACCGGCCCGAGACGGTGCTGGAAGACGTCGCCAACCTGCCGGGCGTGATGGCCGTCGAGGGCGCCTTCGCCGCGCCCGCCCGGCTCTTTCACAACTCGCGGACCCGCACCATCGCCATCGAAGGGCGGCGCGAGGGCAACACGCTGGCCCGGGTCTTCGACAGCGCCAGCGGCACCGAGATCGCGCCCGAAGACGGGATCGTGCTCGAAGCCCGGCTCGCGGGCCACCTCGACGCGCGGGTCGGCGACGTGATCGAGGTCGAGTTCCTGCAACGCGAGGACTACCGGCATGAGGTCGTGCTCACCGGCACGGTGCAGACCTTTTTCGGCCTTGGCGCCTACATGGACCAGGACAAGCTCGCAGCGATGCTCGGCCAGGTGCCCCAGGTCACGCTCGCCAACCTGATGATCGACGAGGCGATGGAAGACGAGCTCTATCAGGCGGTGAAGGACGCGCCGGGCCTGTCCGGCATCACGCTGATGAGCCAGGTGCGCAAGAGCTTCGACGAGACCATGGCCGAAAGCGCCTGGATCTCGGTCTCGATCTTCACCGTGGTCGCCTCGCTCATCGCCGTCGGCGTGGTTTACAACTCGGCCCGCATCCTGTTGTCGGAACGCGCCCGCGAGCTCGCGAGCTTGCGCATCCTCGGCTTCACCCGGGGCGAGGTGAGCTACATCCTGCTCGGCGAATTGTTCATTCTCACCGCGGTGGCGATCCCGCTCGGCATGTGGCTCGGCTACCTGATGGCCGCCGGCATGGTTTCGAGATTCGACAGCGATCTCTACTCGATCCCGCTGATCATCACCCAGAAGACATATCTCCGCGCGGCGCTGGTCGTGGCCAGCGCGTCCCTCGCCTCGGCGCTGATCGTGCGCCGCAGGATCGACAGGATGGACCTCGTCGCGGTCATGAAAACAAGGGAATAAGCGCATGGCAATCCGCTTCAGGAACATCGTATTCGGCGCGGTTGCGCTCGCGGGCCTCGGTGCGCTCGGCTACGAAATGGCCAAGCCCGAACAGATCCCGGTGGACATCCATGTGCTGGGCACCGGTCCCCTCGAAGTGACCGTCAACGCCGACGGAATGACCCGGATCAAGGACGTCTTCGACGTCTCCTCCCCGGTCACTGGCCGGGTGCTGCGCGCGCCGGTTGCGATCGGCGACCGGGTGGTGGCGGACGAGACCGTGGTCGCCCGGATCGAGCCGGGCGAGCCCGCTTTTCTCGACGAACGCGCCCGCGCCCAGGCCAATGCGACAGTGGCCCAGGCCGAGGCTGCAAAGGCCCTCGCCGAAGCCAACGTGCGCGCCGCCGAAGCCGACCTCAACAACGCCCAGCGCAGCTTCGACCGGGTGCTCGCTCTGCACGACCGCAACGCCGCCTCCGACGCGCAGCTCGAACAGGCAGAAGTCGGGCTCGATGTGGCCGCCGCCCAGTTCGATTCGACCCTCGCCACCCGCAAGATGCGCATCAGCGAGGTCAGCGCGGCCAAGGCGGTGCTGATCGAGCCCGACGGGCGCGAACACTTGCCCCGGGATACGGCCGATTGCTGCATCTCGCTTACCGCCCCGGTCTCTGGCCAGGTGCTCTCGGTCGAGAACGTGAGCGCGCGGCCGGTCATGGCGGGCGCGCCATTGCTCACCATCGGGCCGCGCAACGACCTCGAAATCACCGTCGATCTGCTCTCCACCGACGCGGTGCGCATCGCGCCCGGCGCGCGCGCCTATGTCGAGCGCTGGGGCGGCGAGGCCGCGCTGGAGGCCGAGGTGCGCGAGATCGAGCCGGCCGCATTCACCAAGATCTCGGCGCTCGGTATCGAGGAGCAAAGGGTCAAGGTGCTGCTCGATTTCACCACGCCCGAGAGCCAACGCCCGGCGCTGGGCCACAACTACCGGGTCTATCTCAGGGTGGTCGAATGGTCGGGCGAGGACGTGTTGCGCGTCCCGATCAGCGCGCTGTTCCGCGACGACGGCGACTGGGCGGTGTTTTCCGTCAACGACGGCGTGGCGGCGCTCGCAACGGTCGAGATCGGCCGGCGCAACACCGAAATGGCCGAGGTGCTGGATGGCCTTTCCGCCGGCGGTACCGTCATCACCCATCCCTCCGACCGGGTCGCCGAAGGCGTGCTGGTGATCGACCGGACGACGCTCGAATAGCCTGGAGCGCGCCGTTTTTTGGGGGCAGGGGGCGCCTGTCGGCCCGCACCCCGTGGCGTGTTAGCCGCCCGGTAACCGTCATTGGTGTATGGGGAGGTGACAATCATTTGCGAAGTCCGGGCCTTGAAGCCCCCGGTGCGCAACATTAGGATTCGCTAGAACCGGGAAAACACCCCGGCCCCAAAATAGTGAAGGCAGGCGACATGCACGACCCTCTCGAGATACTGAACAACACCCTCGTGCCCATGGTGGTCGAACAGACCAGCCGGGGCGAGCGCGCCTACGACATCTTCTCGCGCCTGCTCAAGGAGCGGATCATCTTCGTCAACGGCCCGGTTCATGACGGGATGTCGACGCTGATCTGCGCGCAGCTTTTGTTCCTCGAAGCCGAGAACCCCTCCAAAGAGATCGCGATGTACATCAATAGCCCCGGCGGCGTGGTGACCTCCGGCCTGTCGATCTACGACACGATGCAGTACATCCGGCCCAAGGTATCGACCCTGGTGATCGGCCAGGCCGCCTCGATGGGCTCCATTCTCTCGGTCGGCGGCGAAACCGGCATGCGGTTCTCGCTGCCCAGCTCGCGCATCATGGTCCACCAGCCGTCGGGCGGCTTCCAGGGCCAGGCGACCGACATCATGATCCACGCGGCCGAGACCCAGAAGGTCAAGGACAAGCTGATCGAGATCTACGTCAAACACACCGGCCGCAGCGCCGAGCAGGTCGAAAAAGACATCGAGCGCGACAACTTCATGTCGCCCGAAGAGGCCAAGGAATGGGGCCATATCGACGAGATCCTCGAAACCCGGCCGAAGCCGGACGGCGAGGAGTGATCCGGGCGCCCGGGCTGTGGCATGTGCGCCACGGGGCCCGGGCAAACCGGGTTGTGCCTGAATTCCGCCTGCCCTAGTCTTGGGCCGGTGGGGGCATCGAAGGCCCTTTTGGGCGTGTAACGGAACGGGGTGGCGGATTTCCGCACCCCAGGGAAACTGACAATATGGCCAACACTTCCTCCGGTGGAGACAGCAAAAACACCCTCTATTGCTCGTTCTGCGGCAAGAGCCAGCACGAGGTGCGCAAGCTGATCGCGGGCCCGACGGTGTTCATCTGCGATGAATGCGTCGAGCTCTGCATGGACATCATCCGCGAGGAAACCAAGGGATCCGGCCTCAAATCCACCGACGGCGTGCCTACGCCGCAGGAAATCTGCGACGTGCTCGACGACTACGTGATCGGCCAGGCCCAGGCCAAGCGGGTGCTCTCGGTTGCCGTGCACAACCACTACAAGCGCCTCAACCACGCGGCGTCGTCCGCCGACGACATCGAGTTGTCGAAGTCGAACATCATGCTGATCGGCCCGACGGGCACCGGCAAGACCCTTCTCGCCCAAACGCTCGCGCGCATCCTCGACGTGCCCTTCACGATGGCCGACGCCACCACGCTGACCGAAGCGGGCTATGTCGGGGAGGACGTGGAGAACATCATTCTCAAACTCTTGCAGGCGAGTGAATACAATGTCGAACGCGCCCAGCGCGGCATCGTCTATATCGACGAGGTCGACAAGATCACCCGCAAGTCCGACAACCCCTCGATCACCCGCGACGTAAGCGGCGAAGGGGTGCAGCAGGCGCTCCTGAAGATCATGGAAGGCACGGTGGCCTCGGTCCCGCCGCAGGGCGGGCGCAAGCATCCGCAGCAGGAATTCCTGCAGGTGGACACCACCAACATCCTGTTCATCTGCGGCGGCGCCTTCGCCGGCCTCGACAAGATCATCGCCCAACGCGGCAAGGGCTCGGCCATCGGCTTCGGTGCGGACGTGAAAGACGACGAAAACCGCGGCGTCGGCGAAGTGTTTCAGGAGCTTGAGCCGGAAGACCTGCTGAAATTCGGCCTGATCCCCGAATTCGTCGGCCGCCTGCCGGTGATCGCCACGCTGACCGATCTCGACGAAGAGGCGCTGGTGACCATTCTCACCGAGCCCAAGAACGCGCTGGTCAAGCAATACCAGCGCCTGTTCGATATCGAGAGCGCCCAGCTCACCTTCACCGACGACGCGCTGAAGGCCATCGCCAAGCGCGCCATCGCGCGCAAGACCGGCGCGCGCGGCCTGCGCTCGATCATGGAAAACATCCTGCTCGACACCATGTTCGAACTGCCCTCGCTCGAGAATGTCGACGAGGTGGTGGTGAACGAGGAGGCGGTGGGCGCGGAAGCGAAACCGCTGATCATTTACGCCGAGGGCGTCGAAGAGGGCGCAAGCGCCGGCTGATCGCCAGGTCACAGCTTGGAGCGGCTTGTAAGGGCGCCTTTCGGGGTGCCCTCATTGGTTTTTCGGTCACAGCCGGTGTGCGACAGGGCCTAGGGTTTCGGCGAGATCTGGCAGCCGGATAGCCGGCAAAGGGCTCACCGATCCCGGCAGGGACGATCCGCGGCCGCTTCCGGGGGATCGGGCTGCGAATTGGCCGTCTTGACACAGGCCGCTATGGCCGCAATCCCACCCGCGCGGGTGGGTGGTCAGGAGAAACGCCAAGGCGATGTCAATCCAAGCCCGCGCAGACAGGGTCGCGGCCCTGGTCGGGGAAGGTGACCGTGCGGCGGGGCCCAAGGGGTTTCGAAACCCCTTGCCAAGCGGTTTGGAAACCGCTTCCCTCGCGCCAAGCAGAAAGGTCCCGCCGATGCCCCGCAGGTACATCTCTTCCGGCACCCCCTTCGAGGCCCAGATCGGCTATTCCCGCGCCGTGGTCGAAGATGGATGGATCTTCGTGGCCGGCACCACCGGCTACAACTACGCGACCATGACAATGCCCGAAGACGTGGTCAGTCAATGTCAGAACACATTGAAAACCATAGAGAAAGCACTCAAAGAAGCAGGTGCATCGTTCGATGATGTGACCCGTGTGCGCTATATCCTGCCCGATCCGGCCGATTTCGAGCCCTGCTGGCCGGTCCTGTCCGACGCCTTCGGGGCGGCGCGGCCAGCCGCGACGATGATGGTCGCGGGGTTGATGAACCCGGAAATGAAGATCGAGATCGAGGTCACCGCGCGGGTGCCCGACGCCTGACCGGACCGCGTTCGGATCAGCCGGATGCGGCGCTGGTCAGCTCCGCGCGGAAAGTCTCGAACCGCACGCGCGCCGCGTCGAGTATCGTGCCATCGCCGAGCGCTTCGACGTAGTCGGTCAAGCTGGGCGCGACCGACAGCAGCGACGCCTGGGTGAATTTCGCCCCTTGCGGTGCATAGAGATCGCCAAGTTGCGAGGCGGCAAAGAGCAGCGCGAACAACACGGCGCCGCCGAAATTGAAAAGGTCCCTCATGGGTCGTCCTCGTTTCCGCCCCCGCGGTCACAAGGTAAATCTGGCCGGCCAACCGGGCGGAAATCGGGCGGGCCCAGGGAATCTTCCTGCCGATTTCGCGCCCGCCCGGCGGGGGCCCGCCAAGGCGCGCAGGGGCCGGTTTGCCACTGGACCTTGGTCTCCGCTTGCGCCATATGGGGAGGGAACCACCCCCGGGGAGACTACCATGCGCTTCATCCTGTCGCTCATCACCTGGTACCATGCCGAGACGCTCGGCACCCGGTTGTTCACCCGGTTTCGTGGGCAGAAAGTGGGCGAGGACGACCAGGGCAACCGCTACTACCGCAACGCGGACGACACCAAGCGCTGGGTGCTCTACGCCGACGAGCCGGTGGCCTCGAAAGTCCCGGCCGAATGGCATGGCTGGCTGCACCGCACCTTCAAGGACACACCACAGGACGATCCGCTGCCCCACAAAGCCTGGGAGAAGCCGCATCTCGACAATCTCTCCGGTACCGACGACGCCTATCTGCCGGCCGGCTCGATGCGCCGGGCGAATCCCGTCGAACGCGCCGACTACGAGGCCTGGCAGCCCTGAGCCGCCGGCCTGAAGTGCTGACGATGCCCACGACCTTGCGTTTTCCCACCCTATGCGCCGCTGCCTGCGCCGCCGGTCTGGCGGGACCATCGGCGGCACAGATCATTGTTGTGCCGCTGGAGCCCGCTCCCGGCTCAGGGGTCGAAGGCGATGGGCTCGAAGGTGATGGGACGGGCCTGATCCCCACCGATCCGGTCACCGGTTTCGAGCCGCTTCCACCCGATCCCGGCGCCGGCTGGAACCCGATCCAACTTGACCCCATAGACCCAGACGCGGTCGAACCCTGGGGCGCTGTGAGCGAAGACGGTCCCCCGGTGCTCGAGCTGCTGCCGCCGGGCTCTGCGGTCGGCCAGGACGTCACCACGGTCGCGGAAGATGCGGTCACCCAAGGCAACGGCGCCGTTCTAAAGGGGCTCGACAAGCTCGCGGGCACGGTCGAAGAGCTGCGGCTGGCGAGCGGCGAGACAGTGGGCCTCGGCTGGCTCGAGATCACGCTCGGCGAATGCCGCTATCCGGTCGACAACCCCTCGGGCGATGCCTACGCGTGGCTGGAGATCGTCGAGGAGGGGCAGGCGGAGCCGGTTTTTCGCGGCTGGATGATCGCCTCGTCGCCGGGGCTGAACGCGCTCGACCACGCCCGTTTCGACGTCTGGGTTCTGAATTGCACATTACCCGAGACGCCGGAGACGGAGGCCACCGAGTAGGCCACCGAGTAGGCCAGCGTTTGCGGGCCAAAACCAGGCCGGCCAAGCCAGACAGTGCCGCGTGCGGCGTCCTGGAAATAGTCAGCAACGCTAGATCCCGATATTCCAGGAAACCGCCGCACCAGTTCGCAGTGCATCGCCTGAGGAGTAACTGAGAGGGGCGGCCGTTATTTGCATATTCGTCCGGCGTCGACGCGCGGAAATTGTATGGTTATTGAAGAGTCAGTTCATCTAGGGAAAAAGTGTAAAAAAACTTTCCGTTTTTCTTTGTAATTCGCAGTGATGACCTACCGGGTCAGGATTATTTTTCAGGTTATTTATTTGACGGTGTGGATATTTATGTGGACCACCGACTGGCTGGAGAATTCACTCAGAAGCGCGGAGAACTTCCGCACGATCTGGACGGCATCTACGTTGCCGTACAATCCCGAAGCGGTCGAGTCCGGATCACGGGAGACTATGCCGGAACAATTCCTCTGTTCCTGTACCGCACACGGGATTCTGGGCAGTCACACCTTCGCTCTCAAAACTGTTTGAGCTCGCTAAGGCGCGAGGTGACCAGTTAAATGTGGTGCAGGACGTCCTTCAAGCCTGGCGTATCAGCGGCGCGATTGGTCAATTTCCGAGAAACTACCAAACATGCGTCTCAGAGGTCATGGTGGTGCCGTCCTATTGCGACCTGATCGGGACCGATCGCTCCGTTGCGATTGTTCCAAGGAAGCGCGCCGGCAGCCGAGACTATGAATCGGCAATCAACCGGTACCGACAAATTACCGGTGGCAGGTTCCGGACGATAGTTGAGAACGATGGCCACTTGATGCTGGATATTACCGGAGGCATAGATAGCCGAGCCATACTTGCCACTGCCTTGGAGGAATTTGAGGAACCCGAATTCGCAACGCTCAATAGTCAGGGGCGATTGTCATTGCGAACCAATCCGAGAAATCAGATCGACTTGCCCATCGCGCGCCAGTTGGCCGAAATATTCGGCCTTGATTTGCGGTTTGATAGAAGAGGGATGGCGACCGAGGGGTCGGTTTCCGACGGAGCAAGATCTGGCCGTGCCGAGAAGGACCAGGGGAAGGAAGATGCGCGGATTGACGGGCTATTAGCAACGTGGCGAGAGGAACGCGTTGGACGATGGGCGATCCCTGGAACTGACCGACGCCAGTGGGATCAACGGATGTTTTCGAGCAGCGGGGTATTCGGGGGCAACCTGAAGTCCCCCAACCCACAGGAAACCACGGTTGACGATGGCCGCATATTCCTGAGAAAGTTCAGAAAAAAGTTCGACAGCGCCGAGCTATTCGAAAGATGGTCTGAGCGGGTAATTGAAGACGTGAAAGAGGCGCAGAAGTGGACAGGCGGGGACAAACTCCCGTTCTGGCCTGTATTCAATAGAGAATTTGTGATGCGAATGCACGCGGGGCAATCCTTGGGTAGCCATCGCCTTTTCCCGTTTGCGAGCAAAGATATTGCTGATGCGGTAAATCATCTAGACAACCGACAACTTGGCCAGCATAGAGTGCATCACGATCTAATATATGTGGGTGCCAAGTCTATTTATGATGCTGGCTACGACAAGGAGTCGAAGAGCCCGCAAAGTGGCTTCACGCCGACGGTGCTTCCAAAAATAAAATGCCTTGGAGCAGGTGTGTTTCCAGCCTCGGTCGCCACATCTGGTTTGAGCGACGAAGGGGTCTCCAGAGTCCCTGGCCCCGTTTTCCTTCAGCATATTCGGGATCGAACGCTCGAGATTTGTGAAAGGCCAGAGATACGTGAGATGATCGGTGAAAGTCGATGCGACGAGGTCATCCAAGCGGTGTCAGAACTTCCGCGTGAGATGCGAGGCGTTGCCTTTTACAAACTGGCCAAGCTGCACGAGCCCCATCTCGCCGAGCTACTTGTTGACCTTGGGGCCGTGCCCGAGGGAAAGTCAAAACGAAATGGGCCGAAGGACGCTTCCTGGACTCGCGGTGGGGCTAGTTGAGGTGGGCGTTTGCCATATCAATCGTATGACAGGCGCCCTTTTCGTTCCGTGTTCGTGGGAAGACCCGTCACGTGACCGAACAGGACCGAAATCCCCGAGGGTCGCGTACGACAATCCCGATATTCAGGGATCCCAGGATATCTATTCTCAGTGGAAAAGCAGTGAATTAATCGCCGCGCCGGATCTGGAAATCACCGGTTTTCAACGCTTTTCTCACCCCGGCAAAAGACGCCACTCGTGCGCAATGCTCCCGACGGATCAGACGCCCGGCCCATCCTTGAGCTGCGCGACCACCGCGTCGCCGGTTGGCAGCGGGCGGGACAGGATTTCCGCCACGCCGCTTTCCAGCGCGGCGTCCAGCATCCGGTGATACTCGGCCCGTGGCACCTCGACCGCGCCGAGGCTGACCAGGTGCTCGGTGGTGAACTGGGTGTCGAACAATTCGAAACCGGTCTGGCGCAGATGCGCGATCAGGGTCGCGAGCGCGATCTTCGAGGCATCTGTCGCGCGTGAGAACATGCTCTCCCCGAAGAAGGCCCGGCCCAGCGCCACCCCGTAGACACCCCCCACCAGGTCGTCACGCTCCCAGACCTCGACCGAATGCGCATAGCCCAGCCGGTGCAGCGCGAAATACCCGCGGAAGATGTTGTCGTTGATCCAGGTCTCTTCGCGCGCCGCGCAGCCCCGCACCACCTCGTCGAAGGCCATGTCGAGCGTCACGTGGAACCGCGTCTTGAGGATGGTTTTCCGCAAACTGCGCGACAGGTGAAACCCGTCCAGCGGCAGGATGCCCCGCCGTTCGGGATCGACCCAGAACACGCGCGGGTCGTCCTGCGCCTCCGACATCGGAAACACCCCGGCGGCATAGGCCCGCAGAAGCAGTTCCGGCGTGATGCGCCCGGCCTGCAAGCGTCAGCTCATGTTTTCGTCGAGCCAGCGCTCCAACCAGTGGATGTTGTAGGTGCCGGACTGCACATCCGGCTCCTGCAACAGCGCGTGGAACAGCGGCACGGTGGTGTCCACCCCGTCGACGATCAATTCGCCGAGCGCCCGTTGCAGGCGCGAGATCGCCTCGGTGCGGTCGCGGCCGTGGACGATGAGCTTGCCAATCAGCGAGTCGTAATAGGGTGGGATCGTATAGCCGTCATAGAGCGCCGAATCCATCCGCACGCCAAGCCCGCCGGGCACGTGGTATTGGCTGATCCGGCCCGGGCAGGGCGCGAAATTTGGCAGACGTTCGGCGTTGATCCGGATCTCGATCGCGGCCCCGTTCACCACCAGATCGTCTTGTGCGAACGACAGCGGCAACCCTTCGGCCACACGGATTTGCTCGCGCACCAGGTCGACCCCGAAGATCGCCTCGGTGACGGGATGTTCGACCTGCAGGCGCGTGTTCATTTCGATGAAGTAGAACTCGCCGTCCTCGAAAAGAAACTCGATGGTTCCAGCGCCCGAATACCCCATCTCGGCGACCGCATTCGCGCAGATCCCGCCAATGCGCGCGCGATCCTCTGCGCTGATCGTGGGGCCGGGAGCCTCCTCGAACACCTTCTGGTGACGCCGCTGCAGGGAACAATCACGCTCGGCGAGGTGGACGCCGCCGCCCTTTCCGTCTCCGAAGACCTGCACCTCGATGTGGCGGGGCTTCTGGAGATACTTCTCCATGTAGCATTCGTCATTGCCGAACGCGGCCTTGGCTTCCGAGCGGGCGGTGCCCCAGGCGTTCTTGAGGTCCGCGGCGGTCTTGGCCACTTTCATGCCGCGCCCGCCGCCACCCGCCGTGGCCTTGATGATCACCGGGTAGCCCATCTCATCGGCGACGGTGCGGGCGGTCTCGAGATCGGGCACGCCACCGTCGGAACCGGGCACGACCGGGATGCCGAGCCGCTTCGCGGTGTCCTTGGCGGTGATCTTGTCGCCCATCATCCGGATGTGCTCGGCCGAGGGGCCGATGAAGGTCAGCCCGTGGTCTTCGACGATCTGCACAAATCTCGCGTTCTCGGAGAGGAAGCCGTAGCCCGGATGGATCGCCTGCGCGCCGGTGATCTCGCAAGCGGCGATGATCGCCGGCACCGACAGATAGCTGTCCATCGCCGGCGGCGGGCCGATGCAGACCGCTTCATCGGCCATGCGCACGTGCATCGCGTCGGAATCGGCGGTCGAATGCACCGCGACGGTCTTGATCCCCATCTCGCGGGCGGCCCGGATCACCCTCAGGGCAATCTCGCCGCGGTTGGCGATCAGGATCTTGTCGAACATGGCTGGATCCCCGCTCACTCGATGATCATCAGGGGCGCGCCGAACTCCACCGGCGCCGAATCCTCGACGAGGATCCGCTTGACCGTGCCGGCCCTGGGCGCCGGGATCTGGTTCATGGTCTTCATCGCTTCGATGATAAGGAGCGTGTCGCCTTCCGACACGCTGTCACCCACCTTGACGAAGGCCGGCATGCCGGGTTCCGACTGTAGATAGACCGTGCCGACCATCGGCGAGGTGACGGCGCCGGGAAGGGCGGCGGGGTCGTAGCTGGCGTCAGCGGCCGGGGCAGGCGCCGCTGCGGGTGCGGCGGCTGCGGGCTGCGCCGGAGCGGCGGCCATGGGCGCCGGGGCCACCATCTGGGTCACCGCCGGTGCGGTGGCGCGGCTGACGCGCACTTTCAGCTGGTCGGCTTCGCCATATTCGCGCTTCACCTCCACCTCGGTGAGGTCGTTCTCGTGCAGAAGCTCGGCCAGGGCCTTGATGAAGGCCACGTCATTGTCGCGGGTTGTCTGGGTCATGCCTTCCTCGACGGTCTGCCAGCCCCGACGTGCCGGGGCGGTACGGTTTTTCCGCTTATAGGCGGACCGGCGGGGGTTTTAAAGCGTCACTTTTCAAAGCGGAACCCGAACGCTTCGGAGAGGGGCGAGGAAAGCAAGCATATGTGCAGGGCGCGGGCGTTGTCTCGGCTGGCGCGCTGGCTTGGCGTGGTGGGGGGAGGGGAGCCGGGCCCCCGTTTGTTACCGGGGACGCGGCTTCATGCCGGGGCCGCAGCGGGCCCCGGGGGATCGCCGTGGGCGGCAGGGGCCGCAGCAGGCCGCAGGGGGCGCCGTGAGCGGCAGGGGCCGCAGGGGGCGCCGTGAGCGGCAGGGGCCGCAGGGGGCGCCGTGAGCGGCAGGGGCCGCCGTGGGCCGCCTTGGGTCAGGCCGTGCGCCGCGTGCGCCGCGGCACGAAGCCGGACCCGTCCGGTGCGTGGCAGCCAGACCGGTCCCGCGCACGCAAGCGGCCATGCGAGGATTGCCCGCGCCGGGTGCCCCGCCGCGGACGGCTGTCGCCCGGTCCTGTTGCGTCAGACCTGCGCGTCGAGCGTCGGTGGTCTGTCGGCGGCGGCCGGCGCCGCGGCCGATCCCGGGGCCTGCATCGGGGCCTGCATCGGGGCCTCGGCCTGTGCCGGCCCTCGAACCGCGGCCGTCTC
>Ga0209121_10002759_pt1 | contig 17508 bp, 18 predicted proteins | sample Cruoilmetagenom3_FD_187292 | JGI IMG/M metagenome (GOLD analysis project Ga0209121, IMG submission 187292) | Oil polluted marine microbial communities from Coal Oil Point, Santa Barbara, California, USA - Sample 3 (SPAdes) (version 2) | ecosystem: Environmental > Aquatic > Marine > Oil seeps ... | reverse complement strand
TTGTCCGATGACTGGAACAGAACTCGCATCTGTGCCAGGGACACCCTCGTGTAACCCTTATAAGCAAAGAATAAGCTTCACTGGGTGGTCTTGATGGACCCATTTCGAAAGAGATTGTCTCTGCCGCAGAAAAATCCGGAGTAAATTCTTCCATATTTATAATCCTTTCCATATGCAATGAAGCAGGACACCCCGTTACTTGCCTGCCCAGTTTTTTTTTACAATCTCTAATACTGTCATCATCTCGCTGCACTTAAGAATACAGGAAAATATTAAAAACGTCATCAGTCCCACCGCTATTTCTGAGGCAAGTATCAGGAACCTGTTATTAAAAAGTGCCTCATTGTTCCACGGAAAGATATAATCGACACTAACTATCCCCCCCCACATCGCCAGAGACGAAACAATGATCTTGAAGATAGAACCATAAAATTCCCTGTCTAAAAACCGGCCTATTCTCCTCTTGAGTAAAAGATATAATATCACAATATTTACGGATGATGCAATAGAAGTGGCAAGGGCCAGCCCGCCATGCCTCAGAGGAAACATCAGTATGATGCTCAAGATTATATTGACGATCAGGGCTATGATGGCCACTTTCACAGGGGTTTTTGTGTCCTGTAATGAATAGAATGCCGAGACAACCACCCTTACCCCTGAAAAGGCCCAGAGGCCAACGGCGTAATAGAGCAGGGCCTGTGAAGTCAGTATTGTTGACTGGCAGTCAAATTCTCCCCTCTGGAACAGGACAGATATGATAGGAACGCGAAGCGCGATCAGGGCAATCATCGCCGGTATGGTGATAAACATGATCAATCTGAGGGAAAATGAGATGGTTTTCTTCATCTCTTTGAAGTTTCCGCTTACTGCCTGTTCCGATAAGCTGGGCAGTGAGGCAGCGCCGACGGCTATGGCAAAGACCCCGAGGGGGAGTTGAACTATCCTGTCGGCGTAGTAGAGGTACGAGACGCTCCCGCCGGGAAGAAATGATGCCAGGAGAGTGCTGACAAATATGTTTATTTGATAAACCGCCGCCCCGAATACGGCAGGAATCATCAGGATTCCCATCTTCCTAACGCCTGGATGCTGAAAGTTGAAATTGGGTCTTAACCTCACCCCCATCTTTGTCAGGAAGGGAAACTGCATGGCAAGTTGGAGGATGCCGCCTGTCAATACACCGACGGCAAGGGCTGTTATAGGTTCCTCAAAGAAATTCCGGAGAAAGATGGCAGCGCCTATTATACAGATATTGAGGATTACCGGAGCGAGCGCGGGCGCCGCAAAATGTCTGAGAGAATTTAGTATCCCCATACACAGCGCAACCAGTGAGATGAAGAATATGTAGGGAAACATCAGCCTGGTAAGGAATACTGTAAGTTCGTACTTGTCCGGCAGACTGGTGAAGCCCGGCGCTATTATCCTGACTATCAATGGAGAGATGAGGATGCCGATAAGTGTGACAATTGCAAGTATTATGGAAAGCAGTGTAAATACCGTGTTCGCCAGCCCTATGGCGTCTTCCCTCGACTTTTTCTTCAGGTATTCGGTGAAGACGGGCACGAAGGATATCGTGAGAGAACCCTCTGCGAAGAGGCGTCTTAAGAGATTTGGTATCCTGAAGGCGACAAAGAAGGCGTCGGTGGCAAAGCCGGCCCCAAAAAGACCTGCGACAACCATATCCCGAAGGAACCCGAATATCCTGCTGAGGAATGTTGCCAGACCCACCACGACTGCCGCTCTGGCAATGCGGGCATTTTCTTTATCCTTTTTTTTTGTTTCGATATCCATGAGACATTGTCTATGTGGGGATGATTGACTCAATATCTTTGCTTTTTAGTCCAGACACTGCAATGGTCTTTCTTCTCGATTTGTGTCCCGCAATGATAACAACTCTTGATTTTCTGATGCTGAGTTTATCGGCGAGGAATCTTATGCACTCCGAGTTAGCCTTCCCATTGACGGGCGGCGCGGTGATCTTCAATTTCAGAGCATCTTCCTGGATTCCTGCCAGTTCACATCGCGAGGACCTTGGCACGACCCTGATATTGAAGATAATTCCTTTTTTTGTTTCCTTGATCGGCAGCATCGTTTTTTGTAATTCCTGCAAGGTTTTTCCTTTTTATTATTTGAACTGTAAAGCAATTTGCATCATGCTTTGCACCAGGAAACTCTGAAGAAATACGATGACCAGGATGACTATAATGGGGGAGATGTCTATTCCAATGTTCCCCAAAGGTATCCATCTCCTCACGGTGGACAGGACAGGTTCCGTGATTCGGTAGAGGAACATGACGATAGGATTATATGGATCGGGGTTGACCCAGGAGATGAGCGCCCTGATTATGATTATCCACATATATAGCGTAAGTCCTACATCGAGAATTCTGGCAGCTGCCTCGATAAGATTTCCCAGTATAAACATTTTTTCTCCTTATTTGCTGATGCGTTTCAAGAAGGCTATGGCGGTCTCTTGTATTGTGTTGAAAAATAAAGATTGCAGGGCTAAAAGTCAAGACACATATTTTTGATTGACTATTTACGATCAACTATTTACGATTGGTATTAAGTTGCATTCATTTGTAGTTACAAGAGGGGAAAGCAAGGTAAATGTTGAAGGGCAAAAAAGTAGGCGCTATAGGTGGAGGGAAGATGGGAGAAGCTCTCATCGGTGGCATGATTTCAGGCAGGCTGGTATCTTCGGAAAGTATAACTGTCTCCGATATATCAACGAAAAGACTGGATTATCTCGGGAATAAGTACCAGATTAATGTTACAGGGAATAATAGAAAAGCGGCAAAGAATGCGGATATAGTTATTTTAGCGGTAAAACCTCAGAACATGGCGGAAGTTCTTGATGATGCGGCAAGTATGATTGATGAGACCAAGCTGATCATATCAATTGCGGCCGGGATAACCACAAGATTCATAGAGGAACATCTCAAAAATGGCGTTCGTGTGATCAGGGCCATGCCGAATACGCCGGCACTTATCGGCGAGGGGGCCGCTGCCATTGCGAAAGGGCGCAACGCCGGTGAGGATGATCTTGCGCTGGCCCGTCATATCTTTGATTCGGTAGGTCTTACTGTTGTCGTGAGAGAAGACCTTATGGACGCGGTGACCGGCCTGAGCGGAAGCGGACCCGCATATGGATTCGTGATAATTGAGGCTCTTTCAGATGCCGGTGTCAACATGGGGCTGAGCAGGGAAATTGCCCTGAAACTTTCGGCGCAAACGCTCCTCGGCGCGGCTAAACTCTGTCTGAAGGGGGAAAAACACCCGGCTGAGCTGAAGGATATGGTCGCCTCCCCGGGAGGAACCACCATTGCCGGCCTGAAGGCTATTGAGAAGGGAAATCTCAGAGCAGCCCTTCTTGCCGCTGTTGAAGCAGCGACCCTTCGTTCAAGGGAATTGGGAAGGTAACCGCTCAGCCTGTCCACCTACAGCCTATCCCGGCCTTCAGCCTAATTTTAATATATTGATAATCTGGCTGAGTATCTTTGGCTGGCCGTTTTTCTCTTTAGGCTGTTCTATTCTGAGAGGCTGATTGTTTTCTTCCCCGGGAGCAGTTTTCACGGCCTCTTCTCTTTTAATGAATTCAAACCTTGATTTGTCCCACTCCATTTCCGGGGTTCCCGATATATGTATTGATGTGTCATAGAAGCTTTCGAGCTTGCTTATTTCACTTCTCTTTTGATTCAACAAATAGTCGGCCACCTCATATGGAAGAAATGCTTTAATAGTAGAGGAACTCCCCTTCGCCACCTCTGATTTGATTTTTCTCAGGATGCCGAGCGCCGTATATCCTAATGATGGCCTCAGCCCGCTGCCCCTGCAGTAGGGGCATACGGTATGACTGATTTCCTGGATTGTGGATTGTTTTTTCTGTCTCGAGAGTTCCAGAATGCCGAGCCTGGATATTTTTAAGAGCCGTATTCTGGATCTATCCAGGCTTAAGGCCTTTTTAAATGTCCTTTCCACTTCCGCATTATGTCTGCTGTCCATCATATCTATAAAATCGATTACAATCAGTCCTCCCAGATCTCTCAATCTGAGCTGTCTCGCTATTTCATCGGCCGCTTCGAGGTTTGTCTGGAAGGCGGTTTGCTCAATATTCTTTTTATTTAAGGCGCGCCCGGAGTTAACGTCTATTGTGAACATCGCCTCTGTGGGACTTATAATGATAGAACCGCCTGATTTCAGAGGCACCCGATCTCTGTAAATCGCTGCTATCTGATCCTCGAGCTGATACTTGTTAAAGATAGGGGCCTTCTCGTTGTAATGTTTGATTAACTTGATACTTCTCGGGGAGACCACCTTGCAGTAATCTTTCATTTTTCTAAATATCTCAATATCATCAACACGAATCTCGTCGATATCCGGTGTAAAATAGTCCCGCAGCGAGCGCACTCCAAAGTCGCTTTCCTGATAGATAAGCGATGGCGCCCTGGTGGTTTTGGCCTTTTCCTGTATGTCTCTCCATAATCTGAGAAGGCGCTGGTAGTCGCTGGAAAGTTCCTGTTTTTTCCTGTTTATTCCTGCTGTGCGGACAATGTAGCCGATATTTTCATCTTTGTTTATCTGATCCATCAACTCCTTTAGTTTCTCTCGATTCGCCTCATCTTCTATCTTCCGAGATATACCGCTGCTCTTTTTGTTGGGCATCAGGACAATATACCGCCCTGCCAGCGATATATAGGTTGTAAGCATCGCCCCTTTTCTGCCCATCTCTTCTCTCAATATCTGAACGAGTACTTCCTGCCCGGTTTTTAGAACAGGTCTTGTTTCCTGCGTGCCTTCTTCTTTGATTAGATATTCCGGGATAACATCGTTCAGAGGGAGGAAACCATTTCTGCCGCCTCCGTAGTTCACAAAGGCTGCATGGAGACCGCGCTCTACCTTTACGATAATCCCCTTGTAGATGTTTCCGGTTGTCCGTTCCTTAGTCGCCATCTGAATGTTGAATTCCGTCAGCTTGCCGTCACCATCGACAATGGCCATTCTGCTCTGTTCTTCATCGATAGCGTTTATCAGCATTTTCTTTTTCATAATGGTCCTTTTTCGCGTTTTGTTGTGATCAACGGGTCGCGGCGGTTTACAGGAAGGCGCTTACATCACCTTTGCCGATTCTGATAACCTTAGGTATGCCGTCGACCAGGTTTACAATACTTGATTGTTCCGTGCCCAGGATGCCGCCATCGATAATAATATCCACGCAGCGTCCCAGTTTTTCTTCGATCTCGGATGTGTCACTTAATATCTCATTCTGTTCGGTCGTTGCGCTGACGCTTATAATAGGATGTCCCAATTCCCTAACAAGGGAAAGAGATATCGGATTATCCGGAATCCTGATTCCTGTTGTTTTTCTTTTTGGGAGCAGGATTTTCGGAACGAGCCTGGATGCCTCGAGTATAAAGGTGTAAGGTCCAGGTAACAGGCGCCTCATTATTTTGTAAGCGTAGTTCGGCACATTGGCGTAGCGGCTTATATCCTTGAGGTCTGCGCAGATAAAGCTGAGAGGTTGTTTTTTGCTTCTATGCTTGATCTCGTAAATCTTTTCGATGCCTTTTTTATTAAAGAGGTCACAGCCCATTCCATAGACCGTATCGGTGGGGTAGATAATTATTCCCCCATCCTTCAATACATCGACAGCCTTTCCGATCAATCGCTGCTGGGGTTTTTCTGTGTTGATTGACAGTAACATCTGCGCTAATCTGCGGACCTGATATAGCGTGCCACTAAATCTCCCACCTCACGCGTTCCATGCCCCATTTTACCGGCACTCAGGCTTTTGACATCGTTTTTTACCACTTCCTTGATCGCCCCCAAAAGGATTGCCGATAATGTTTCCTCTTCAAGATAATCAAGCATCATCTGAACTGAAGCTATTGCCGCTAAAGGATTTATCTTGTTCATGCCCGTATATTTCGGGGCAGAGCCGCCGATCGGTTCAAACATTGCGGCGCCTTCCGGGTTTATATTGCCGCCGGCGGCTATACCCATTCCGCCCTGAATCATTGCTCCCAGATCCGTGATTATATCTCCGAACATATTATCCGTCACAATCACATCAAAAAATTCAGGATTCTTTACCATCCACATACATATGGCATCCACGTGGGCGTAATCGGTTTCGATGTCAGGATAGTCCCTGCCGCATTCATTGAAGACCCTCTCCCACAGGTCGAATGCGTAGGTGAGTACATTCGTTTTCCCGCACAGTGTCAGCCTCTTTTCCTTATTCCTTCTCCTGCAATATTCGAATGCAAAGCGGATGCAGCGCTCAACCCCGCCTCTCGTATTTATCGATTCCTGAATCGCTACTTCATCCTTAGTCCCTTTCTTCAAAAAACCACCGCTTCCGGTATAGAGTCCTTCGGTATTCTCTCTTACAACCACAAGGTCGATATCCTCAGGCCCCTTATCTTTAATCGGCGTATAAACGCCGGGTAAGAGAATGACTGGTCTCAGGTTTATGTAAAGGTCCAGTTCGAAGCGGAGCTTCAGTAAAATCTCCTTTTCAAGTATTCCCGATTTGACTTTTGGATGACCGATCGCCCCAAGGAGCACGGCATCCATCTCTCTTAGTTCAGAGAGAACAGTGTCCGAAAGGAGCTCTCCCCTGCTGAGATATCTCTCTCCGCCAATATCATAATGCGCGAGATTAAATTGCGTCCCCCCAACCTCTGAAACGGCATTCAATGCCTTAATGGCCTCCTCTGTCACCTCAGGCCCTGTTCCATCTCCTGGTATTACACCAATATCATAGCTCTTCATGGTCTGATTTTACTCCTTTTGATATATTCCACCAACCCGCCTGCTTCTATCAGTTCCCTCATGAAATCCGGGACTGAATTTGCGTAAAAGGTTTTTCCGCTGTCGATATTTTTGATCTCACCGGTTGCAAGATCGACAGATACCTGTTCTCCTTCCGACAGTTCTTCGCCCGCCTCTTCCGATTCAAGGAGCGGCAGACCTATATTAAATGCGTTTCGGTAAAATATCCTCGCAAAACTCCCGGCAATTATCACGCTGATGCCCGCCTCTTTGATCGCAAGCGGGGCATGTTCACGAGATGAGCCGCAGCCAAAGTTTCTGCCCGCAATCAGTATATCGCCGGAAGAGACATCTCTTGCGAAATCCGGCTTGACATCGATAAAACAACTCTTTGCCAACTCAGAGCCATCCGAGATATTGAGGCATCTCGCAGGGATGATCAGATCAGTATCAATATTGTCGCCAAATTTCCATACATTTCCTTGAAATTTCATTTAAAATACCCAACCCGGACAAGCCGGAACCAAAAAGTCGTAGGGGCAGACCTGTGTGCCTGCCCTGCAAACCAGGGCAATCACATAGGATTGCCCCTACAACCGTTGAACGGTGAACCTGTCTTAAAGCTCATCGGGGCCGCCGATCCTTCCCAGAACAGCGGATGCGGCTGCCACAAGGGGATTGGACAGATAGACCTTACTGTCAGGGTGCCCCATTCTCCCTGTAAAATTTCTGTTGGTTGTTGATATGGCCCGCTCCCCTTCCGCAAGTACGCCCATATGCCCGCCGAGACAGGGACCGCAGCAAGGTGGACCGATCACCGCGCCCGCGTCGAGGAATATCTCAACAATTCCCTCCTGCACGGCTTTCTTATATATCCAGGGTGAGCCCGGTATAACTATAAGCCTCAAGCCGCGAGCGATTGTTCTTCCTTTCAGGATACCTGCCGCCTCGCGCAGATCTTCCAGCCAGCCGTTGGTGCAGGAACCGATAAATGCCTGATCGAGCGGAACATTGCCCACATCCGAGATAGATCGAACATTTTCAGGGGAGTGGGGGAAGGCGACCTGCGGCTCAATCTTATCCGCCGCTATCGTCACTGTTTTTTCGTACTTTGCCCCCGGATCTCCTTTCAGGATCAGAGGTTCCAAAGAGCATCTTTCAGCAATATAGGCAAGCGTTGTTTCATCCGGTTCGATGATTCCCGATTTTCCTCCGGCCTCCACCGCCATATTGGCCATTGTGAATCTCTGAGACATTGGGAGTCTTTTAATTACTTCACCTGAAAACTCAAGAGCCCGGTAAAGAGCGCCTTCTACGCCGAGCAGTCCAATGGTATAAAGGATTAAGTCTTTTCCCCTCACGCCATGCTGCAGAGCGCCTTCATATTCCAACCTGATGGTCGACGGCGCCTTTAACCATATCTCGCCCGTCGCCATAACCGCCCCCAGATCGGTGCTTCCGACACCCGTGGAGAATGCGCCTAATGCTCCATAGGTGCACGTGTGACTGTCCGCGCCGACGATCAATTGTCCAGGCAGGACAAGCCCCTTCTCGGGGAGTATGACATGTTCAATCCCCGACTCTCCAACCTCAAAATAATGTTTTATATTATGTTGTCCGGCAAAGCTGCGCATCAGCTTTGCCTGTCCGGCCGATTGAATGTCTTTGTTCGGGACAAAATGGTCGGGCACAAGGGCTATCTTTTCATTATCGAAGACCCTTTCAACCCCTAATTTATTGAACGTTTCGATCGCAAGAGGAGCTGTTATATCATTGGCAAGGGCCATGTCAACCTTTACTTCCACAAGGTCTCCGGGAGAGACTTTTTCCACTCCGGCATGGAGCGCCAAGATTTTTTCCGTGATAGTCATAGGAATACTCCTCAGAGGGTTCAAATATTCAGAGATGTTCATTCTTTTCGGTAAGCCTTCAGCCTATTTACCTGCTTTCAGAGACTCAAGTCTGTTTAAGGCATTTATATAGGCCTTTGCCGACGCCACAAGGACGTCGGGATCTGCGCCTCGTCCCACGACGGTGTGTTCATTGTATTTAAGTTGAACAGTAACCACTCCCTGCGCATCTGTTCCTCCTGTTATTGCGTTAACAGCATATTTGAGGAGGTGATGCCCTGTCTTTGTGATCCTTTTGATTGTGGCAAAGGCGGCATCGACGGGACCGACCCCGAAATTTGCGTCCTGAGCCACCTTTCCGTCCACCTCCATCCGGACGGTTGCGGTAGGTATTGCCGCATTGCCGCTGACAACATTGAGGTAAAGCAACTTATACTTGTCAGGTATTCTGAATATATCGTCTGAAATTATGGCCTCAATATCCTCATCAAATATCTCTTTTTTGACATCCGCAAGTTCTTTGAATCGCTTGAACACCTTGCCGATATCTTCATCTGTGAGGCTGTACCCCATATTTTTAACGTGTTCCTTCACCGCATGACGCCCCGAGTGTTTTCCCAGCACAATATTTGTTTCGGATACCCCGACCGTCTGTGGTGTCATAATCTCATAGGTTGTCTTATCCTTTATAAGGCCATCCTGATGGATGCCGGACTCATGCGCAAATGCATTCGCCCCCACAATCGCCTTGTTAGGCTGAACAGGTATGCCCGTTATATCTATTAACAGCCGGGATGTATGATAGATATGCTTCGTCTTGATATTTGTGTGTAATTTTAAGATGTCTTTTCTTGTCTCCAGAGCCATTACAATTTCTTCCAGCGAGGTGTTTCCCGCCCTTTCACCTATGCCGTTTATAGCGCACTCCACCTGTCTTGCCCCATGCTTTAGACCGGACAGAGAATTCGCAACCGCCATGCCGAGGTCATCATGGCAGTGAACCGATATGATCGCATCATCGATGTTCTTTACGTTTTCGAAAAGATATCCTATTAATTCACCGAATTCGTCAGGCACTGCGTATCCAACGGTGTCAGGTATGTTGACGGTAGATGCCCCCGCGCCTATAACAGCTTCTACAATTTCACAGAGGTAGCTTCTGTCCGTTCTTGTCGCATCCATGGGTGAGAACTCCACGTTTTTTGTATGGATGCGGGCATGTTCCACAGCGGCGCATGCCTCCTTTAAAACCTGGTCTCTTGTTTTTCTCAACTGGCGCTCAAGGTGTATGTCGGATGAAGATATAAATGTGTGAATCCTGGGGCTGGCCGCATCTTTAATCGCTTCCCATGCCCTGTCGATATCCGCAAGATTTGTCCTGGCAAGCGCCGCAATCTGAGCGCCTCTGATCTCCCCGGCAATTTGCTGAACCGAGGCAAAGTCCCCGTCCGATGCAACCGGGAATCCAGCTTCAATAATATCCACCCCAAGCTTCTCCAGCTGCCTCGCAAATCTCAGTTTCTCATTCAGGTTCATACTGAAGCCCGGCGACTGCTCCCCGTCTCTGAGGGTCGTATCGAATATAAAAACCCTTCCTTTCTCCAATTCCATTTTTGCCGCCTCCATCATAACTGCAAAACAAAAAGGCCATGAGCTATCTTCCCGCCCATGGCCTTTAGTTATCGTGTCACTTACTAAGTCAGACTTTCCTAAAAACTACGGACGGTGTGGATATCGTCAGGACAATGCCCGGCAAACGCAAAAGGCCGCCTAAGTCTAACAAACCTAAACCTCTCTTTACACCGCAGGTCACCTCCGAAATCCTCCAGAAACTGGTTTAACTGCAACTTTCTAAAACAAAACGAAGTAAATGTCAACCATTTTTTTTCTTACTGAGCTTATATTGGACACTGTCTATTAGGGCATGCCAGCTTGCCTCAATGATGTTCTCGGATACACCGATTGTACTCCAGCTTTCGTTTTTATCTCTTGATTCTACCAGAACTCTTACCTTTGCCGCTGTCCCCTCACTCTCCTCTATAATTCTCACTTTAAAATCCACGAGGTGCATCTCGCGGATTTCAGGATAGAATTTACTTAACGCTTTTCTCAAGGCATTGTCCAGGGCATTGACGGGGCCATTTCCCTCCGCGGCCGTTATCTCCTCTTCATCGCCGACCGATATCTTAATCATGGCCTGGGAACAGGATGAATCTTCTCTCATTTTTTCGTCGATGACGCGAAAAGACTCAAGAATAAACGGCTCCCTGAATTCGCCTGTCGTTTTTTTTATCAACAGAGCGAGTGATCCTTCAGCGGCGTCAAACCGGTATCCCCGATCCTCCATATTTTTTATCTCCCGGACGATTTTTCTACTGATAGAATCATCTTTACCGAGAGAGATACTCAGTTCCCTTGCCTTATATTCTATATTGCTCTTGCCGGCGAGTTCTGAAACCAGCACCCTCCGGTGATTTCCGACCAGTTCGGGTTCAATATGTTCGTAGGCCGCAGGGTTTTTTGAGATGGCGCTCACATGAACACCGCCTTTATGGGCAAAGGCGCTTCTGCCGACGAAAGGTCTTGAATTGACCGGAGGCACATTTGCTACATCGCTTATGTAGCGTGAGAGATTTGTAAGCTGTCCTATGGATGTTTCAGGCAGACACCTTTTTTTCATTTTTAGTTGTAAGTTACTGATTGTGGTGATTAAATCGGCATTTCCACATCTTTCTCCATACCCGTTTATCGTCCCATGAACCATTCTTACACCTGCGTCGATGGCGGACAGGGAGTTGGCAACACCAAGCCCTGAATCGTTATGGGCGTGGATACCGAGAAGGTGTGGCGGGATGAGCAGGGCTACTTCGGTAATTATTTTAGTTAATTCGGGGGTGAGGGCGCCACCGTTTGTATCGCATAGGACAATCATATCGGCGCCGGAGGAAATGGCGGTTTGTATGGTTTTAAGGGCATACAGGCGATTATTTTTATGCCCGTCAAAGAAGTGTTCCGCGTCATAGATAACCTCTTTGCCTTTTGATTTTAAGTACTCAACGGATTCCCTGATCATTGAAAGGTTTTCCTCTAATGATACTCCCAGAATTTCGGTGGCGTGGATGTCCCAGCTTTTCCCGAAGATGGTCACGGCCGGAGTTTCCGCCTGAAGCAAAGCTCTCAGGTTTGAGCAGTTCTCAGGTGATATGCCGGGCCTTCTTGTGCTTCCGAATGCCGTGAGGCGGGCGCTTTTAAATTTTATATCTCGCGCCATTTCAAAAAAGCGCATATCTTTCGGATTTGATCCCGGCCATCCGCCTTCAATGTAGTGGAAACCCATGTCATCCAATCTTTGAGAAATTCTCAACTTTTCCTCCGCGGAAAAACTGATCATCTCTCCCTGTGTTCCATCCCTCAAAGTTGTGTCATAGATCAGTACATCCCAGCTTTTCATAATTATCAGCTCCTCATTTCATGACAGACCCTAAGTCAAAAAAATCCGTTGCCGGTGAATCCGGCAACGGATTTTTTTGCGCTCATATAATTAAAGCATCATGCCATTACCAGGTTCCAGGGTCATTTGGTCCGATTATACCGCGTATAATTACGGGACGTATAATAATGGAAATGATATTGGTATTCATGATTATATGGTTTTTTGCCTGCTATGGTGGCGGTGCAGGGAATTGAACCCCGGACACTACGGATATGAGCCGTATGCTCTTACCATCTGAGCTACACCGCCACAAATTTCCCTTTGCAATTATCGCAACTGTTCAGGTAGTCACGTGATTTTTTTGTATTTAAACCTGTCTGCGTTCATCTGTGTGAATCTGCGGCTGAGCAGTTGCCAATTACCTACAATATATCGACTTCGATGTCAAGTTTCCAGTGACGTCCATCAGGGAACAGGGAAACGTCAAAGTCGACGCAAATGCGGGGACATAACGCAACTTGAAAAGAACATAATCTCACGCAAAGGCGCAAAGTCGCTAAGGTTTCCCCTTTTGTTCTTTGCGCGCTTTGCGTCTTTGCGTGAGAATTTTAGAAGCCGCCTATACCAACATGATTTCAACCTGTTATCAGCAAGAATGACGGAACCCTGTGACCTCCATACACGACAACGTCAAAGTCGATGCAAATACAGAAAAATAACGCATCTTCAAAAAGAATACTTTCACGCAAAGGAGCGAAGGTTTTTCTTTGCTGTTCTTTGCGTACTTGCGTGAGAATGGGTGAACGGTTAATTACTTAGATCATAAGCAACCAGCACACTTCTGCTCACTTTTATGCCGCTGACCGTCATATTGAGAGCAAGCACTATTTCATTCCGGCCATCGTTGTCGATATCCTTGAACTGATAGTCGGCAACATACCCATTGATCTTTCTCGTCTTCCAGTTTTCCACCAGACCCAGGCCATCCCACTCGAGATTATGTATCTCACTCGAATTGAAGACCTTCAGATTCCTGAATATCCTTCCTACGGAAGATAGATTCTTGACAATGATAATCTCTTTTTTGCCATCTTTATTAGTATCATAGGTAAGTATCCTTACATTGACAAATGTTCTGTCTCTGCCGTCATCCTCATCGCCGCTTTCGTTCATCCTGCGAAGTTCAAAACTATTATTGCTCCCTCCAAAGACCTCATTACTTTTCGAGAGGAACCGGTCACTGCCACCAAAGACGGCGATCTTTGAGAGCGGCTTGTCTGTTTTTTCAAAGATGCACAGATGATCAAACTCATTCAGGGCGATAACTCTCTCTTTCTTGCTTATCCCCAGACTGTCGATAGTCAGACCATAGACAGAAAGTCCCCGGGGGATCCCCATCTTTTTTCCTTCCCTGTATTTATGCTTCCGCCATACAATATTATAAACAGGATTGTTAAACGGTTTATCAATGTCCATCTTCTGGCCTAACAGGGCAGGTGAACCTGAAATGTCGATTACCCTTAAGAACCATCTCATATCGGATGCTATCTTTTTGAATTCTCCATCCCTGAACTCAAGCGCGAACGAACTCAAGCGCCTGCGTTTTATATTTGTCACTATTATTTCAGGGATGTCGTTATTGTTGATATCGGCCACATCCACGGCAAGATAATTATCATAAGATTTTCCGGCAATTTTCTGAATCTCTTTGAAGATATCATCTTTTTTCTGGTATATCATAACATTGTGATCATCGATGACTACGACCTCGTTCAACCCGTCGCCATTTACGTCCCCGATATCCATTCCCTTAAATTGAGTCGGATACTTCTTGCTCATCCAGAAACCCTTTCGCTGCATTGGTCTGGCGGCGTTTATAAAATCAGGGTTGATTGCCGACGTGAATGTTCCCCTGCCTCCCTTCATCCTTGAGATAATCTCAGACTCACGAATGTTGTAGTTAGTCTGCTGTTGTGGCATAGCCGAAAGGGAAGGGGAGGGGGGAAGGGCGAAGGTCGGAGGGACCAGCCCGAGGATGTGATAATCTATCCTCTTTGCAAAGTCGGAGATTTTCGGTATTACCTCATCCATGCCCTGACACTCGGCAAATACGCCTACCGGAGATTTGTATGAGGCAATATCCACAAGCTTTCCATCCAGGCTTATACTGTTCCCGATCTTCGTGATGCTGCCCCACACAACAAAATCGACATTCAGCTCTTTGCCGAGGCCATAGACATCGGTTAAAATCATATCCTTTTTCCCCATCTTATTTATGGTGTCAAGGATCGATTGCTTATTCGCAACATCTATCTTGCCGTTTACTGAAATCCTGGAAAACAGCATATCCCATATCCCATTGCGCATATAGTCTATGTTTTCGGAACTGTGCGCCGAAAAGGGAAGTATGGCGACCGTTTTTACCCCTTTTGCTGTTTCTTCCGCCAATGCCGGCCCGATGGTGATTGACAGGATTAAAAAAATACAGATCAGCACTCCGGGAATTCTTTTCATTATCCTTATCCTTTGTGTCGTTAAATTCATTATGCAGACCTCTCGTTGTTTAGCCTACAGCCTATCTGTACAGAAGCTCCTCAGCAACTGAAGATTATTTATGTCCCTGCCTTCATCCCTGGGAGTTTCAAGGATTTTGGGAATATGTTTTAAACGTTCGTCTCTCATGATCCACCGGAAAGGCCTTTCCCCTATCATGCCATGGCCGATATGTTCATGACGATCCACCCTTGAGCCCAGATCACCCTGTGAATCATTGAGATGTATAACCTTCAGCCTTTCCGTTCCTATGGTCTCTTCTATATTCTTAAAGATATTATTATAGCCGTCCTCCGTCCTCAGCTCGTAACCGGCCGCGAATATATGACATGTATCGAGACAGAATTCCACTATTGATTTCTTCTCCACTCTCTCAATTATCTGCGCAATCTGTTCAAATCTGCAGCCGAGATTGGCACCCTGTCCGGCAGTCGTTTCTAATAGAATCCTGACCTTGAACTCTGCAGTCTTCTGATGAAGAAGATTTATGGCCGCGGCAATTTTTTCTATCCCCGCAGCCTCACCGGATCCCCTGTGGGATCCGGGATGGATAACAAGGGACTTTATCCCTAACAATTCACATCTTTCCATCTCACCAAACATGGAATTTATGGACTTTTGATATATACTCCTGTCGGGTGAGGCAAGATTTACAAGATAGTTGCAGTGAGATATGACGGGATCAATGCCGGTCTTCTCTTTAGCTTCATGGAAGGCCGTAATTTCCGTCTCCTTCAGTTGCTTTTCACCCCAGCTTCTTGAGCTCTTTGTGAATATCTGTATCGTGCTGCATTTTAAATCATACCCCCTCAGGAGAGCTTTTTCCATGCCTCCCGCGATGGACATATGCGCTCCCAAGAGGGGCCTGTCTCTCATTGATTATCCTCGTGGGGTCAGGCCTTGACTCTTGACATTCTCAATCACCCCAGAATTTCGGGAGACCCTGGCAGGAATGTCAAGAGTCAAGGCCGTGACCCCTATACTTCCCAATATCTGCGTTATGCTCAACAAATAATCCTCGGAATATCAAATACATGCCTGCGGTTATTTTTTTCGAATGCCTTAATCTTGAACAAAAATCCTTATTCCCGGAGGGACACTATTTAGAGTTACACCTTGACAAGAATAAGACCTGTGTGGTTGATATGTCAAGTGGTAATTACGGTTCAGAGGTTCACGATTCACGGTTGATAGCTTTTAACCCTTGAACCCTGAACCTGAGGAGTTATATGGATATTTCAATGTTGTCTCAGAGGGATGATGTCCTTAATCTTATTGTAGAAAGACTGGGCAGGGCTCCCGTTGACTTTTCTGAAAAGATGAGTCTTATAGAGGCAGGGAAAAAGGGTGACAGGACGCGGGCGGCCGCCGGTGTTTTACTCCCGCTTTCTTTTGAGGGTGAATTTGTTCTCCAACTTATCAAACGCTCTTCAGGAGTTTCCCAGCCGGGAGATATCAGTTGCCCCGGAGGCATGCTGAACACTTTCCTGGACCCCCTCCTGAGACCGTTTGTTGTCCATATCCTGCGGGGAAATGCGTTGAAATGCGCCGGAAAAAGAGAGCGGACTGCCTTCAGGAACATCACTCTTTTCCTTACCAGCGCTCTGAGAGAATCCTGGGAAGAGGTGAGGCTCAATCCACTGCGCGTTGTCTTTTTAGGTCCGCTGCCCTGCCGTGATCTGACATCCTCTAAAAGGACAATTTTTCCCCTTGCAGGATATGTAAAAAATGAAAGGCGTTTTCGCCCTAACAGGGAGGTTGAAAAGATAGTGGAGATCCCTTTGAGGGCATTTTGGGAAGATGAAAATTATGGTCTTTGTATCCTTGATGCTCCCGGAGAAATAATGGAGAGGATCGATCTGAAAAGGGATTATCCGTGTTTCATGTATCATGATGAGATGTTATGGGGAGCCACTTTTAGCGTCGTCATGAATTTTTTACAGATCGTCTTTGACCTCAAGCTTCCTGAGTCCTATTCAAAAAGAGTTGTGAAAAAGAAACTATATTCGGATTACCTGACCGGCGGGCGAAAATGATAGCCGGTCCTTAATGGTAGGCAACATGTCGTTAAAAGCTGTTATTTTTGACTTTGATGGCACACTGGCAAAACTGAATACAGATTTTTCCCTTATGCGAAGTGTCATCCTGGATCTCATTTCTGTTTATAATATCCCCCTGGATGGTCTGAGGGATCTTTTTGTGCTGGAAATGATCGAGGCCGGAAGGAGGTTGATTTCCGGGGCTAATCCTCGGAGGGAAGTTGATTATATCAAAGAGGCAAACAGGCTTGTGAGCGATATAGAAATAAAGGCGGCGAAGGAAGGGAAGCTTATTGACGGCATAAGGCAGATGTTAGGCGAGCTGAAGGCCCGCAATATAAAGGTGGGGGTTGTGAGCAGAAACTGCTCGGAAGCAGTAAGAGAGGTGTTCCCGGATATAGATACCTTCTGCAAGGCGGTTATTACGAGAGAATTTACGACCAATGTAAAGCCCCATCCCATACACATAAGAACGGCCCTTGATGCGCTGGATGTAACGCCGGAACACTCCGCGATGGTGGGTGATCACCCTATGGATATTGGTATAGGAAAGGAAGCAGGGGCATATACCATAGGGGTGCTTACAGGATATTCCCAGGCTGATCCCCTGCGAGAGGCGGGGGCGGACCTCGTAATAAACAGCGCGGCGGAGATCGTTAAGTATCTGCCGTAATCGTTCAGAAGTTCAAGGGTTAAAAGCTATCAACCCTGAACCTATAAAAGCATGAAGGCCGAATTTGATGCACTCGTAAAAAGTTGGATTTCGTTAATGTGTCATTTCGACCAACGGGAGAAATCTTATCTTTTCAATAGGCTGCAGAATAAAGATTTCTCGTTTCACTCGAAATGACAGGCCGGA
>Ga0209121_10002758_pt1 | contig 17511 bp, 17 predicted proteins | sample Cruoilmetagenom3_FD_187292 | JGI IMG/M metagenome (GOLD analysis project Ga0209121, IMG submission 187292) | Oil polluted marine microbial communities from Coal Oil Point, Santa Barbara, California, USA - Sample 3 (SPAdes) (version 2) | ecosystem: Environmental > Aquatic > Marine > Oil seeps ... | reverse complement strand
TCTGAACGGCCCCCTTGTCATTCTGAGCGAAGCAATCTCCACACCTCACATTGTCTTTGCGAGGCAGCCTTGCTGCCGTGGCAATCCCATTATGCCCCCTGAGATTGCCGCGCCTTCGGCTCGCAATGACAAAAAGGGGAAGGCTCGCAATGATAGAGAAGATCGGGGACGAGCCCCGACCCTGCTAATAGCTGATTGCTGACTGCTGATTACTATTTAACAAGTTGTAGTGCTATCCTTCAGGGTCGCGCAGTATTGTGCACGAGGCTAAAGCCTCGTACTACGAGTGTTAACTAATAACTAATCACTGATTTCTATTTAACTAATGTAGTGCGACCCTTCAGGGTTGTGCACGAGGCTAAAGCCTCGTACTACTTATTTGGCAATGAGCTTGTAGTGGCGGGGTTTATCCCCGCCTATACATCACCAGATAAAGGGATAGTTGGGGAGGGAACTCCTCGGTCGGGGACGAGCCCCGACCCTACGGGATTATTTTGGCATTTTATGCCTCGCAATGAAGGGGATGGCTTGACATAATGTTAACCCAGCTTGGCTGCTTCCTTTCTGACCAGTTGTCTGATTCTGTGGTGAATCTCCAGTGTATGTGATATATCCCTGGTTTCAGCCAGCCAGTGGAAATGCTCTCTGTCGTTCTTTCCGCCAGTTTCCTCTTTTTTCTTAACTATCATTTCAACTGCTCGCCTCTTGCCTCTCTCCCAGGCTTCCAGAGCTATCCATAAGTCGTCCAGGTTGGTGGATGCCAGGCTCATTGTGGAGTAGGGTAGGGCATATTTATTGGCATTAAAGGCAACAGCCAGACCACCAGCCTGATTAGCGGTTTGGAGCATTTTATAGTCGGTGATGCTATCTCCTACGGCTACCCATTGAGAGAGGGGTTTTCCTACACTGGCGGCGAAATACTCCAGTGTCTCTACTTTCCGCCTTCCACCAACGGGCTTAACTTTGGTAATAATTTTTCCCGAGTTTGTATGTGGAAGCTCATGCAAATAGAAAGTATCCAGCGTTTGTTTTATCTCAGAATCATCGCTGAGGGTCATAAATCGCTGCCCTGCCTGTTCTAGCAGGGTGAAATCATCATGGCTTAGTAACTGGCAAATCTGGTCCAGGGGGAAGGAGGTACAAGCCACATTTTCACGGGGGATGCCTAATCTCTGCGTGATGGCTGAGGCATATTGCTCGTAGCTGGTACTGATACAGAATACCTGCCATCCTCGAGATTTCAGCCTGGAGATTAGTTCAGCGGCACCGGGGGTCAGTTTGGCTTCTTGCCCCATATCGGCGATTTGTTTCTCCTCTATTCCGTAGTGGGCCAGGAAGGGGGCGATGAGAGCCAGGGTATCTCCTGGCTCATAGTCCTCTCTACCTTCCAGGCTTAACAAATCATCGTAGCGACTGATGACTGGAAAAATCTGGTCGCCATGGGGTAATAGCTTCATCAACTCATAGGCGTTGTCCTGTGGAGCCAGTGGGCCTTCGAGGTCAAAACAAATTAGGTTCATCAAAAAATCAAAAATCAAAGATAAAATATCAAAATTACAATTCCTGATTTATTTCCTGTGTGAGGTCGTATCCGTCAATTGACCTTCCCTGGGCATCGATAACTTTACCATCTTGTATGCTGATTTGCCCCTGGCTTAAAGCCTTAATGGTAGAGATGATAAGAGGAAACTCTCTGGCAAGCTCGTGTCGGCGAATAAGCTTGAACAGCGTATCTTTGTCGCCACTGTGCCAGTACGGGTCGAAGGGCTTACCTTTGATAGGGAACAGGCAATAGCTAATCACAGGGCCTCTATCAAGTTCGGGGGTGGCAAGGTGTATCATTGCTCCTGCTTTCTCCGCTTTATCTTGTATAAGCTCCCAGATTACCTCTTGCCAGCTTCCTACCGGTCCGCCAGGTGGTGCAGGGTGGAGGTTGATCATATTGTATTTTCGGCATAGCTCTTCTCCTATGATGAGCATATAGCCGGCGAGGACGCAGAGGTCTGGGGTGAACCTTTCAATTCTCTTATTTACCTCTCTATCATATTTGAGGCGCCAGTTTTCCTGAGATTGCTTCGCTTCGCTCGCAATGACATTATTAGATTTTCTAGCTTCGTTGGCGGTAACACTTTTGAATTTTTTATGGGAGAAACAAATAAGAGGAATGCCAGAGCTATGGACTAACTCAAGGAAGGAGTCGCTTTCCACTGACTCACCAGGCTCACGATTGCTGAAGACAAAGCTGATTTTTCCTGCTATATCTCCTTTGGCGATACTTTCCTGTACAGCCTGGAAAAGCTGCCGTGCAGCTTCATCCCTGCCTGTAGAGAACCAACCGATATTTAGCAAGAGCCTTTCCTTATCTTGATCCATATACTGGCAAGATGAGTAAATGGGGTGGATATGCGCCCCACTATCCTCCCCTGAGCTAAGCTATATAAAAAATCAGCAGCATCATTGAATTGAGGCATTTCTACGTAAGCCCTGCCGATTTCGCCCAGAGTATGTGCATCGCTTCCAGCGCTGGCAGGCAGCTCGAATTTCCGTGCCAGTTGCCAGGCTTTGGTGGAGCTATTGGGTAGGGGAGTGCGGGAATTAAAGACTTCGATGATATCAAGCTGTGATAGAAATTCCGGGGTTTTTAGTTTTTTGGGATTATATAAAGGCCAGCGGCCAAAAGGGTGGGGAATGTTAACCAGTCCGCCCTGGCTTTTAATACGGGCTATTGTTTCCTCAGGGGATAATCCTCGGGGGATTTCTTCGGTGAGAAACAAACCCATTAATTCACCCTCTGATGTCATAATTTCCTCGGCAACTATTATTTTGAAAGGGGCTATCTTTTGTAACTTTAGAGCTCCTTCAATAGTGTTGTGATCAGCCACCGCAAGGCAGTTTATGCCTGCATTAAGACAGTGGTCAACTATCTTCTCCAGAGGTGTGCAGCAATCTGGAGAGTAGATGGTGTGAATATGTAAATCAGCTTTAATCAACTTGCCTTCTCCAGATATTCACCTGTGCGGGTATCAACCTTGATGCTGTCTCCGACACTGATAAAGAGGGGAACCTGAACAGTGAGGCCGGTTTCTAATTTTGCTGGCTTGTTGCCGCCGGTAGCTGTATCTCCTTTGAATCCAGGTTCCGTCTCTATAACCTGAAGCTGCACTGAAACAGGCAGCTCTATACTTATCGCCTCAGATTTGCAGGTTAGAATTTCCAGATTCAGTCCATCTTTCAGATAGTTAATGGCCTCTCCTATCTGGTCAGCCGACAGCGCTGTTTGTTCGTAATTTTCGTTGTCCATGAAATAGTAGAGGTTGCTATCTTTATAGAGGTATTGGACAGTGCGATGCTCCAGGAAAGCTGGCGTGAATTTGTAATTAGCCTGGAAGGAGCGTTCAGTAGTATTTCTGCTGTGAATATCACGGAGCCGTAAGCGGACCTGGGCTGAACCTCGCCCCATCTTGATATGATGGTAGTCGGTAATCTGATATATTTCTCCATCAAGCTCTATGGCGATTCCCTTTCTCAACTCGCCAGCATCAATCATGTAAATAACCTCCTTATTTTTTAAGCAATCTCGTTACTTATTGATTCACTAGTCCTGTTGTAATACCTTAGCTGATTTGGTTAGCACTTTAATCTTACCTTTTTCCAGTGTAACTGTATCTTCAATTCTAACACCGCCGTATCCAGCGACGTAAATTCCAGGCTCTATGGTAAATACCATGTCATCCTCCAGCAAATCTGGAGAAGTGGGGGAAAGTGTGGGGAGCTCATGTATTGCCAGCCCGACACCGTGCCCCAGGCTATGTCCGAAATTGCTGCCATAACCAGCCCTCTCGATAACATCCCGCGCTAACTTGTCAGCCTCGCAGGCAGCCATACCCGGTTCAATTCTATCTATAGCTGTGAGTTGTGCCTCCAGTACAATATTATAGATTTCCTGTAAAGTTTTATCAGCTTTGCCCAGGCATAAGGCGCGGCTAAAATCGCTGCAGTAGCCACCGATTCTGGCTCCCATATCAATTAGCACAGGTTCTCCGGGTTTGATTGCTCTTTCTGTGGGCCTGGCGTGAGGTAAAGCTGAATCAGGGCCTGAGGCTACTATGATTTCGAAAGGTACTCCCTCACTTCCATTCAGGCGGAAGAATTTCTCGATTTCCCAGGCTGTTTCCTTTTCTGTCACGCCAGCGCGGGTTGTCGATTTAATGTGTGCGAAGGCAGCATCAGTTAGCTCTGCTGCCTTTATAATAAGCCCTAGCTCTGCTGGCTCCTTTATGGAACGAAGATGCTCCACCAGTCCTGTAGTGGGAATAAGTTCAAGGTTAACTTTTATGGCCTTTATCGTTTCACATAGCTTATGGTAATCAGAGTAACAAACATGGTCTGCCTCAAAGCCCAGTTTATGCCATCCCAGACTGGATGCCATTCCTGGTAGCCAGCTAGCTAATGCCTGTTTAATCTGGACGATTTCAAAATCGTGTGTCTCCTGTCTGGCTTGCTCTGAATAGCGAGAGTCGGTGGCTAAAATGGCCTGGCTGTATGATATGAGAAGCCATCCTGAGGAACCAGTGAATCCGGAAAGATAGCGATAGTTTTCCGGTAGGGAAACCAAAAGAGCGTCAAGACCTTTTTCGGCAAGCAGCGGTTGCAACTTCTGCAATCGGCTTATGGGCAACTTTTCTCCTTCAGTTCGGCCACTAAAGTTTGCAGCGCAGCGATATATCCTCTCCAGCCCAGCCCGCTGATTTGACCTATGGCGATAGGAGCTATTATGGATTCAGCGCGCCATTCCTCGCGAGCATAAATATTGGATAGATGTACTTCGATTATTGGCAGCAGGGTGTCAGCTAAAGCATCGCGTAGAGAAATGCCATAATGAGTTAGTGCGCCGGGATTAATAACTGTGCCATCGGCTGAAGCTGATTGTTCTTGAATAAAATCTATAAGGGCGCCTTCGCTATTGGATTGGAAAGTTACCACCTCCGCATTTAGCTCCTTAGCCTGCTCCATCACCATGGAGTTGATTTCAGCTAAAGTTTTTTCCCCGTATATTTCCTTGTCCCGTTTACCCAGCATATTTAAATTTGGTCCGTTAATGACTAAAATTTTCATGATGTCACTTGCTCCTTTTGTTTCTGTGGTTCTAGCTGGGATAATTTTACTTTATAATGGCAGGCTGTGCACAATGCCATGCCTTTTTTATCCAGTACCAGGAGCTTACCACATTCGGGGCAGGGTTGGGGAAGCGGCTTGTGGCTTGTAGTGAAGCGGCACTGAGGGAAATTACTGCATCCGTAGAAGACCTGTTTTCTCTTGTTAACCCTTTGCAACAGCTCGCCGCCGCATTCTGGACAGGGAATCCCCGTTTTAATCTGAAAGGGCATGGTTGTCTTACATTCAGGGTAACCACTGCAAGCCAGGAATTTGCCAAAACGGCCTACCTTTATCACCATGGGTTTGCCACAAGTGGGGCAGGTCTCATCGCTTGCTTGGGTCATATCAACCTTTTCTACGTTGACTAAAGCCTTACGCAGCATATCTTCAAATGGGGGGTAAAATGTTCTCAAAATAGATGACCATTCCTGCTTGCCCCGAGCGATCTCATCCAGTTGCTCTTCCATCCGTGCTGTAAAATCGAGGTCAACAATCTGGGAGAAATGCTCGCTCAAAATGCCATTTACGATTACGCCCAGCTCATTGGGGCGGAATTTACCATCTGCTTTATACACATAATCTCTTTCCTGAATGACGGACAGTATAGGAGCGTAAGTGCTGGGACGCCCAATGCCTTTCTTTTCCAGCGCTTTTATCAATGTTGCTTCGGTGTAGCGGAGTGGTGGCTGGGTGAAATGCTGCTCAGGGAAAGTTCCATGATAGCTTAATCTGGTGCCAACCGCTAGTTTGGGCAAAGAAACCAGGCTTTCCTTTTGCTCATCTTCATCTTTGCTCTCGCTATAGACTGTCATAAAGCCAGGGAATTTGATCAGGGAGGAAAACGCTTTAAGCAGATACCCCTGGGGTTGCTTCGCTTCGCTCGCGATGGCATGGTTGGCTTGTATCTCAATGTTGATAGTGTCGTATAGGGCCGGTGACATCTGGCTGGCCACCATTCGTTTCCAGATAAGGTCGTAAAGCCTTAGCTGGTCAGAATTGAGAAATGGCTTAATATGTCCTGGCTGGCGGTGAGTACTGGTTGGCCGTATTGCCTCGTGGGCTTCCTGCGCCCATTTTGTTTTCCTGGTGAAACGGCGTGGTTTTGCTGGCAGAAAATCGCTGCCGTATTTTTCAGCAATGAAGTCCCTGGTCTCAGCTATAGCAGATGCAGCGACATGAGTGGAATCAGTGCGCATATAGGTAATAAGTCCTGCTGAGCCTTCTTTGCCCAGCGATATGCCTTCGTAGAGTTGTTGAGCAAGCGCCATGGTGCGCTTGGCGGTAAAGTGCAATTTTCTCCATGCTTCCTGCTGCATGGTGCTGGTGATGAAAGGTGGGGCTGGCTGGCGGGCTACCTGCTTAGTCTTTACTGCTTTAACTATATAAATAGCTTTTCCTAAGTCATTTATAATCTTGTCTGCTTCCCTCTTATTATTGATATCCAGATGGGTACCATCGGCCAGGGCTATAACCCTGGCTTTGAATCTATTTTTCTGTTTTTTAACCGGGGCCAATTCGACTTCGATAGTCCAATACTCTGCGGGGTTAAAATTTTGAATTTCCTGCTCGCGGTCAACAACCATCCTTACTGCCACTGATTGAACCCTACCTGCGGAGAGTCCTCTCTGCACCTTTCTCCATAGCAGTGGGCTTAGTTTATAGCCGACGAGTCTATCTAAAATGCGCCTTGCCTGCTGAGCATTAACCAGGTGCATATTAATGGAGTGGGGGCTCTTGAATGCCTTTTCTATGGCCTCCCTGGTTATTTCGTGAAAGGCAACGCGGTGAATGGGAAGGTTGCCATCATCCAATTTAGCTGCTTTGACAAGGTGCCAGGAGATTGCCTCGCCTTCGCGGTCAGGGTCGGTAGCTAAATAAATGGAGCTGGCATTACTTGCTGCCTGTTTAATTTCAGTGATTATCTTTTTCTTCTTCTTCGGGACGACATACTTGGGGACGAAATCTTTATCCACATTTACTCCCAGGCTTGACTGAGGTAAATCGCGCACATGCCCCAATGATGCCTTAACAGCGTAGCTGTTCCCTAAGATCTTGCTCAGGGTTCTCGCTTTAGCTGGAGATTCGACGATAACCAGTTTCTTTGTCATTATTTACCCCGTTTTGACTCCGTGAGCCAGCACATAATTCATATTGCCTACCTGTTTTACCATACCTTTAAGTTCTAGTATGGCTAATGTGCTGCTCGCCTCTGGCATAGTCAAGCCACTGCGGCGGCAGATTTCATCTATGTGGCTTGGCTCATGGGTTAACTGCTTTAGTATAGCAGATTCAGCATCGTTGGCTGGTGAGAATTCCTTTATTTCTAGCTGCTGGGGAGCGACTATAGATAAGTTCAATTCCTCTAAAACGTCGCTGCAGTTACGGACTAGCTTGGCTCCCTCCAGAATAAGGCGGTTAGTTCCCTTGCTAGCCGGGGAAAGGATGCTGCCCGGGATGGCAAAGACCTCTCGATTTTGTTCCACTGCCTGGAGAGCAGTAATCAAAGCCCCACTCTGCTCTCCTGCCTCTATTACCAGTACTCCTGCGCTTAAGCCGCTCATAATCCTGTTGCGAAGTGGGAATCTCTCAGCTTTGGGCCTTGTACCCAGGGGGTATTCACTTACCAGCGCTCCCTGCTCCATGATGGCTTGAGCTAATTTTGCGTTTTCGGCGGGGTAAACAATGTCCAATCCAGAGGCGAAGACTGCTATAGTTTTGCCTCCAGCGTCTAAAGTAGTTCGGTGGGTTATGGAATCAATTCCCCTGGCTAGCCCGCTGACGATAGTGATGTTACTCCTTGCCAGGTCAGCCACGATTTCCTCGGTTACTTGCCGTCCATAGATAGTAGGACGGCGGGTACCAACCACAGCCAGGCAGGTTTCGTCCTGAGGCATAATATTACCTCTGATATAAAGCACTGGTGGATAATCATAGATTTCCTTTAACCTGGGAGGATAAGATGTGTCCTCACAGGTGAGTGCTCTTACCTTGTAGCGCTCCAGATTTTCTATCTCAGCATCCAGGGAGATTTTAGTGCGCAACGGAAGTAAAGCATCTATGCTTCGTGAGTCTAATCCTGCTCGCTTTAATGCGCCTTCTGGAGCCTTCCAGGCATCCTGTAAGCTGGCAAAGTGCTCTTTTAACTGGAAAATCCTTACCCGCCCAATTCCGGGGATGCGGGAAAAACCTATCCAGTACTTCAGCTCATCGGTAATTGCCATATAACTTCAATGGATTTTAGCATAGACGAGGGAAGCAAGGAAGAATGCCTACTGCATAATTGAAGGAGCTAATTCGTGGTACGCTTTTGTGCTGAAACCGGGCAATTGTCCTGGTTCGTAGCGAACCTCATATATGTGTAATCCACCAAGTCCTGTCATTTTATAGAGGTCAAAGCAAGGGGGGGTTAGTTTGGATTCTTGTGAACAGAGGCGGCTGAAATACATCTGTTGATCTCTGGCAAAACATCCCTGGTGGCTTTATATCCCTGCGATATGGCTTCCTCTCCTCTATAGAATTCAAATGTTCCAATACGGCTGGCATCAGGGGTTATGACTATATCTGCAGATCTTGCCCTTAAATTGAGTATTTCGTATTCCATGGCATGTATTGACTGCGTCAAAACATCAAATATGTTTGGCGTTTTGGGGTCTATCTTTCCTCTCCCGCTATAAATCTTGGTTTTAGCGAGGTTGGAAAGCTCACCCAGGATTCTGATTTTATCTTTATTCTGCTGTAGTAAATAATCAATCCTCGTCTTTATAGCTAATAAGTGTGTGCTCTCAGGTTGAGGGGCCAGCGCTGATTTTTTCTTCACTTCAATAAATTTAGGAGTTTTTCTATGCTGGGCCACTTTAAGCGTGTTCACAGCAATAACTACTTCTGCTCCCATGTTGCGGACGACATTTGCCGGCATGGGATTGACTACTCCACCGTCAATTAAAAATCTGTTGTTCCATTTCATCGGCGTGAATATGGCTGGCAGGGAGATGCTTGCCCTTACCGCTTCGATTACTGAGCCTTCTTTGATGACTATTTCCTCCATACTGTCAATGTCGGTGGCTATGATAGCCAGCGGTATCTGTAAGTCTTCAAACCTCACATCTTCAATAATAGACCTCAAAAAGGATTTAACTTTTTGCCCCTGAACAAAGCCTTTCCATAAAACTATCAAGTTCAGGTCAATCAGATGAGCCACTCTCTTCCAGTCTATTCCAAGTGACAGATCCTCCAGGGCCTTTGCTTTTTTCTCTTTGGCATAACAGGCTCCTATTAGGGCTCCGGCGCTTGTGCCGCTTATCATATCAATTGGGATTGACTCTTCCTCTAAGGCTTTCAGTACTCCTATGTGTGCTAAGCCGCGAGCAGCACCGCCACTTAGAGCTAAGCCAACTTTTGGGTTTTCAGGCATTGAGAACTCCCCTGGAGCTATATTCCCCCTTTGATTGGCACTCATAGAAATCTTGCTTCATGGTAAACATGGTATCTAGGGTCTCTCTTTGCAAATCTGTGGTCTGGAACTATATTTATCACCTGCATATAAATAAAAATCTTTTTTGTTGGCGGAGAGGGTGGGATTCGAACCCACGGTCGCCAAAGGCGACACGCGCTCTCCAGGCGCGCCTGATAGGCCACTCCAGCACCTCTCCGCGGGATTTACTTTAAAGAAAGGTTATTTCTTTGTGCGCTTTAATCTACCTCCTTAATTACCTGGATTTGGCGGAGAGGGTGGGATTTGAACCCACGAGGCAAAAAACTGCCCACCGCTTTTCGAGAGCGGCACCATCAGCCACTCGGTCACCTCTCCTCAATATTTACATCAGTAATTATATCATACAGCTCAGGCTGACTACGTACTGTTTATAGCTTGCTCTCAATGTAGTATGATTATCTAATGCTACTAAACTACAGGAGCCATAATCTTTGATTTGGTTCAAATTTGTTCTGTGTCTTGCCATCATCTTGTTTGCTGGTGCAAAGCTAGCCCGATATGGGGATGCTATTGCTGAGAAGACTGGTCTGGGGCGAATATGGATAGGGCTGTTGCTTATTGCTGCTGTTACCACCATGCCTGAAATTGTTACCGGAGTTAGCTCGGTTGCACTGGTTGATTCTCCTGATTTAGCTTTAGGCACGCTTTTCGGAAGCTGTTTGTTTAATATCTCTATCCTGGCTTTGCTGGATATTTTGCACCGCTCCACCCCTGTTTTGACCGAAGCCAGTCCCAGACATATAGCGTCGGCGGGTTGGGGGATAATACTTATTGCTATTGCTGCTGGGGGTATTCTTGCAGGTAGAAGATTTACTGGATTGACTCTGGGGTGGGTGGGCATTCCCAGTATTGTTATCGTTGTGGTGTATTTGGCAGGTATGAGACGGACGTTTCTCTCAGAGCGCAGCCATCAATCATCTGCAGCGAAAGGTGATTCTCTCCAATATAAAGAAATTCTGTCAAGGACAGTGTATCTTAGATTTGCTCTGGCAGCGGCAGCAGTTATAGGCGCTGGAATATGGCTATCGCTTATTGGTCAGGAGATAGCTGAAGTTACTGGTTGGGGTACTAGCTTTGTTGGCAGTTTATTCCTGGCTATCGCTACCTCGGCGCCTGAGCTGGTGGTTGCCATAACAGCTCTGCATATAGGAGCCATAGACATGGCAGTCGCCGATGTGTTAGGCGCGAATATGCTCGATATTGCCGTCATTATCCTGGTTGATATTGCCTATAGCAAGGGTTTTGTGCTATCCTCAGTATCCAGCAGTCACCTTATAACTGCTGCAGTGGTGGTGATGATGAACCTTGTTGTTATTGCTGGGCTCAAAGCTCGGCAGAGGCGGAGGACCTCCACATTTATTAGTTGGTATGCTGTAGCTTTAATAGGGCTCTATATTTTTGGGGCCTATGCCTTATTTACTTTGAGGTAAGCCTGGAAGTGAGCTTCTGTAACCGTGAAATCAGAGTACAAGTTAAGGCGGTAGAGCCCAATGTATATTCAAGTTATGTAAACAAGGTTTGATAAAATATAGTTAAAGTATTAAAATGGGCGATTCGCCCCTGTAGCTCAGAGGATAGAGCACTGGCCTCCGGAGCCAGGTGCAAGGGTTCGAGTCCCTTCAGGGGTATTTATTCTAGAGAAAGGGAGTTCTTGCTATGGATAGGATTCTCGAAGTGAGATGGCATGGAAGGGGGGGGATGGGTGCAGTAACTGCAGCCGAGTTGCTTGCCCGGGCTGCTATAAGTGAAGGAGGGTATGCTCAGTCATTCCCAAGCTTTGGCCCTGAAAGAAGAGGGGCACCTGTTCTTGCCTTCCTTCGGATTAGTGATGAATTTATCAGGATCAGGACGAATGTCTACCAGCCTGATATTGTGGTGGTTCTTGACCCTGGGCTGCTCCATATTGTTGATGTAACTTCAGGGCTTAAAGATGAGGGTAAAATTATAATCAATTCCAGAAAGTCTCCTGAGAAGTTGAAGTCTGAATTCGGATACAAGTGGCCTGTAGCTACAGTTAATGCTATAACGATTGCAAGGGAGACAATAAAGTTGCCTATTACGAATACAACGATGATGGGGTCATTTCTGAAAGTTACTGGGGCTGTGAAAATGGATTATGTGGTCGAAGCGATTCAGGAACGCTTCGGCAATCGTGCCGAAGGAAACATCGAGGCTATGAAAAGAGCCTATAAGGAGACTGTAATAGAGGAGTAAAAATGGCACAAAAAAAGCTAAAAACGGCATACGATTTTACCTGGAGAGATATGGAGGTTGGAAATATAATCACAGAGGCGGGCAATGCTAGTTTGCGTAGAACCGGCGATTGGCGAAGTGAAAGACCCGTGGTAGATATGGCGAAGTGTAAGAAATGTGGTTTATGCTGGCTCTATTGTCCTGATGGAGCTATAGAGATGCTCGATGATGGCTATTATGAACCTGACCTTTATTACTGCAAGGGATGCGGAATTTGCGCTAGTGAGTGTCCCGCGAACGCTATAACGATGGTAGCGGAGGAAGAAATATGAGCAAGAGAGTAGCGTTAGAGGCTTCACATGCGGTTGCTGAAGCAGTGAAGATGGCTGATGCTGATGTTATTGCTGCTTATCCTATTACACCTCAGACACATATACCTGAGCGGCTCGCCGAGATGGTGGCTAATGGTGAATTGAGAGCAAGTTATATACCTGTCGAATCAGAGCATTCAGCTTTGAGCGCTTGCCTGGGAGCTGCATCAATAGGCGCTAGAACCTTCACCACTACTGCAGGTCAGGGATTAGAGCTTATGCATGAGGTAGTTTATGCCGCTTCTTCCATGAGGTATCCTGTGGTTATGGTGATATGCAATAGAGCCCTCTCCGCACCGTTAAGCGTTTGGGGTGACCATTCTGATATTATGGCGTGTAGAGATACTGGTTGGATTCAAGTATTTTGCGAAAATAATCAGGAAGCTTTTGATTTAACTCTCTGGGCTTTCCGTGTTGCAGAGGATTCCAGTGTCCTGTTTCCAGTGATGGTTAATCTTGATGGGTTCACTCTATCACATGTAATAGAACCGGTGCTTTTACCGGAGCAAAGCGAGGTTGATAGCTTTCTTCCCAAATTTAAATATCCCTTTGCACTGACCCCCGATAGGCCAATGACGCACGGGGCTTTCGGCCCGCCTGAAATATATTCGGAGGCTAAAGTAGCTCAGGAGGTGGCATTTAGAAAGTCAGGGGAGGTAATACTAAAGGGGTGGAGGGAATTTGGAGACATATTCGGGCGATATTATTCGCCGGTTGAACTGTACAAGGCTGAGGGTGCAAAAACTTTACTATTGACCATGGGAAGTCTGGGGACAACAGCAAAGATGGTAATAGATGAAAAGAGGGCGAGAGGTGAGGATGTAGGGCATATTAGCTTGCGTCTTTGGCGCCCCTTCCCATTTAAGGAGTTTCGTCAGGCGATGAAGGGAGTGGAAACGCTCATTGTTTTCGACAGGAGTATTTCTTTTGGGATGGGGGGAGCAGTCTATGCAGAACTCAGGTCAGCTTTATATGATGAGGAAGAAAGGCCCAAAATAGTCAGCATTATAGGTGGGTTGGGGGGGAGAGATGTGTCGGTGGAGGATTTCGAATATATGATTGACAGAGGAAGGGAGGTTGCAGAAGGGGGGACGGGTAGGATGTTAGAGACAGTGGGCATAAGGGGCGAAATGGTGGGTACAAAGGGGTAAAAATGGGACAAGAAGTAATTAAATTTGGCAATACTCTGGTAACTACAAAAGAGTTTCTTGCTGAAGGGCATAATTTTTGCACTGGATGTGGTGAGGCTTTGACAATTAGACTTGCCTGCAAAGCCATGGGGGAGAACACTATAATCAACATGGCTACTGGCTGTGATGAAGTTTGCACTACACCGCTGCCTGTTACCTCATGGCGGCTTCCCTGGCTGCACACGCTTTTCGAAAACGCTGCTACTACAGCCTCAGGCATGGAAGCAGGTTTAAAAATTATGATGAAGAAGGGGAAAATACCTGAGAGAGACATTCACATCGTTGTTATGGGTGGAGATGGGGCGACCAGCGATATAGGGTTTCAATTCTTGTCAGGAGCGTTGGAGAGGGGACATAACTTCTTGTATATTTGCCTGGATAATGAAGCTTATATGAATACAGGAGTACAGAGGTCAAGCAGTACACCCCATGGGGCCTCAACAACTACTGCTCCTGCAGGTAAATTAAGCATTGGTCAGTCTACCTGGAAGAAGAACATGGTTGAGATTTGCGTTGCTCACAATATTCCCTATGTAGCTACGGCCTGTTCCAGCTACCCCCTTGATTTATTAAAAAAGATTAAGAAGGGAGTGGAAATTAAGGGTCCTGCTTATGTACACACTCTTTGTGTTTGTCCTACGGGCTGGAGGATTCCTTCAAATATGACAGTTGAAGTAGGTCGTCTTGCAGTGCAGACTGGCATTTTCCCTCTTTATGAAGTGAAGAATGGCCGTTATACATTGAATGCCGATCCACCCCAGCTTAAACCGGTTAAGGAATATCTAAAGCTACAAGGTCGATTTCGGCATTTGACAGAGGAAGAGATTGAGATGATTCAAGGCGAAATAGGAGAGAGATATACTAGGCTTAAGGAGAAGGCGGTGGCTTTTCCCTCTTGAGTCAGTAATGATTTAGAAAAGGAGGTAGAGATTGAGCCACGTTCGTAAAGCTGTAAGGAGAGCTGTAGGTAGCTATTATGGAAGTAAGGATGGGTTAATCCAAATACTCCTGGATTTACAAAGTGAATTGGGATGGTTGTCTGGAAAGGTATTAAGGGAGGTTAGTCGGCAATTAGGGGTTCCTGCCACCCGAGTCTATCAAATCGCAACTTATTACAAGGCTTTTAGCCTTCATCCCAAAGGGAAGCATATTATAACAGTATGCATGGGAACAGCGTGCCAAGTACGTGGCGCACCAACGCTTCTGGACAGGATTTCCACCATGCTGAACCTAAAGCCGGGTGAGACCTCAAGAGATATGCGTTTTTCTTTGGAGACGGTTAATTGTCTTGGCTGCTGTGCCATGGGGCCTATGGTGGTAATAGATGGAGTGTATCACAGTAATCCTTCGATCTCACAACTCGAGGAAATATTTGAATCAGTTAAATAGGGGGAGATATGGTTAATAAAAAGCTTTGCTCTCCAGAGGAGTTTGAAAAGCTAAGGAAGGATATTTTGTCGAAAAAGGATCCCAATAGGTCTATTGTTAGTATATGCACAATGTCTGCCTGCGGGCAAGCTCGTGGTAGCTTGAATATTTATCAAAGGTTCCAGGAGGAGATAAAACATGCTGGCCTGGAAGGCAAGGTAGAAATTAAGGGCACAGGTTGCCAGGGGTTCTGCGAAAGAGAGCCAGTGGTTATTATTTTCCCTGAAGGCATTTATTATTTAGACGTGAGCACTGAAGATGTTCCTGAGATAGTTTCTAAGACGCTAGTTAAAAAGGAAGTTTTAGAGCGGCTTGTTTATAAAGACTCTGTGAGCGGTGAAAAGGTAGCTAAGGGTGCAGAAATCCCATTTTATAAAAGCCAAAGCCCCCATGTGTTTGGAAACAACAAGTATATAAATCCTAGGGATATAGGAGATTACATTGCCCTGGGTGGGTATGCTTCTTTACATAAAGCTCTGTTCCAAATGACTCCTGAGCGGGTTATAGAACAGGTAAAGAAAGCTAATTTGAGGGGAAGAGGAGGGGGAGGATTTCCCACAGGATTAAAGTGGGAGACAACTAGAAATGCTCCTGGAACACCTAAATATGTTCTCATTAATTGTGATGAAGGAGACCCGGGCGCATATATGGATAGGTCTCTTATGGAAGGGAATCCTCATAGTGTGTTGGAGGGGTTCATCATTGGTGCCTATGCTATGGGAGCTCACCAAGGGTTCATTTATATCCGCCAGGAATACCCATTGGCGTGCGAGAATGTGGAAATAGCTCTTAAACAGGCCGAGGAATATGGTTTCCTGGGGGAAGATATTCTTGGCTCAGGCTTTGATTTTAAGGTGAAGGTGCACCGAGGAGCGGGGGCATTTGTCTCCGGGGAATCAAGTGCCCTTATGAGTGCTGTTGAGGGTAAGGTAGGCGAGCCAAGAATGAAATATACCCACAATGCGGTAGAGGGGGTGATGGGTAAGCCTTCCTGCTTGAACAATGTGGAAACCTGGGCAAACATACCGCTCATCATCAATAAAGGGGCAAATTGGTTTAATTCCATAGGGACGGAGAGAAGTAAAGGAACGAAGATTTTCTCCTTGGTAGGGAAGGTAAATAATACAGGGCTGGTTGAAGTCCCCATGGGCACTACTTTAAGGCAAATAATCTATGATATTGGTGGGGGAATACGGGGTGGGAAGAAATTTAAAGGAGTTCAAACTGGTGGCCCTTCAGGGGGGATACTTCCTGAACAGTATCTGGATACACCTGTTGACTTTGATGAACTAACCAAACTGGGGTCCATGATGGGCTCTGGTGGCATGGTAGTCATGGATGAGGATACCTGTATGGTAGATATGGCGAGGTATTTTATCAATTTCTGTTGTGATGAATCTTGCGGCAAGTGTATTCCTGGGCGTGAGGGGTTAAGGGTACTCAGGGAGATCTTGACTGATATTTGTGAGGGCAAGGGTAAGGAAGGGGATATAGAGGCAATTGAAGATGTAGCTGAGTTGATGAAGGATGCCTCGCTCTGTGCCATGGGACGAACAGCCGCTAACCCTGCACTCACAACATTAAGGTATTTTAGAGAGGAATATGAAGCCCATATAAAGGAGAAACGATGTCCAGCAAAGGTTTGTAAGAGCCTTATCAACTATTACATCGATCCTGAAAGATGCCAGGCATGTATGATCTGCATGAGGAACTGCCCTGTAGGGGCAATTAATGGCGGTAAGGATTTAGTCCATTGGATTGATCAGGAGAAATGCACCAAATGTGGCACGTGTTTTGAAGTTTGCCCACCTCGGTTTAGTGCCGTAAAGAAAATTTCCGGCGAGCCTGTCCCACCACCGCAAAGGACTAAGGTTATTCGCAAGAAGGGGGGATAAATGAAAAAGCTGGTAACTTTGGAAATAGATAAGAAACAGGTCAAGGCAAAGGAAGGGATGACTGTTTTACAGGCAGCTAAGGAAGCAGGTATAGAAATACCAACGCTGTGTTATCATGAGGAGCTGAAGCCTTACGGTGCTTGCAGGGTTTGTAGCGTAGAGGTAGAAAAGGGGGGAAGAGTTCGCATAGTAGCTGCGTGTGGATATAAGGTGGAAGAGGGATTGGTGGTAAGAACACGCTCCCCCAGAGTAGACAAGATTAGAAGGGGCATTGTTGAGCTAATTGCACCTACGGTGATGGCTAATAAGGATGTTACTGGGGAAATAAAAAAGTTGGCTAACGAGTATGGTGCAGATATTCATAGATTTGAGTCTCGCTTTAGAGCGACGCCAATGAGATGTATTCTCTGTGGAATTTGTGTACGCTATTGTGATGAGGTTGTAGGGGCACACGCTATAGGGTTTGTAGGAAGGGGAATAGATCGCCGTGTTGTATTTTTCCCGGAAGAAGCAAAAGCCTGTATAGAGTGTAGAGCTTGTGCTGATATATGTCCTGTATGCGAAATTCCATGCGATACTGATTTTGTTGTTTTTAGCGGCTTTTCCGTTGATGACTGGCTTGCGAGGAAAGTATAGTATAATAATATAGGTGATACGGGGTGTAGCGCAGCGGTTAGCGCGCATGGTTTGGGACCATGAGGTCGGAGGTTCAAATCCTCTCACCCCGATGCGGGAGTAACTCAGTGGTAGAGTTCCTGCCTTCCAAGCAGGGTGTCGCGGGTTCG
>Ga0209121_10002756_pt1 | contig 17519 bp, 12 predicted proteins | sample Cruoilmetagenom3_FD_187292 | JGI IMG/M metagenome (GOLD analysis project Ga0209121, IMG submission 187292) | Oil polluted marine microbial communities from Coal Oil Point, Santa Barbara, California, USA - Sample 3 (SPAdes) (version 2) | ecosystem: Environmental > Aquatic > Marine > Oil seeps ... | reverse complement strand
GGGCCTCTGGCTGGAAAGATATGGAGGATTGGCTTGATGGGTCATACTGCTAGAGAGGAAAATGTGGAACGTCTGCTTGCAGCATTGAAAGAAATATTAGGTTTATGACATATGGATTTTAATCCTTCTCTTACAGTGGAAATTGACTTTAAAATATTTTATAAAGCAACATTTTTTTAATAATCTTTAAAAGCAGGAGAGTGAATAATGGCTCCGGGATATACAGGTAAAATATTAAGAGTTAACCTTAATAACCTATCAAACGAAATTGTTGAGAAGGACGAGTATTTTTACAGGACTTTTATGGGTGGAAGTGCCATGGCATCCTATTTCCTTTTGACTGAAATAGAAAAAGGGGTTGATCCTTTGGGCCCTGGCAATGTGCTGGTTATCACCACATCAGTACTAACAGGCACTCCTCTTGCAGGTGCTAACCGCTATACTATTGCTGCTAAATCCCCGCTCAATGATGGGTTCGGAGAGTCAGAATCTGGGGGGTTTTTCTCTGTGGAACTAAAGAAAGCAGGATTCGATGCAGTCATTATCAAAGGCAGAGCATCTAAACCAGTTTATCTTTGGGTAACGGATGGAAAGGTCGAATTAAGAGATGCTTCACAGCTCTGGGGGCATGATACGGGATATGCGCAGAATAAGATACGTGAGGAACTCACTGATAAAAAGATACAGATGGTTGTTATAGGCCAGGGCGGGGAAAATCTTGTGCGCTATGCATGTGTCGTCCAGGATTTGAGGCATGTAAATGGCCGTTCAGGGATGGGTGCTGTGTTTGGATCAAAAAACCTCAAGGCAGTAGCTGCAAGGGGAAGGAATAAATTAGAATTTTACGATATGGATAAACTAAGAGAACTTTCTTCTTATTTTATTAAAAACATGAAGAATCATCCCGTATGTGAAATCTTAAAGGAAGGAGGCACTCTGGCTTGGGATATGGAAGATCTTGATGCAGACGGAGTTTTACCTACAAAGAATTTTCATGGTGGTTCCTATGATAATGTGAAAAAAATATCATTTGATCAGTTAAAAAACACAGTGTCTTCCGGGAGGGCTACCTGTTATGCCTGTCCTATCCGCTGTAAACAGGTATGTTCTGGCGGCAAATATGATATTGACCCAGCCTTCGGAGGTCCGGAGTATGAAACTTCAGCTGCATTCGGCTCGAATATGCTCAATGATGATATTGAAGTCATTGCCAAGGCTCACGAGCTTTGCAATAAATATTCTATTGATACCATAGAAACAGGCATGTCCATAGCTTTTGCCATGGAGTGTTATGAGAACGGAATAATCACCAAGGAAGAAACAGATGGTTTAGACTTGCAATTTGGAAACGGTGATGCAGCCTTGAAGATGATCGATAAGATCGCCTTCAGAGAAGGATTTGGAGATGTCCTGGCTGAGGGTAGCTGGAGAGCGGCAAGGAAAATCGGTAAAGGCGCAGAACGTTTTGCACTGACTGTTAAAAAACAGAGTCTTGCCATGCATGAACCACGCGGCAAGAATAATATTGCTTTTGCCTATTCGCTATCACCCACGGGTGCTGATCATATTGAGGCTGCGCATGATATGCCTTTTGAAGAAGGCAAATGGGCTGTTCCTGACATCTATCCGATTGGGATTCTTAAAGGAATTCCGGCAAGGGGTTTAAGCCCTAATAAAGTTAGGTGGTTTGTTTATAATCAGCATATTTATAGTTTGTTGAACTCATTATCTCTCTGTTTTTTCACTGCTGGTCCGGCAAGGCTGTTTAGAATGAACCAACTTGCGGATATGATTCAAGGTGCTACAGGCTGGGAAACGAGTCTATTTGAGCTTATGGTATTAGGAGAGAGGACAACAACTCTGGCTCGAATGTTTTTAACCAGAGAGGGATTAGATCGAAAAGATGATGCCTTGCCGGAAAGACTTTTTGAGCCTTTGGAAACCGGTAGGTTAACAGGCGTAAAACTTGACAGGGAAGAATTTGAAAAGGCTCTGGATTATTATTATGAGATGATGGGTTGGGATATAGAGACCGGAGTGCCTAGAAAGGCCAAGCTTTGTCAATTAAATATTGCTGACCTATCCCAATTCTGATTTAAATTCAGGGATTAACTTACCTGGCGGAAAAAATGTAATGAAAACAGAGACTGTAAGATTTAGAATTTTTGTTCTTTTCTGTGTAGTTAGTATTTTGTTTGTTTTTTGTTCCGAGGGTGATGAAAGCATCTCAGGAAAGTCTAGCAAAACAGACGAAAAAATTATATTGAAAGTTGCTCAGAACAGCAGTATTGAACATCCCTACCAGGCTGGATTAGAAAAATTCAAGGAAGTCCTCGAAGCAGAATCAGAAGGCATGGTTGAAGTGAATATATTTCCGAACGGACAGGTTGGAAACGAAGAACAAGAAATTGCAGGTATTGAACTTGGTGATATCGATGCTACTATAGTTTCGTCAGGTAGTCTTACCCCTTTTATGCCTGAAATTGATCTCTTTAATCTCCCTTTTATTTTCCGTGATGAAGAGCATTTTTATAGAGTCCTCGATGGATATATAGGTGAATGGATGGGAAGGATTATTGAAGAGAAGGTCAACTCTGTGTTTCTCGGATATTGCAGTTTAGGAATACGGAATGCTTGGAATGTAAAAAAACCTATCCTTACGCCCGATGATTTTAAAGGTATGAAAATAAGGGTAATGGAGAGTCCTATACTGCTTTCAACATTTAATGCATTTGGAGCACAGACAACAACCATATCCTGGAATGAGCTCTACTCTGCATTACAGCAGGGAGTGCTTGATGGGGCAGAATGCGGCATGGTGGATCTCCTAGTTGAAAAATTCTACGAGATTACAAAATATGTATCTTATACCAATCATCTCTTCGGTGTTGCTGCTTTTATTTTCAGCAAGAAGAAGTACGAGAAGCTTCCAGCAAATGTTCAGACAGCAGTATTGACTGCAGGAAGAGCAGCAGTTGTTGCAGCGCGTGAAGCAGAAGACATACTTGAAAGTAAGGCCCTGATAGAGCTAAAGAAAAAAGGAATAGAGTTTTTTACTGTGGATAGAGATTTATTCAGAGAAAAACTTAAGCCGGTATATGAAAAGTATGCTGGCAGACTTGGAGGGATGGAACTCATCGAACAGGTCATGCAGCAGTAGTTCTCTAATTTAAAAATGAATATAGTCCAATGAAATAAAGCACATTAGAGTGTTACTAAGATAAGACTTGGAAAAAATACACCACGATAAGCATAAGTGTTAGCAGAATTAATGTAATACCTAAGGCATTTCCTAAAAACTTTTTTACTTTGCTCATTTTTAAGTCCTACGGATAAATTTATCCAGTTGACGCCGTGCTTTGATGATTATTTTGAGAATTACGCCTACTGGACAAAAAAAACGGCAGAAAAATTTACTTAAAACAAATGAACCAAGGATCACAACTGGTAAAATAAACCACTGGATATCCATTCCTTGCAGCCCAAAAATGGTAGGGAATGGTTCGTAAGCACCGATGGCTGGTTTTGAGGTCAATAAAGTGACTATCAAGGCAAACCAGGCGAGAATATAGCTGAGATATTTTGTGTATTTTGTGATTTTCCGGTTTAGTCGAATGTTTATGCCGCTGATTTTATTGTTAAATTCCTGGAGAGCTCCAAATGGACATATGCCGTAACAGTAAAGATTTTTCCGGAGAAGAAAAGCAGAAAGAAGTGCCCCAGTTACAAGTATCCACCAGAATGGATTTTCTTTAAGTGATGGAAAGTAACCGAGAAGCAGAGACGAAAAATGTGCGATGGAAAGTGAAGAATTCAGATAGAATCCCAGAAAAAAAAATGACACTGTCATAGTAATGTAACGCAACATTGGTATTTTCAGAAAAAAACTGATGAAGATAGAAAAATAAATAAGCACCAGTAGGATTTCATTAAGCCCAAATTTCCATCCGGATTGTTCTTCCTTTATTTGGAGATGAAAGATTTTTTTCCCTACTGTATGGCTGCCTTTTCGTACAGCTTCAGTAAAACCTTTGGAAGAAACAGTAGCCTGGGTTACCGAGTCAATATCGACTCCCGGAATGAAGGGATCGGTTACTTTTTTCCCGATAAACTGCTTGAAAAAGTCGTTTTTTTGAATTTTATGTATGAAAGATAGCGTTTCCTTGTGGTCAAGAATCAGGACTTGCTGTAAGATGCCCATTTTATCGATAATCGTTGCAGTTTGAAGAGGGCCTCCCCAACCTTTTGATGTATTTATAATGATATAGATTGAGGAAGTAGGGGCTGTTGGGTTTTCTGTTCTGAAGAGTAGTGGATTCTCACTAATTTTTTCAAGTTCTGTTCCTTCCGGAGAAACATTTTCTAGTTTTTGTATTACTTGAGTTTCTTTCTTTAATAAACCGGCCATATAAGAAGTAGCCAGTGTTAGAACAACAAATATGATTATCCCTTTTTTAAAGGCTGATTTTTTTCCTGTAGTTTCCATTTCTTTGTTGATAACCATAACCTGAATTATCCAGCTCGAGTAAATATCATTATTTTTGCAGTGTATCCTTTGAAATTTTTTTCCGGGTTATTCCGAAAATAATAAGAGCTAATCCGCCAAAAATTAAAAGCCCTATGCTGGCTGAGCGGTTTTCTCCTTCCAGGATACTGCTGACAGACCAGGCGATTGTGAATAGGGCTAGTACTGCAGATAAAATGAGCCCTATCCAGGAAATACAGGAAATTTTTACTTTTTTACTCCAAATTGTTAAAAACCAGATCACAAAGACGGTCAATACGCCCAATATAAACCATAATAAACTCATGATATTGCTCCTAATCCCAGAATGCCGCGTTGGATTTTATGTCTTGTATATTTCCAAACCCGAATAGTTTATCCATTTTTGCCATCAGGAAATGCAGTGGTGCAGCGGGAAATGTGCTAACAGCTGCTGAAAGCTGGTGATGCCACATGGCTGGCTTATTGAATGGACATGCAGTAATGCAGTTGGCGCAGTCAGAACCATTTTCAGCCCAAAATTGAATACATTTTTCAGGATTGATGTACCATTTTAGGCAGCCCGGGTTGTTGGAATCTGCTGGCATCATCAGAGTCTCCAAATTTGAATTTTTTCTTTCTGACAGGTTCATCCCAGGTGTAAGCTAGCGAATGAGGTTGTCCGTTTTCGCTGCCTGAGGCAAATTTGTTATCTACTGCCCAGCCTGCTGCATCGAGAGCATTATCAAGGTGGCCCCATCCCTTATCCGCGTGAATAGTTGGCTTTTGTTTGGTTGATTCGATTTTTTTTACGAAATCATAGTCCCAGAGTTGCCGTGCAAATATCGTATTTTTTTGATCCATCCGTTTGCATTTATCTGTGATGATTACTGGAAAATCTTTTTTGCTTTGAGAGGCAGAATCCATGGTGGCTCTTGTTAAAAGGGGGTTATTATTTCCTGATAGAGCAGAAGTTCCTAATACTGTGCTTGCCGCACTGATTTTGAGAAATTGCCTCCGGTTAATATTTTTACTCGGATTGTCAGCTTGCGCTGCTTTTTTATGGCCAGTAAGGCTGTTTTCGTTATTCATAATTAAGGCCTCCGCTTACTTGTTCTGATTTAGATTTTAAGAATATAAAACTCATGATAGAAAAACAAGAAAAAAACATGGTAATATATCGATATAAAATTTTTTTGATTTTACTGCTTTTAATGAATAGATAAAAACTCTTTTTGCATTTAATGAAAACAGGATCCAAACAAAATTATAATGTAATTGCTGAGATTCCGGGGGTGGATTTAAAGGAGGAATAATATGATACGAAAAAAAAGAAAGGCTTCCATATTCCACATTGTTGGAATATGTGTACTCTTATTTGTTCCGTTTGTTTTTGGACAGAGAATCTCTGAGGATTTATTAAAACATTTCCATTACCGCGAGATAGGCCCAACCCGCCAGGGTGGAAGGGTTGTAGCATTTGCGGTATCCAAACATGACCGTAATATTTTCTTTGTTGGAGCTGGTCCAGGCGGTGTGTGGAAGACTGTTAACAATGGACATTCTTTTAAATCCGTTTTTGATCATGAGAATATCTCTTCCATAGGTGATATCGAGATCGCACCATCAGATTCAAACATTGTATGGATTGGAACAGGAGAAGCAAACCTCAGGAACAGCACGTATTTTGGTAATGGAGTATACAAATCCGTTGACGGGGGAGAGACCTGGAAGTATATGGGGTTGAAAGAATCCCATCACATTGGACGTATTGTGATACATCCAGAAGATCCGGATATTGTTTATGTGGCAGCCCAAGGTCATCTGTATTCCGAAAATCCTGAGAGGGGCGTATACAAAACTAATGATGGGGGAAAGACCTGGAAAAAATCACTTGAGGTGATTGTAGATGGAAGGTATATCGGATCAACAGGCTTGGTTATGAATCCAAAAGATCCTGATATACTATATGCTTCAAGTTATGACAGGAGGCGATGGGCATGGTCTTTCCGTACAGCAGGTCCAGGAAGCGGGATTTATAAGACGATGGATGGCGGCAAATCCTGGCAAAAATTATCCAGAGGACTGCCCGACGGGATGCTGGGAAAGATAGGGTTGGCGTTATACCCAAAAAATCCTGATATTCTTTACGCCACAATTGATAATGCAAACTCTCCAGGAGTTTCCTACAAGGTACGTTACAAGGAATTATTTGAAGGCAGACGTTCAGGTAAACCAACCGTTGGGCACGGCATATATCGGAGCGATGATGCAGGAGACTCCTGGCAGCTTGTTAGCCCGGAAGGGAAGAGCATCGGGAATCGTTCGAACTATTATGGCCAGATTATTGTTGATCCAAATGATGAAAACCATCTTTATGTTTTAAGTTCGCGTGCTGACGAGTCATGCAATGGTGGAAAGAGCTGGAAAAGGGCCTTCCGGTATGCTGGTGATAACCATGTGCTGTGGATTGATCCTGATGACAGCAGTCATATGCTTCTAGGTTATGATTACGGCATGGCCATCACTTATGATTCGGGTGCAAACTGGTATCATCCTGATGAACTGCCAATGGCACAGTTGTATGCTGTAGGCGTAGACATGGATTATCCCTATAATGTCTACGGAGGTATGCAGGATTTTGGATGCTGGAAAGGGCCAAGCACCAAGAAAGGACGTTTTCCTATTCGATTCGAAGATTGGGAGCATGTAAAAGGGGGTGATGGTTTTTACAACCGGATTGACCCCACAAATAGCCGGTGGCTGTACAGTGAGTCTCAATTCGGTGATCTGTCCAGGATTGACCAGAAGACCGGGAAAAGACACAGTATAAGTATGGAAGGTAAGCCAGGTCTACGTTTCAACTGGAATGCCCCTTTTTTAATCTCACCCCATAATAGCAATGTTCTTTATCAGGGAGTTAACAAAGTGCTTCGTTCTTCTTTCCGTGGGGAAGCATGGGAGGAAATAAGTCCTGATTTGACAACGAACGATAAAACAAAACTTAAAGGAGTCGGTGCCGTTCAATACTGCACGATTACGACCCTTGATGAGTCACCGGTGCAGGAGGGGATAATCTGGGTCGGTACGGATGATGGTAATGTCTGTCTTACAACAGATAGTGGGAAAACCTGGACTAAACTGAATAACAATATTCCCAGGAATCCCAGATACTGGGTGAGCCGTGTGACAGCTTCCCACCATGATGCAGGGACGGCTTATGTTACATATACAGGATTTCACCATGATGATTTCAGGCCTTTTGTTTACAAAACTGTTGATTTAGGGAATACGTGGTGCTCGGTCTCAGACGGACTGCCCGAAGAGTCTGTAAATGTTATTAAAGAAGATAGGAAAAATCCAAACCTGTTATTTTTAGGCACGGATAAAGCTGTATATGTATCGCTTAATGGGGGGGAAAACTGGACAAAAATGAAAAACAATATGCCGACCATACCTGTTCATGACCTCGTTATTCATCCTCGTGAAAATGACCTTATAGTAGGTACGCACGGTCGGGGTTTTTTTATTACGGATATATCACCTCTTCAAGAGCTGACTGCAGAAGTGCTTGCTGCAGACGTATATCTATTTGATATTGAACCGAAGGTGCAGTGGATTATGCCTCACCAGCCGGCAACCAGCGCACAGAATTTTGCCGGGGAGAATGAACCTCATGGTGTAGTGATTAATTATTATCTCAAGCAGCCTGCCAGAAATGAAATTAAGATAACCGTATATGATGGAACCAGGGTAATAAATGAATTCACTGGGCCGAATAATATCGGGATGAACAGTATTGAATGGGGTATGACCTGGCGGAAAAAACGGACAAAAAAAGAAATCGCTCGTTGGGAGCGATGGAATAAGTTTGCTTTAAAGGATGAAGAATTTTTCGATTATTATGACACTGTTGATTGGTATGGAGACCCGGATGAAGAAGTAAGTAAAACTGGTTTGTCTCTCCAGACCAGAGTCCATATGAAAGCCGATGTTCTGGATCGTCTGTATGCATATTACCGTGTGCGGCCTGGAGAATATAAGATTATCCTGACTATCAATGGCAAGAAATTGACCAGGAAAGCGCTGATTCTCCAAGACTACTGGTATGATTAATATTATGGAGTGAGATTAGTTGAGGACGAAAAATAGTAAAAAAAAAGGTGGCTGCAGTGGTTAATCACCACAGCCACCAGGAATAGCGTTAACTTGTTAATAACCCGGAATCTGTTTCGGGAAGTAATCCTTGCATGTTCCCTCTCGATAAATGTCCAGCGTAGTGCAGTGCAGCGCGCCACCAAACGGGATCACAGCTTCATACGGAACCGGGACTACCTCAAATCCAAGCTTATCTAGTTGTTCCATGTAACCTGTTTCGTGTGCTTCTACACAGACCGTGTTCGGTCCAAGTGAGAATGTGTTCATAGAGATCCATGACTTACTTTCATACAGTCCGGTCAGGTAGCACTTATTTTTATGTACATACACTGGTCTTGCGGCTGGAACCAGTTCCCAGTCGTTTTTCTTGAACAACTCCCATATCTCCTCCGTGCGCGGTTTCCAGTCCGGATTGTAGATTGCCAACCCCGGTCGCAACGGTACTAGATTCACGTCGGTATGCCACGGATGGAAGTTGTCTGGTTTGTTGGGGTCATTGGGGGTGTCAAATAGCACATGGTGATACCTATAACCGAGTGCAGAGAATTGACGCTTCAACCAGTCCATACCGCCTCGGTTTGTCACACACGAGCACTGATGGAAGATATCCTTGCCAAACCGCATAGAATCTGCGGCATCCCAAAGCGGCTCCTTCTCAGTCAGTTGGAACTTCCAATCGTACAACCGTTTACGCTTCTCTTCATCAGTCCAGACATTATTGAAGTAGTAGTAGTAATTTTTGACGTAAGACTCGTCTGTCAGCCGCGGCTTCGGGGCTGCCATCCACAGGAACTCTGGATCTTCTTTGAAGTACCGCTCAAATATTGGCCGCAGGTTCAGATACTCATACCAGCGGGTGCGCCGGCATGTCGTGGCCTCCATGATTATGTTGCCATGACACAGGAACACGTCCCGAACATTGTTGACTCCGTGCTGGTTTAACTGCGTCCAATCAGGTGTCGAGACTGCTTTTCTATCCAGCATTGCAGGATGAATAACAGCCCGTTCTACGGTGATGCCTCGTTTCTCCATCATATGCACAAAATTGTCCATCTGCTCATTGGCTTTGTCATACATTTCCTGCGGGAACGGTCCGTACGATCCCAGCGGATACCCGCCTTCCGGCCGGTCATACCACCAAGCAGGTTCCGGAGCAGGAATATTTGTACCCTCAGGTCTTCCCACAATCACACGCTTCAGCGGGTCCCATTCGTTCCAGGAATTTACAATCTTTGACATCGTAATGTCCTCCTTAATTAAATTTAAAATAGAGAATTAGTATAAGTAAATCGAGCATCTCTATCTATTCTAAAGTTCTTTAGCCACCTATCGAAAGCTTTTTCTTCCGTTTTGGTTTAAGGAATTTAATATTTTTTTGTCTAGTTCACTCAGTATTTGATTTGTTCTCATTAGGTATTTCCTTCTTTAGAAAAATTATAACATTTTAGTTAAGATGTAAAGTACTTTTGCGTATTTTAAAAACGAAATTGCGTATTTTAAAAACAAAATTCCGTTAAAAGAAATATTATTGCCGTTTCATTGATTCTTTTAATCGGTTATAATATATTTTTACTGTTAGAAGTCAGAGAATTATGAGAAAACAAAAGACAATAATAATTCTGAGTTGTTTTATTCTCGTTTCAATAACGAATTTATTTGCCCAAGAAAAGAAATCCAATCGGTGGAAAGAATGGCTGGATGAGGTAAGCCCTATTATGAGTAGGGCTGAAGAATCTGTTTTTAACAGCTTGCAGACTGAAGAAGACCGTAAAAGATTCCAAATATCATTCTGGAAGGTCAGAGACCGTAAGCCGGAAACAATTCAAAATGAATATAAAATTGAATATTATTCGCGAATTCAATATGCGAAGAATCGTTTGGGAGGAATTAATACAGACAGAGGCAGGATATATGTAATACTTGGTAAGCCTTTCGAGATAAGCAATTTTTCTGGATATGAAAAAGTCGTTGATTGTGAATTGTGGATGTACAGAGCCGGAGAAAGGCCTGGTATTCCACCTTACATGTCTTTGCTTTTTTATAAAAGAATGGATTTTGGTGAATATAAACTTTTTTACCCCGGGATTCATTCTGCAACGGATATTCTTTCTCCTGGATATCAAGGAAAACAGATGAATTCAAGAGTTGTGTCCTACCGGGAACTAAGAAAAAGTTTTCCAGAACTTGCCCAGGCCACATTATCCGTTATTCCTGGAGAGGGAAGTCCATACTTTCCGGCAACAGCGACCTCATCAAATTATGCATTCACTCAGATATTTTCACTGGCTGAAAAGGAAGCAAAGAGTAGTTATTTGAAAAGTTTTAGGTCAATTAGTGGGGTTGTGGATGTGGATTATTCATTCCATGAACTGAATGGGAACGGGGCTGTTGCCATAACTGAAGAGAGGGGATTTAAGTTTTTAAACTGTTTGATCTTGCCTGATGTTGTTCACACAAGAAAGATAGGCGATAACAGGTATTCGGCAAAGCTAAACTTCAATTTTAAGATTGAAAATATGGAAGGTAAAACAATATACCAGAGAGAAAGGAATATTGATTTTACGATTAATTCAAGCGAGAAAGCTCTCCTGGATAAAAAGAAAGCCGCCTTTGCTGATTTTATGCCGATTATAACAGGTAAATTCAAAATCAATGTTATTTTTTCAAATAAAACAACAAAAGAGTTTTTTACATATGAGCAAAAAATCAACATTGGAGATAGTAATATACCGGTTCTGATGGGATATAAGACAGAACAAGTTGATTCAGATAAATTTATGCCTTTTAGCATGGTCAGTTTAAAAATGTTTTCCGATCCCAGGTCAATATATAATAAGAACGATTCTATCAAAGGTATTATTTTTACAGAACAAGAACCCGTGATTAAACTTATTAATGTGGATAGAGAAGATGAATCTGTAGCAATAACCGACATTGAGAATAAAGGAGAATATTTTTTATTCGAACACCCTCTGAAAAGTGTAAAATCGAGCAATTATTATTTGGTCATAGAAAATAAGGAAAGAGAAATTTATAGGAATATCATATCTGTATTGTCTTTTTATGTGGAAAAACCAAAATGCTATGAATGGTCTGACCCACCCACTTCAGCATATTTCTATGTCTTTGAGTTAGCTCAACAGTACATGAATGAGGGCAGAATAGAGGAATCACTGGAATGCTTTAATCGAATCCCTGAAGATGTGCGGACTCCGGCAATGATGCCCGTAATGGCTCGTGCGTATTATCTTAGTGGAGATTATCAGAAAGTCCTCGAGATTCTTGAAAAAGAGGATGTAGTAAAGGACTATTCTGTACTTCTAATGATGGGAAATGCTTCTCTGGAAATTAAGAAGTTACATATGGCTTCGAAATATTTTGAAATGCTGAGGAAATACGGAGATACAGCCAGGATTAATAGAGTACTTGGTGCTATTTATCTTTCTTTGGGAGAAAGAGAAAAAGCAAAAATATATATGGATAGGGCAGGAGAATTGGAGAAAAAATGAGCTCTGAACATCAAAAAGGAGCATTGAAATGAAAATGATTAATAAATTTATTATGACTAGTTTTTTTATTTCTGCTTTTATGGCCGTAGGAGCAGTTAGTAGTTATGCTTCTTTAATGGTTTTCCAGAGTGGAACAACAGGTGCAGCAGAAGGATTTATAAAAGATGCAAAAACAGGAGAGATGATAACTAAGGCAAATATTACCATTGTATTTACTAAAACTGAGAGTCTAAAGCATGAACTGTATTCGGATAAAAAAGGGCATTTTTACAAAGGGGGACTCATACCCGGTATTTATAAGTATACTGTTAAGAAAGATGGATATTTGCCGGTGGCGGGTTCGGTTAGGGTGAGATTGGGGGATAAGGCTAAAATTGATATAGAACTTGATCCTTATGGAAATGTGGCCCCAAAATCTGATAAATTTATAGGTCAAGCGTTAAAATTATTTGAGAATGGTAAGTATGAGGAAGCCATTATAAAGTTTACTGATGGCATCTCAAAAGACCAGTCAAATCCTGTCTTTTATTATTATAGAGGACTGTCTTTCGAAAGAAGCGGAAATAATGAAAAGGCACTTGAGGATTATAATAAAGCAATCGAACTGAAAGCCGATTTTATACTGCCTCATTCGAGGATAGGAATTGTGTATGCGAAACAGAGAGATTATGAGAAGGCAAGTGAATTTTATAAGAAATCGGTTGAATTAGGAGATAAAGATACAACAACTCTTTACAACTACGGTGTAGTATTAGTAAATCTTGGAAAGAGCCAGGATGCTAAAGCCGTATTCGAAAAACTGCTTTCTCTGGATGAGAATTATTCAGAAGCCTATTATCATCTTGGAATTATTTATATTGGACTTGGGAATACTTCTGAGGCTAAGGGATTTCTTCAAAGATTCATTGATATGGACCCGGAAAATAAGAATGCGGCTATTGCAAAAGAAATAATCAAAAACTTGGGATAGTATTTAAAAATATAATCACCTACGTAAATTAGGGAAATTAAAAAAATTGTTTGACAATTGGTATGATGATTAATATATAAATAATATAAAAAACAAGGAGGTTTGTATGAAAAGAGGAAAAACTTTTTTGGTTTTTGTATGTTCACTGGCTTTTCTTTACCTGCCAATTTATTCTCAATCCCAAGGGCATGGTGCAATTCAAGGTGAAGTCACAACGCCAGAAGGTGAAATTCTTCCTGGTGTCGAGGTTACCGTTTCTTCTCCTTCTCTGATTGGAGGCATGCGAAGTACTGTAACAAATGACAGCGGAAGGTTCAGATTTGTCGCTCTTCCCCCTGGTACTTATTCTGTTGAAGCAAAATTGCAGGGATTCAATCCACAGAAGATGGGAGATATTCGGCTGTCACCGGCAATGACTTTAACCGTTGATTTTGCTCTTACAGTAGGGAAGCTTGAAAAAGCTATTGAAGTTATCGGAGTTGCTCCAATTATTGATGTCAAGGATTCTCAAGTAGCCACAACCAAGATGACAAGAGAATTCCTTCAGCAAATCCCGTCAGGGCGAAGCATGAGAGGGCAGCTGAAATTTGCTCCAGGTGTACAAAATGAGTCCTCTTTTGGTTCTTCTGAAAGCCTGTCGAATAACTTTATGATCGATGGTGTTAAAGTAAACAGCCCGGAAGCTGGCGAAGCTGAAGTACACATTGATTATGATTCTATTGAAGAGATGGATATAATGGGACTTGGTGCTCCTGCAGAGTTCGGAGGATTCAGTGGTTCTGTTGTAAATACAACGACCAAATCCGGAGGAAACAATTTATCAGGTCTATTCACTTTCTATCTTCAGAGACCTGAATGGCACAGTAGAAACAGTGATGATCCGGAGTTAATTTTTAAGGATTTTGATGAAGAATATGATGTTCACTTTAACCTTGGTGGTCCTATAATCAAGGATAAACTGTGGTTTTTTACATCCGGTAAATACAATTACTGGCACTTACACCTCGAAGATTATGAGGGTGACACAGACTATGGAGATGAAAAAAGGATCAATGGAAAACTGACCTGGCAGCCTAATTCGGACAACAGATTGATAGCCTTACTCGAACGGAACGGTGACGTCCATAAGAATGTTGAAGCCGGCCCACTCACAGCCCCGGAGGCTATACCCATAGATGCAGCTCAGCAGTGGTTTTTTAATGCATCTTACCTTCATATTTTTTCGGACACAACATTCCTTGAAGCCAAATTCGGAGGTTATAAGCAGACTGGGAAAATGGAACTCCAGTCCGATAATCCTGTCCATTTTGACCTTGTAACAGAATACTTATCCGGAAATTTCTGGGAATATTGGGAATTCCCAAGGCAGCGTTATCAGCTTAATACTGCCGTGACTCATCATGCAGAAGAGTTTTTAGGGGGAAAACATGATTTTAAGTTCGGAATAGAATATGAAAGGTCTCCGCTGAAAAATAAACGTGGTTACCCTGGTGGGGCCCTTTACCTTGATTATGAAGGCGAGCCTTATATTAAAGTCACATATGGAGGTTACAATGCTTCTCCAACGACAACAAGGATTTCCGCCTTTGTGCAGGATTCATGGGCTATCGGTGAAAGGCTGACCATCAATCCGGGAGTAAGACTTAATAGTTGGAAAGGCCATCTTCCTGACTTAGGTAATGTGTTTACACCAAAGATGGGGATTGCCCCTCGATTTGGTATAACCTTTGATGTTTTTGGAGACCACAGCACAGCTTTCAAAGCTCATTACGGCAAATACTATCATGGAGTAGTAGGCATGTTTTATCTACACCTCCAGCCTCAAGGAACATATTCAGAATATTTCTACGAGGATGGTGAATGGAAACTTGATTTTGCAGATCCATGGGAGAACGAATATACAGTCGATCCTAATTTAAAAATGGCCTACATGAACCAGTATGTCATTGGATTCGAGAGGGAGCTCATGAGAGATGTTTCTGTCGGAGTGTCTTTCATTATGCGTACAAACCATAATTTCATTGATAGGGTAAATATTACTGGTGAATGGGAAAAAGTAAGCTGGACTTCCGAACTTACGGGAGATAGCTACGAAGTTTACCAAAGGCTTAATCCCGGAGAGAACCAGTTCTATTTAACAAATCCCAAAAAGGGAGAAAGTTATGGGGCTGCGTTTCCCGACATCGTTGGCATCGATCCTTCAAGGACCTACAGAGGACTTGAATTTACCTTTGATAAAAGATATTCAAACGGCTGGCAGCTTCATGCCTCTTATGTTTGGAGCAGGTCATGGGGGACCGATGATAACAGTTGGGGAGAATTCGGAGAACGCAGGACTTCAAGTCTTGGCGGAGGAACTCTTTTTTCTAATCCAAACTACCAGATAAATTGCGAGGGTCACTTGGGGATTGATCCTACTCACATGTTTAAGCTAACGGGTTCAGTGAATATTCCAGTAGTTGATGTAAGTCTTGGATTTTATCTCTCCTATATTACGGGCAATCCGTATAATAAGAACCTGTGGGTTCCAGATGATATAGATCCTGATCCTGTATGTTGGGGTGATGCTGTATATATACTGGCAGAGCCACTCGGTCATTACCGCCATGATGCGCGGCTCAACTTGGATTTAAGGCTTGAGAAATACTTTGAATTTGGAAACGTCAGAGTAGGAGCCCTGGTTGATATGTTCAATGCTTTAAATTCCGATACAGTCACTGGTGTAGAAACCACAGTAGATCCCTGGTCGGATTACGAGTTTGGCTATGTATGGGGTATCCGTCGTCCAAGAACTTTCAGAGCAGGATTCAGACTCCAATTTTAATCTAAAATTCAAGCAGAAAGTTAAAAAGGGGAGGGAATTTAATCCTTCCCCTTTTTTATTTTGTTTTTAAAACTGAATTATTTAAATCAGGAAGGATTTTTGGCTTTATGTTATCGTGAAATGTTATCTATGCATAATCGGAACCCCATATGGTCATCGCTGCTGTTCTGTTCATCTCCAGTGCGTGCAGCAGAACGAAGGTTATGACCTCCTGCAGGCGTTAGATACCCGGACCTGTCGGTCCAGCTTCCACCACCCCGGTTTACTCTTGCTTGGTCAGCTTTGCCAGCATCTGGGGGACCGAGTGGATTTCTATATGGAGAGACAGAGTAATAGCTGTTATCATAAATATCGTAGCACCATTCCCATACATTTCCAGCCATGTCCAGCAGGCCAAATGGTGATGCACCTGCCAGGTAATTTCCTACTGGAGAAGTTTCAGTAAATCCGTCGTCTATGTTTTTGTCCGGATGTCTTGCACCTTTATATTTATTCCAGTAGTTTATATCGGCATAATTTGCTTTTGTCCCATCTGGTTTTTCATTTCCCCAAGGATACATGCGTTCATCTGTTCCGCGTGCTCCTTTTTCCCATTGGGCGGCAGTAGGAAGTTTAAAATCTAATCTTGTTCTGTGTGAAAGCCATTTGCAGTATTCATTTGCATCATTCCAGCTTACACTTACAACAGGATGATCATCTCCCTGTTTATAATATGGATTTTTCCAGTTTCCATCCGGTCTTATAACCCAATCGCTTTTCCACCACTGCCAAGAACCTTGGCCCTTTTCAGCATCTGTAATATAGCCTGTATCATTTATAAATTTTTTGAATTGGCCAACTGTTACAGGATATTTTGCCAGCCAGTATCCATCAAGATAAACTTTGTGAACAGGCTTTTCATTGTCCAACCCGTTATCCGATCCCATCGGGAATTCTCCCTCTGGGATGTAGACCATGATGATTTTGTCTTTAAACTCTGCTTCCCAGAAGCCTTTCTCATTAAAATATACTTTTTTAGCTTTTTTCTGAATTTTCAACACGTCTTCAGGCATGCTTTTTTTTGTATTAATATCTTCTAAGCTGTAAAATATGTTTTCAATCCATTTCCTGGCATTTGTATATCCTTTTCCCCATGAGTCATATTTAGAAGGAAATCCTTCTTTTTTAATCTGTTCAAGATTCATTCCTGCAGCTTTTTTTTGCTGTACAATGCCGATATTGCCTGCAACATCACCTGTTGCTTCCAGCATATATATATTTCCCGAAACATGTGTTGTCAGAATTTTTACGCCTTCTAAATCCGGAATCTGTGATTGAACTCCAGTGTTGATAACAAACGCAGCAGCTATTGTTAATGGCAGTAAACGTTTCATGATGTTTCTCCTTGTTTGATGAATATTATATTCTGTATTTTAATAGAATTGGACAGGAAGAAGCAAAACATGATTTTTCAGCCTCTGACCATAAACAGTTTTCGTTTTGGTTGATTGACGTGAATTGTATTTTCTGATAATTTAAATATTCCAATTCTTTTCTCAATTTTAAGTAAGAGCAGAGTGGAGAGGTGTCCGAGTG
>Ga0209121_10002755_pt1 | contig 17519 bp, 13 predicted proteins | sample Cruoilmetagenom3_FD_187292 | JGI IMG/M metagenome (GOLD analysis project Ga0209121, IMG submission 187292) | Oil polluted marine microbial communities from Coal Oil Point, Santa Barbara, California, USA - Sample 3 (SPAdes) (version 2) | ecosystem: Environmental > Aquatic > Marine > Oil seeps ... | reverse complement strand
CCTTCATCAACCGCCTCGAATTCCATCGTGGCTTTATCGGTTTCGATCTCAGCCATAATGTCACCAGAGCTGACTTCATCACCAACTTTGACCAACCATTTGGCGAGAGTCCCCTCTTCCATGGTGGGAGACAATGCGGGCATCTTGAGTTCGATAGGCATTGGAGGTCGGAATCCCTTTCCTTGACGTTACGGCAGGCTCTGGCGAATTAGAGCGCCGAGAGCAAGGTTCTTGCTAAGAATACGTTTTCAGCGGATACCATGTTCAAATGTTAGGGGTCTGATGCGAACTTATCTGGTCATTATGGACGATACCGATGAAGCTCGGTCTGCACTGCGATTTGCAGCCCGACGCGCTGGGGCCGTCGATGGAGCGGTTCATATCTTGGCGCTCGTCACCCAGCAAAACGTCAGTGCATTTGGGGCCGTTCAGGCGACAATCGAACAAGAAGCACGCGATCGGGTGGAAATGCTCGCCCATGGCGCTGCAGGCAATCTTCTGGCCGAAAGCGGCCTGATGCCCACAATTACGGTCAAATTGGGTAGCGGGCATGCGGTGATTCGCGATTTTTTATCAGACAACCCTGAGGTTTCAGCTCTGGTACTGGGTGCAGCGGCAGGAGGAAATCCAGGGCCGCTGGTGGCCCATTTCTCTGCCAATGCCGGGAATTTGCCTTGTCCACTTTATCTCATTCCGTCAGACTTCGACGAAGCACTACTTCAGGAATAGGACCGCCCCTGAACGGTCCTGATGCATATTAGCTGAAGGTTGGCAGGCTCTGGATGCGCGCATCCAATGTGATCAGCCTATTGATCAGCGCTGTTTGCGCCCCTGATGCCGGATATTTGCAGGACGACCGCGCTTTCCCATCATCGGCTTACCCTTAGCACCCTTGCCTCCGCTCTTTCCGAAACCTTTGCCGCTTCCCCTGCGCCTATCCAAAGGACGGCCTCCACGCGCTTCAATCGGATTGCCCTCGCTATCGAGAACGGCAAATTTCATTGCACCGGTCAGACCATTTGCCTCAGCCAATTGAAGCTGCAACCGTTGACCCGGTTCGTATCGGGTGCCGCTATCCTCTCCGATTAAGGCCTGAGCTTTCTCGTCATAACGGAAATGTTCACGGCCCAGCGTAGAGACCGGGACCAAACCGTCCCCTCCCAGCCCGACAATCGTCGCGAAGAAGCCAAAGCTCTGCACGCCCGTAATGCGGGTTTCGAAAGTTTCGCCGACACGAGCTGACAGCCAAGCCGCGACATATCTATCAATCGTGTCTCGCTCCGCCTCCATCGCGCGTCGCTCGGTCTTGCTGATGGCATCGGTGATCTTTGATAGATCCTCACGATCTCGATCTGCCAAGCCGCTTGTTTCGGGCAAACCCTTGCCCGGTTTGGGCTGTTCCAGTTTAAATCCATCCACCAAGGCGCGATGTATCAGCAAATCGGCATAGCGGCGGATGGGCGAGGTGAAATGCGCATATGAACCCAACGCCAGACCGAAGTGGCCCGCATTGTTGGGCCCATAATAGGCCTGCGTCTGGCTTCGCAGCACCGCCTCCATAACCTGAGCCTTTTCAGAATTATCGGTTACGTCCTTCAGCATTCGGTTGAACAGGCCTGGCGTAATCACCTGCCCCATCGCCAAATTCTTGCCAAAGGTGGCGAGGTAATCCTTCAACGCGATTAATTTCTCGCGGCTCGGCGTTTCATGCACCCGATAGACCACGGGGGCCGTTTTGCTTTCCAGCGCCTTGGCCGCAGCCACATTGGCGGCAATCATGAAATCTTCCACCACGCGATGGGCATCCAAGCGTTCGCGCACGGCAATTTCGGCAATCTTGCCCTGATCATCCAAGATTACACGGCGCTCTGGCAAATCGAGGTTGAGAGGGTCACGCTCATCGCGCGCAGAAGCCAATGCTTTCCACGCGGCCCACAACTGTGTCAGATAATCGGGTGGATTATCGCCATTGATTGCTGCCTGTGCATCCTCGTAAGCGATATTGTGCGCAAGACGAACCTTGGCACGGGTAAAGCGCCAACTGGTGACTTTGCCTTTTCCAGAAATCTGCAGATGGCACACCATCGCAGCACGATCCTGCCCCTCTTTCAAAGAACATACATCGGCGCTGAGCACCTCTGGCAGCATCGGAACCACGCGGTCAGGGAAATAAACCGAATTGCCGCGCTTTCGCGCCTCGGTGTCCAATTCTCCGCCCGGCCTTACATAGTGGCTGACATCTGCAATCGCGATGATTGCGTCAAAGCCATCACCATTCTCGGCAGGAGCAGCCCAAATTGCATCATCATGATCGCGAGCATCTGCAGGATCGATGGCCACCAGCGGCACATGGGTCAGGTCTTCACGGTGCTCGTCGCTCAACGGCAATGTTGCAGCCAATTCCGCTTCCTCAATCACTTCTTGAGGGAAGACATGCGGAATTCCATGTTTCGAAATGGCGATCAGGCTGAAGCTTTTAGGGGCGAGCGGATCACCCAATATCTCAACCACGTTAACGCCCGATCTGGGCGATCTTCCAGCAGGCTCAGCGACCACCAACTGACCCTTTTCGGCCAAGCCTAGGTCCGAAATGGGGGAGGAATGGCGGACACGCTTGTCGACCGGCGCCAGCCATGCTTTGCCGCCGCCATCGATCTCGACCACGCCCATCAAGCCCTCGGTGCGCGCGGGCAGTTTCTTCATCGGATGGCCAATCCAGCCACTCTGGGTTTCCTCGGTGCGGGTTAAGACCCGATCCCCAAGTTTCAGCGCCGGCATAGCTTTCGCGCCGCGCCCCTGCTTCTCTCTCAAAGTGATTTTCGGTGGCGGTTCAGTGGAATCTGGAGACCATGCATCAGGAATGGCCAAAGCCTCTCCATCTTCAATCTCAACTACTCGTAAGACCGTCACTTTGGGAACCCCACCCATCCGGTGATAGGCCGTTCTCTTGCCGTCTATCAGGCCTTCTTCGGCCATGTCTTTGAGCAATTTTTTGAGGGTGATCTTTTCCTGACCTTTGAGGCCAAAGGCTTTCGCGATCTCTCGCTTACCCACCACGCCGTGAGCGGTTTGGATAAACTCTACAATTTGCTCGCGAGAGGGCATCCCAGCATTACGATTGATCTGTCTTTTGGCCATAAGGTGCAGCCTATGGACCAGCGGCTAACGGCTGTCACCTGCAGCCTGCCCTTCCCCATCGATGCCGAGGCACTTATGGTTGGTTACCCGATCAATTGTAGTCGGGTTCATCACCATATTGATTGGGTCCGCGCTGGCTATCGAACACGCCAAAGATGATGACGATCAGATAGGAAATATAGGTGGCAAAGCTGTAGGTATACAAATCAGTCTGCCCCCGGATCATTGCAGAAGGATCGCTCGCATCCATCGCAACGCGCATCGAATCCATCATGCTGTCCAGATTGATCAGATTGAACACCAAGCTGCCGACATATAGGCCGAACGCGATCAGGGCGATCCAACCCGGCTTACCGGAATCATGCAGACGGCGCACAAATGACGCGGCCAACAATCCGGCCATAACGATACCCAGAATGACCGAGATCCATATTTGGGTCTTCATCGATTCGGTCAGATCATGAACGAAAGAGGCCTGAAAATTCTCTGGATCGGCTCCGCTTTGGACGGCTTCGAAAGACCCGCCCATCGCGGACATCGCCATAGGCAATGACACGACCAAGCCGATGACGAAATTTACCACAACCAGAAACAAGGCATACTACCAGAAAGTGGAGCGTGAATCGCGGCCGCTGAAATTGCCCAAAATCGCCTCAGTACGCACGCGCCAGAAGAATGCGCTCTACCGCAGGCTCGCCCGTGAAAATGCATGCCCCATCCGCTGCGCTGCTGTTCCGCGGTACATTGCGGATTGTCAGCTTTTCATCCTTCAGCCGCTCGACCACCTTTTCCAAAGCACCCCCGCTCGGCTTGGACCATTGCACCTCGACCCAACCGGGGTATTGGCCGCCATTCTTGTAGAACTCAACGACACCTTCCCAATCAGTGACATCGCGATGAATGTTGGCATCGCGGCGCTGTTTTGCTTCGTCAAACAGGCTGTGCTGCATGTCTTCGAGCAAGCCCGTGACATTACCAACAAAGCCATCGCGGTCGGTGAAATCGAAATTCGGCTTGCCGTTCTCGGCGTTCCACAAATCATTGCGCCGCAGCAAAGCCACTTTGCTGCCTTCCATATCGCGCGATCCGACTTCCACAATCAAAGGAGCACCCTTGCGCACCCAATCCCACCGTTTTGTTGCAGCTTTGCCAGGGCGTGTATCCAGCAGCACGCGAACTTTCTCACCCAGCGCAGATTGACCCGCCAATTGATCGCGCAGTGCCTCGCAATATTCGATCAAAGGCGCGTCTTCCGGCTTGTCTCGCAACATCGGCAGGATCACTAGCTGATGCGGAGCAATCGCAGGCGGCACGCGCAATCCATCGTCATCGCCGTGGGTCATGATAACCCCGCCAATCAAGCGAGTAGAAACGCCCCAACTTGTGGTGTGGCAATGCGACTGCCCGCCCTCACGGTCCTGAAATTGAATGCCTGCAGCTTCGGCAAAATTCGTGCCCAGATAATGCGATGTGCCAGCCTGCAAAGCCTTGCCATCCTGCATCATCGCCTCGATCGACCACGTTTCAACCGCGCCTGGGAAACGCTCATTCTCAGGCTTTTCACCGGTGACAACGGGCATAGCCAGATCATCTTCGGCACAAGCGCGGTACATTTCCAACGCACGTTGCGTTTCTTTCTGTGCATCATCGCGGTCAGCATGAGCGGTATGCCCTTCCTGCCAAAGAAATTCGCTGGTGCGCAGGAACATACGCGTGCGCATTTCCCACCGCACAACATTGGCCCACTGATTGATCAACATAGGCAGGTCACGCCAGGATTGGATCCATCGCGCCATCGCATCGCCTATAATTGTTTCCGATGTCGGTCGCACGACTAAGGGTTCTTCCAGCTTTGCAGTTGGGTCAGGCACCAATTTGCCGTCACCATCAGCAATCAACCGGTGGTGGGTGACAACCGCCATTTCTTTGGCGAAGCCCTCAACATGCTCAGCTTCTCGTTCAAAATTGGCGAGCGGGATAAAGATCGGAAAGTAACAATTCTGCACCCCGGCAGCCTTGATGCGGTCATCCATCAACCGTTGTATGCGTTCCCAAATGCCATAGCCCCATGGCTTGATTACCATACAACCACGCACACCGGATTCCTCGGCCAGATCACCCTCTGAAATAACGGCTTGATACCATCGGGCGAAGTCGTCGGAGCGTTTGACCGAAAGTGCGTGACGGATCTGAGACACGATTGATTGTTTTCCTGATATGCAATTGGCCGTGAGGCGAATGTTTTGGATGAGGGTGTGTGTTTGAAATTGGGACCAGAGCTATCGCGCACTATTTCCCTAGATCATCCAGCTTTTTCTGCATGGCCGCCATTTGTTCGCGCAGTGCATCGATTTCAGTGCTTGATGAATACTTGGGGCGTTCGCGCATTTGCCCGCTGCTCGGAATCAAAGCCTCGGTCGCGGCGCGCATCATCGCCATATTGGTTTCGTGGATCTTGGCAATCGGACTGTTGCTAATGCCTTTTTCCAAAGCCTCACGAATTTTCGATTGGTTCTCGCGGAAATTGGCCATGCTCGCTTCGAGATAGGATGGCATCAAAGACTGCATCGAATTGCCATACATCGATATCAACTGGCGTAAGAAACTGACCGGCAGCATCTGCTCGCCATTGGATTCTTCGTCCATGATTATTTGGGTCAAAATGGAATGAGTTATGTCAACTCCAGACTTGGCGTCCACAACCTGAAACTCGACATTTTCGCGCACCATTCCAGCCAAATCGTCCAACGTGATGTAGGATGATGAACTGGTATTATACAGGCGCCGATTGGCGTATTTCTTGACGATTACGGGATCGCCTTCCCGTCTATCTTGTTTGGCCATTGCGCTTCTCTCGGTATGTTTTATTATGTTTGATTTGCTGCGTTCTTTGGTCGTTTAGCACCTGCACAATGTGCAGTGCAACATTTGCCTCAGCTACGTTTGAAACGTGTCCCAAGAACGGTCAGCAGTTCATATTGTGATAGACCACTTTGCTGCGCAGCATGCTGCAGCATATAGGGCACATCCAACCAGTCACCTTCGCCCAAATCAGGCCTTTGAGTGAGGTCAACAATAACCATATCCATCGAGACTTTGCCCAACAATGGCAACTGGCTATCGCCATGCTGAAATGCGCCCTTGCGATCCCACGCCCGCAAATATCCGTCAGCATACCCCAACGAAAGCACGGCAATTCGCATAGCTTTTTCAGCTCTGAATGCTGCGCTGTATCCCACGGTCTCGCCCGCCTCTATATGACGGGTTTGGATGATGGCCGCCTGCGGGAATGCAACTTGCTTGATTAATCCTTCAAATTCAGATCGCGGAGTGCCGCCATACAGTGACAAGCCCGGCCGGGTAAGATCAAAGGCATAGTCTGAACCCAGCGCAATCCCTGCACTATTGGCAAGGCTCAACCTTTCATGCTGCACCTTATTTACCGCAGCATGAAACATTGTCAGCTGACGCCCATTCATTGGGCTATCTTCATCAGCGCAGGCCAGGTGCGACATAAGCGTGTCAATGTTCAACGCTTGCACTGCATCTTCTGAAAGGTTCTGTAGGGACAAGCCCAAGCGATTGATCCCTGTATCAACCATGACATTGCACAGACCGCCACCGCCCTCTGTCCAAATCTTTGCTTGGTGCAACGAATTAATTACCGGCACAGCGCCGGTCTGACATGCATAGTCGACATCCTGTGCGTTAACCGGACCATGCAGCACGCGGATGCTGGATGCTGGCACGTGCTCAGCCAGAGCCGCCACTTCACTCCAATGCGCAACGAAAAATTGCATTGCCCCGGCATCACGAAGAGCCGGAACACAATCATCAATGCCCAAGCCATAGCATTGCGCCTTAACCGCAGCGCCTGCGTTCGCACCGCCAGACATCTTATCCAACGCTCGCCAATTGGCCGCTAACGCATCGCGATCAACCCGACAGCGCAGCGTTGGATCGGGTTGTTTAGGCATCGTCTTTGAAGTCTGTCGGTGGACCATTTGGCAAACCCCACCAAGCGATGACCACGCCAAATGCAACTATTCCCCATGTGTACCAGAGGCCGGAATAAATATCGCCAGTGCTTGCCACAATCACACCAGCAATCAGAGGCAAGAACCCACCCAGATACCCAGCTCCGATATGGTACGGGATGGACATGGACGAATAGCGAATTTTCGGCGGGAACATCTCGGATAATAGTGCCGCCACCGAACCATAAGTCAGCGCAGATAAGAAACCGAGCACAAGCAGAACAGCAATAATCCCGACAATGTTAATCGGCGCCGGTTGCTGCTTAGAAAAGTCAAAACCATACTTGTTCAGTGCTGATCGGATACCTTCGCTACGGGCTGCTCCGCTGTCAAACCATTCCGGATCAATAGCGATCGCCTCGCCACCGGCGGCCAACGAAATTTCATCGCCAGGAACCTGTGAGTACGGCACACCAGCAGCAATCAAAGTCTCCAACACCTTGCCGCAATCGGTTTGCTCGCGGTCGAAAAGATCGGCAAATGGATCGGTCACACACTGTGGCCCGCTGACCGTAATCGGAGTCTTTTCCGCAGCTTCTGCGATCCCTGGATTGGCCAAATTGCCCAACGCCCAGAAGGCAGGAAACAGCAGCAGCAAAGTTGCCAAAGCGCCAATAATAATCGGCTTCTTTCGCCCGACAGTGTCGGACCACTTACCGATAACGACGAAGAACGACATCGAGATCAGACCATAGATCAACAATATCCACTCAACCGTCAGGTCAGCGACATGCATCGGTCCACGCAGAAAACTCATCCCGGAGAAGAAGGCGGTATACCAAATCGTGGTCAGAATGCCCGAAACGCCAAACAGCGCCACGAATATGCGTTTCTTGTTACCCGGATAAGTGAAGCTCTCGATAAATGGATTACCCGACGTTTCACCCGCTTCTTTCATGGCCTGGAACACTGGGCTTTCTGAAAGCATCAAACGCATCCACAAAGAGATGGCAAGCAGGATAATCGACAGCAAGAAGGGTATCCGCCAGCCCCAGCTGACAAAATCGTCTTCGGGTATCAGCGCACGACACGCCAACACCACGATGATCGAAAGTACAAAGCCGCCGGCCACACTTGCTTGAATAAAGCTTGTATAGAACCCGCGCCTTTCCGGCGGGGCATGTTCGGCCACATAAATCGCCGCTCCACCATATTCACCGCCCAATGCCAGGCCCTGAATGATGCGTAAGACTATGACGATTATCGGCGCCATTATCCCAATTGTGTCAACTGTGGGGATGAAGCCAACGCCAGCAGTCGCAATGCCCATCAGGGTCACAGTCACCAGGAAGGTATATTTTCGCCCTAATCTGTCCCCGAGGAAACCAAACAAAACCGCTCCAACGGGACGGAATGCAAATCCAACCGCAAAGGTTGACCACACCAGCAACAGGCCAAGCGTGTCATTATCGACATCGTAGAACGCATCCTTGAGGATGTAGGCCAGCGTTCCATAAATGAAGAAATCGTACCATTCGAAAATAGTACCAGCAGAGCTTGCGCCGATGACCAGTCTGATCTCTTTGTCTGATGGTTGCCGGAAGGCAGTCTGGGCTGTTCCACTCATTTAGACGCATCCTCCCCTGTGGTGCAAAGCGCAGCCTTAACCTGCGATACCGTCCTTGGAAAGCGCCAGTGACAATGCCTTCCACGGAAGCATCAACGCACCTTGGCGGCCTGAATGCGGCAAGGCTGGCAACAAAGCATCAAAGCCCGGCCACTGTGGCACCGGCCCAACGCTCGACAGCCAATTGTCGACGGATTGCTCCATGCCAGCAGCCTCGTCAGCTTCAATACCGACTACATGCAGAGCCAGGATGGCTGCCGAGGCTTGACCAATTGCGCAAGCAGTTACTTGCATACCAAGGTCCGAAATTCGTGATTGGGCGTCCAATGAAACGCCCAATTCAATTGTGCTGCCGCATGTGCGCGAACGGACATCTGCACTCAACGCAAATGTATCACTTAGCGGAAAGCGAGCGAGTTCGGTCGCTAGGCTAAGCAAGGCGGGCGTATAAAGCTTGCTTGCCTGCCCGGCGGTCATTCCACCGCCTCTGCCTGTTCCTTTAACTTGGCGCGACGCTCAGAGATGATCATGACCAAATCGCGCGAAGCTGCATCAGCAATGGGATAGGTTCTGGCGGTTGTCATCCAAACTGGCCGCCCTTCAATTTCCCACACCGTATCATATCCCAATACCAGCAAGGAGAATGCAAAGACAAAGATCAGCGCACCCTTAACCGCGCCGAAGCCAAAGCCTAACACACGGTCAATCGGCCCAAGAATGGAGTTACGAGACGCTTCGCCGACATTGTTGGCGATCACTTTCATCGCCGCATAAGGAATCAACAGCAGCAGCGCGAAGGCCAGAATTGATGTTGCAGGTTCTGCATCGAGCTGGGTCATTATCGCTTCTGTCAAAGGCTTGTGCAGATAATAGATGGCGAACGCCGCCAATATCCACGCAGCCAAGGATAGGACTTCCTGTACCAATCCGCGCAAAAACCCACCAATTGCGGCCACTCCGACCACGATCAGAACAATGATATCAAAAACCGTCATGCGCGCTCAATTATGCGCTTGCCATCACCTGGTCAACGAGGTTTGCGAGCTGACCCATGCCTCGGTATTCAAGCTTCGACGAACCGCTCTTTGCATCAGATGGACCGAAGCCTTTGGAAAACCCTAGCTTATTCGCCTCCCGCAACCGCAATCCAGCATGCGCCACAGGGCGAATCTCTCCGGCCAAAGAAATTTCCCCAAACCACACACTTTGCGAAGGCAAGGGTTTATCCGCCAAAGCCGAGACTAGGGCCGCTGCCACCGCTCCATCGGCTGCCGGATCGGACAGGCGATAGCCGCCGGCTATATTGAGATAGACTTCGGCTGAGCTGAAGTTCAGCCCGCAGCGCGATTCCAGCACGGCCAACAACATCGCCAAGCGACTGTTGTCCCACCCCACCACCGATCGGCGCGGCGTTGCACCCGACTGCAGTTTTACAATCAGTGCCTGTATCTCGACCAAGACCGGTCGTGTACCTTCCAGTGCGGGAAAGACAGAACTGCCCGCCAAGGGGTGATCTCTGCCTGATAAGAACAGCATGGATGGATTGGTAACTTCCTCCAATCCTTTTTGTGCCATAGCGAACACGCCAATTTCATCGACCGCGCCGAACCGGTTCTTCAGCGCGCGAAGGATGCGATACTGGTGACTGCGCTCACCTTCAAAGCTCATCACCACATCGACCATATGTTCCAGCACGCGCGGCCCGGCAATACTGCCGTCCTTGGTGACATGGCCGACCAAAACCAGCGCGACGCCATTTTCCTTGGCGTAGCGGATCAATTCAAACGCGCAGCCACGCACCTGGCTGACTGTTCCTGGCGCGCCTTCGATGGAATCGGAATACATCGTCTGGATCGAATCGATCACCAACAACTTGGGCGCTTGCATAGTGCCCAAAGTGGTCAAGATATCGCGCACAGAAGTTTCGGAGGCGAGTTTAATGGGGGCATCTGCCAGCCCCAAGCGCGATGCGCGCATACGCACCTGTCCTGCTGCCTCTTCACCACTGACATAAACAACTGCGCCGCCAGATCGCGCCACATTGGCCGCTGTTTGCAGCAGCAATGTTGACTTGCCGATGCCCGGATCGCCGCCCATCAATATGGCAGAGCCTGGGACAAGCCCGCCCCCTAAGGCACGATCAAACTCGGCCAGACCACTGGGCTGGCGAACCGGAAGCTCGCCCGGAGCATCCAAGGCCACAAATTCGATTGGCTTGCCACCACTAGAAAGGTGATGCTTTTGAGAGAACACCGTAGCGGGTGCTTCTTCCGCCAGAGTGTTCCACTCCGAACAATCAGGGCATTGACCCTGCCACCGGTGCGAGACACTGCCACAAGACTGACAGACATAGCGTTTCTTGCTCTTAGCCATCCGCAATTAATAGGCGGAACATTTGCAGAACGCAATTGCTTAAACGGTTCTAACCATGCACAATCCCAGAATGCGACAAAAAGAACTGCGAATTGCTTTGATTTGTTACGGCGGCGTTAGCCTGGCCGTCTATATGCACGGGGTGACCAAAGAGGTTTGGCATCTGGCCAAGGCTAGCAGCGGATTTCACAAGGGCGAGACGCAGGCTGGCGGCGTTCGGCGGGTCTATTGCGAACTGCTAGAATATATTCAGAACGAGCATCAGCTTCGCCTCAGGTGCCTGCCCGACATTCTCTCTGGTGCTAGCGCTGGCGGGATCAATGCGGTGTTTTTAGCCCAAGCCATCCACTCCGGTCACTCGCTGGAGCCGCTTACAGACCTTTGGTTGGAGAACGCTGATGTCAGCCGTTTGACCGATCCTGATGCTGAGCCAATGTGGCGCTATGCCAAATTTTGGGCCCAACCAATAGCTGAGTGGATCTTGCGTCGTCCTGGCAATATCGTCAGCGAAAGCGTCGCCTCGGAAACGCGCGCTGAGGTCCGCCATAAGGTTTCGCGCCTGATCAGAAGCCGTTGGTTTAGCCCGCCTTTCTCCGGTCCCAACTTCTCCGCTTTGCTGCACGATGCCTTGAAGGCAATGCGCGATGGCAATACCGAGCAGCCGTTGTTGCCGCCCGGACATCCGATAGATTTGTTCGTCACCACAACGGATTTCCGCGGCCGGATAGAATTGCTGCGATTGAACAGTCCAGAGATTGTCGCCGAAAGCGAACACCGCATGCCTATCAGCTTCCGCAAGAAGGTTCCTTCCACCGGAGGCTTTGATCTTGCGAATTTGATCGAGCTGACCATGGCGGCGCGGTCGACCGCTAGCTTCCCTGGGGCGTTTCCTCCGCTGCGATTGGCGGAGATGGATGAATTGGCAAAAGTCGAGGGACAGGAATGGGTTGGCCGCAGCCAATTCTTAAACCGGATCATGCCGGTCCATGTCCGCGATCAGACCACTGCAAATGTGTGCCTGATAGACGGATCGGTGTTGGTGAATGCTCCTTTTGGCGGAGCGATCCAAGCCTTGAAAGGTCGCCCTGCGCAGCGTGAAGTTGACCGGCGCTTTGTCTATATTGATCCGCGCCCGAACCGTTATGATGCACGCAAAGACGCCGAGCCCAAACCCATCGGGTTCTTCGCCTCGATATTTGGATCGCTCAGCACTATCCCGCGTGAGCAACCTATTCGTGACAATCTTGAGGATTTGGAGCTGCAATCGCGCGAAGCCGCGCGGCTAAGCCGGATTGTCGCCGGGTTGCGGCCCGAAATCGAACGAGCAGTTGAAAAGCTGTTCGGAAGAACATTCTTCATGGACCACCCAAATGCAAAGCGGCTCAAAAATTGGCGCAACAAAGCCCAACAAGCTGCGGCCGAAGATGCCGGCTACGCATTCCATTCCTATGCTCAGGCAAAGTTCAACGGCATTGTCGAGCGGCTGGCCGCGCAGGTCCATAGCGCGGCGCCTCAACTTGGCCTGCCCGATGCTGGCGCGATTGAAGAAGCCTTGCGACAAGATTTGCAGCGCCGCGGGATCACCGGCTTGTCAGCACCAACAGGGGGCGCAAGCGAACCTGCTATCGCCTTCTTCAGAGCGCATGACATTGGGTTCCGCATCCGCCGGTTGCGCCTGTTGGCCCGCAGATTGGCTAGAGATTGGGAGCAAGATCCCGATATTTCCGATGATGCTCTCGATACAGCTCGATCCGTGGTTTACGATATTTTGGGGCTCTATTTTGCCAGCGAAGGGCGCGAAGATTTGGACCCTTATTTCGATCAGTTATCAGCCAATGTCCTCAGCGATCCCGGCGCTGTGCTGGACTATCTCGGCTCAAAACGATTGCTGCCCGAAGTGGATGACAAAGCAGAAGAACTGTTAGCGGCCAGCCTTGAGCAAATGCCCAAGCAATTGCGTAGACGGATGCTGCTGACCTATCTCGGCTTTCCCTTTTATGACGTGGCAACCCTGCCGTTGTTGCGCAATGAGGGCCTGACAGAGTTCGATCCAGTAAAAGTCGACCGCATTTCGCCTGATGATGCGCTTTCTATCCGGTCGGGCGGAACTGACGACACTGTGCGCGGTACTGAGTTTTTCAACTTCGGCGCGTTTTTCAGTCGAGCCTATCGCGAGAACGACTATCTGTGGGGACGCCTACACGGGACCGAACGGATGATCGATTTGATCTGCTCAACGGTCGATACTGGTATCGACCACCACATTTGCATGCAATTCAAACGCGCCGCCTTCCTCGCCATCATTGACGAAGAAGTCGAGGTGGGACGATGCAATTCCAAATTGCTCGACGAACTTCGAGCCGAGATTGAGGAGCGGTTAAGTTAAGCTATTTGGCATCCGTATTGTTGCCGTTTTCTGCCCCAAACTTATCTGGCTGTGTCCGGAATATAGCCCTGGCATCATCGACCTGCATCGCTTGAACCCCGTATCGCATGAACCCCGCATGGCTTAAACAGGGCCCGACGAGCCCAGACATGAACGGGACGGTGAATCTATTGCAATAAAGGTCACCCAAAAAGCCGGCGAGCCGAACGGGAAATTTAGCCGCCGAACGCATCTTTCAATTTGTCGAAAAAGCCACGGCTTTCAGGACATTCGTCACCAGTTTCGGTATCGCGGAATTGCTCAAGAATTTCGCGTTGAGCCTTGCTCAGTTTGGTGGGTGTCTCGACGGCGATCTCCACCACCAAGTCACCTCGACCACGGCCTTGCAGCACTGGCATGCCAGCCCCGCGAACGCGCAATTGTTTACCCGATTGAATGCCTGCAGGAATATCAACCGCATTGGTCTCGCCATCCAGATCAGGAATGTTCACGCAACCGCCGAGGGAAGCTGTCGTGAAACTGACCGGCACGCGCGTTGCCAGAGTTGTTCCTTCACGCTGGAACACAGAGTGTTGGCGTACATGGACAAAAATATACAGATCACCGGCAGGCGCACCACGCGGTCCGGCCTCACCCTTGCCAGAAAGGCGGATACGGGTGCCCGTATCAACACCAGCTGGGATATCTACGGACAAGGCCTGTGCCTTATCAACCCGGCCTTCACCGCGGCAATCACCGCACGGATCTTCGATTACCGCACCGCGCCCATGGCATGTAGGACAGGGGCGCTCGACCACGAAAAAGCCCTGCTTTGCGCGCACCTTTCCATGTCCGTGGCACAGATTGCATTCGCGCTCGCTGGTGCCCGGCGTTGCGCCCGAACCATCGCAAGTGTCGCAACTGGCTGAAACTTCGATTTCAATCTCGGTTTCTTTGCCATGGAACGCCTCGTCCAGCGTGATTTCCATGTCATAGCGCAAGTCAGCACCGCGGCGCTGCTGTTGGCGGCCACCGCCACCGGCGCCTCCGCCGAATGCCTGCCCAAAGATCGTTTCGAAAATATCGCCAATGTCACCAAAGTCAGCGCCGGGATGGCTGCCGCCACCACCGCCCATGCCTTGCTGGAAGGCAGCATGGCCAAAGCGATCATAAGCGGCCCGCTTTTGCGGGTCTTTGAGGCATTCATATGCCTCACCAATTGTCTTGAACTTCGCCTCTGCTTCTGAATCACCGGGATTGCGATCCGGGTGAAACTTCATCGCCAGCTTACGATAGGAAGATTTGAGCGCGGCGCCATCGGCGTCACGGCTCACTTCCAACAATTCATAATAATCTATTTCGGTAGCAGCCATGGGTTCTCCGCCCTAAAAACCGGCCCGCCGCACATGCTCTATCATAAAGATAGAAACACCCACGGCGGGCTGATCTTGCATTAGGACATTAGCCCTTGTTGTCTTCGTCGACTTCAGAGAACTCAGCATCAACAACGTCTTCATCGCTGCTGGTGTCAGCCTCGCTTGCCTCTGCGCCTTCACCTGAAGGTTCAGCATTGGCTTGCTCTTGTTCATAGATTTGCTGACCCATTTTCATGGCAGCATCCGTCAAAGCCTGAGCCTTGGCGTTGATCGCGTCGACATCATCACCTTCAAGCGCGGTCTTGGTTTCAGCCAAAGCTTCCTCAACCGCTGTCTTGGTTTCAGCATCAACCTTGTCGCCATTTTCTTCAAGCTGCTTTTCGGTCGCATGAACAAGACTGTCAGCCTGGTTGCGGGCTTCTGCCTGCTCGCGGCGCTTCTTGTCTTCATCAGCAAACTTCTCGGCATCCTGAACCATCTGATCGATGTCGCCATCGGACAGACCGCCAGATGCTTGGATCTTGATCTGCTGTTCTTTGCCGGTGCCCTTATCCTTGGCAGAGACGTTCACAATGCCGTTGGCATCAATGTCAAACGTCACCTCAATCTGAGGGACACCGCGCGGAGCCGCAGGAATGCCAAGCAAGTCGAACTGACCCAGCATCTTATTATCAGCCGCCATCTCGCGCTCACCTTGGAAAACCCGGATGGTGACAGCGTTTTGATTGTCTTCGGCGGTTGAATAGGTCTGCGTTTTCTTGGTCGGGATCGTCGTGTTGCGATCGATCATGCGAGTGAAGACGCCACCCAATGTTTCGATGCCCAGCGACAGCGGGGTTACGTCCAGCAGCAGCACGTCTTTAACGTCGCCCTGCAGAACGCCAGCCTGAATGGCGGCACCCATAGCAACCACTTCATCAGGGTTCACACCGGTGTGCGGCTTAGCTTCGAAGAACTTCTCAACCACTTCGCGAACCTTAGGCATGCGGGTCATACCGCCAACCAGGATCACTTCGTCGATTTCGTCCTTGCTAACGCCCGCATCGTTCAATGCCTTCTTACAAGGATCAAGAGTGCGATTGATCAGATTGCCAACCAACTTTTCAAGGTCGGCCCGCGTGATCGTTTCAACCAAGTGCAATGGCGTGGACGATCCACCTTCCATGCGCGCGGTGATAAAGGGCAGGTTTACTTCGGTCGTGGCTGAGCTGGACAGCTCAATCTTGGCCTTCTCGGCCGCTTCCTTAAGACGTTGAAGCGCAAGCTTATCCGTCTTCAGGTCCATATTTTCCTTTTTCTGGAAGGCTTCAGCCAGATGCTCAACAATGGTGTTGTCGAAATCTTCACCGCCCAAGAACGTATCGCCATTGGTCGATTTCACTTCGAACACGCCGTCACCTATCTCAAGGATCGAAACGTCAAACGTACCGCCGCCAAGGTCATAAACAGCAATCGTCTTGCCGTCGTCCTTGTCCATGCCATAGGCTAGCGCCGCAGCGGTTGGTTCGTTGATGATCCGCAAAACTTCCAGTCCGGCGATTTGGCCGGCATCCTTGGTTGCCTGACGCTGAGCATCATTAAAGTAAGCTGGAACGGTGATGACCGCCTGCTCAACCTTCTCGCCCAGATAGCCCTCGGCAGTTTCTTTCATTTTTTGCAGAATGAAAGCCGAGATTTGCGAAGGAGAATATTCTTCGTCGCCAGCTTCTACCCATGCGTCGCCGTTCTTACCTTTGACGATGTCATAAGGGACGAGCTCCATATCTTTCTTGGTCAATGGATCGTCGAAACGGCGCCCGATCAGGCGCTTGATTGCGAAAAGCGTGTTGTCCGGATTGGTAACGGCCTGGCGTTTCGCCGGCTGTCCGATCAATCGCTCGGCGTCCTTTGTGAACGCGACGATGGAGGGCGTTGTACGCGCACCTTCCGAATTTTCGATAACTTTGGGCTTGCCCCCGTCCATGACGGCCACGCAAGAATTGGTGGTTCCGAGGTCGATACCGATAACTTTAGCCATGGTTTCCCTATTCCGTTTCAAATGGTTGGACGCTGCACTCTGGGTTTCCCATCATTGGCAAAACCGGTCGGCAGCTCTGGTAGTTGCTGTGTTATGATGGCGATATAGGTGCGGTTTTGCTTGGCACAAGGGATTGATGTGAGTAGTTTTTGCCGCCCCAACAGGAGAATTGCGACGTGAAAAGCATGAAATTCGCATCAGCTGCCGTTATTGCTGGCAGCTTAGCCCTTGTCGCTTGCACTAGCGAGCCTGAGCCAGCGCCCGAACCTGATGGTGTTCCGGGCCTAACTGTATCGAATGCGCGAATGATGCTTGCCCCTGTTTCGGGCAATCCGGCAGTGGTGTATTTTGACGTCGATTATCAGGGTGAGCGAGGCCTTTCGATCAGCCGAGCCGACGTGGAAGGGGCACAAAACGCTACCTTGCATGCCTATGGTGAATGGGAAGGCAAAATGCAGATGGCAGAGGCCATGCCGATTGCAATGGCCCAGGGTGATACCATCAAATTTGAGCCCGGCGGCCTGCACGTGATGGCCTTCGAAGTTTCCCCCGATATTAAACCGGGTGACACCGCCGAGGTGACTATTACCGTGTCTGGCGGAGACAAGCATAGCTTTCCTGCTGAAGTCAGAGCTGCTGGGGATGA